>ERZ772764.15-NODE-15-length-145885-cov-30.037187_pt1 | contig 145885 bp, 121 predicted proteins | sample MGYA00512163_ERZ772764 | MGnify/ENA primary metagenome ERZ772764 (study PRJEB29015, sample SAMEA2737903) | human oral metagenome | biome: human oral; feature: human-associated habitat; material: dental | place: China | collected 2094 ... | reverse complement strand
TACGACACCTCGCCCGGAAGCATGATCGCCATGACCGGTCACACCTGCGTCATCGCGATCAGAGCCATGCCACCGGCGGTGCGCCTCGCAGCGACTGGATCGAACTGGATGTCGGTGCTCATCTGACTCTCCATCCCACGAGGTAGGGGGCGCTGCAGGGGGGGAGCTGGGCGGCCGGCGGTCCCGCTCTCCATCCCACGAGGTAGGGGGCGCTGACCACCCTAGCGGAGCTGTCGAGCGTTCGCGTCACATACGACCGGAACGGCCAGATCGGCGGGAGGGCTCGGTGGGGTCTGGCACCCTGGAGCGGTGCGGAGCAGATGGCGGCAGGTTGGTCTGGTGATCGGAGGGCTGGCAGCCCTGCCCGCGGCCGGTCTCGCAGTCCTCTACCTGGCGCCGTCGCTGCAGGCCAGCCGGGCGCTGCTGGGGATGGCGGCCTCGTTCATCCCGTTCGCGATACCGCTGTGGCTGGTGTCGCTGGTGGCGGTGATCGGATGTGGCCGGGGCCGAGGCCGATGGTGGGCGGTGCCGGTCGGGGTCGGACTGGTCGCCCAGATCTGCTGGGCCCTGCCGTACCTTCCGCACCGGCCCCCCGAGCCGAACGGGGAACCGCTGCGGCTGCTGGCGCTGAACCTGCAGTACGGGCGGGGTGACCCGGGACAGGTCGCGGCCGTGGTCGCCCGAGAACAGCCGGATGTCCTGGTGTTCACCGAAGTCACCGACGCCTTCCTGAACCGGGCCCGGGAAGGGCTGGCGGGCTACCCGTACCGGGCTGGTTCCTCCGATCCGAACGGGACCTCGGCCGCCGGGACGATCGTCCTCAGCCGGACCCCGGTCACCGAGCTGGAACATCTCACCACCACCTTCGGCAACCATGTGGTCCGGGTCAGCCGGCCCAACGGCTCGGTGGTCCTGGTGGCGGCACACCCGGTGAACCCCCTGTCCGGCGCCGCGGCCTGGGCGCAGGAGCCACAGCTGATCCGAGACGCAGTGCTGCGCCACCAGGGCCAGCCGGTGGTCGTCGCCGGCGACCTCAACGCCACCCTGGAACACCTCACCGTACGGCGGCTGCTGCGCGCCGGTCTGACCGACGCGGCCGATCAGGCCGGGGCCGGCTGGCTGCCGACGTTCAGCACCGAGACCGATCCGGTCCCGCCGGTGATCGCGATCGACCACGTCCTGGTGAACTCCCGGGTGACCGCGACCACGGTGACCGCCTTCGAGGTGGAAGGCAGCGACCACCGGGGCCTGGTGGTGACCCTGACCGTACGCTGACGGGGCCGATCATGGGCTGCGGTCGCGGGTCATACCCTGCTATGGCGCGGCGGCGCAGACACATGCTGCGGCCGTGGAGTGGCGAGAATGGGGTCCGAGGTGTCAGGCTGGGCTAATGAACACCCCGATTCCGACTCCCGTCGCCCCTGACTCCTGGGCCAGCGCCAGTTTCGGTCTCGGCGCCCGGGTGGACGAGGGCCAGGTGACCTTCGCCGTCTACGCCCCGGCCGCCACCCGAGTCGAGCTGGAGTTGTACGAGCAGGCCACCGGTGTTGATGCGTATGCCTCGTACCCGATGGCCAAGGATCCGCGCGGCATCTGGCGGGCAGTCTTGTCCGGGGTCGCGGAGGGCAGTCTGTACGGCTTTCGTTGCTGGGGTCCGAACTGGCCGTACGACCCGGCCTGGGCCCGCGGCGGCTCAGCGGCCGGGTTCATCAGCGACATCGACGACAACGGGAACCGGTTCAACCCCAACAAGGTGCTCTTCGACCCGTACGCCCGTGAGATCAGCCACACCCTGCTCTCGGAACAGATCGAGCAGGCCGGCGGCGACCAGGGGATCTTCGGGACCGGGTCGGAGGAGTACGCCGGGCGGGCCCGACGCGAACACGACACCGGGCGCCTCGTCCCGAAGGGGATCGTGATCGCCGACCAGCCCTGGACCGCGCCCCGGCCCCGGCTGGCCCCAGAACAATCCGCGATCTACGAGGCTCACATCCGCTCCCTGACTCAGCATCCGAGCTCGGCCCGGCTGCACCGGCTCCTGTCACACCAGCCCGGCTTCGAGCAGGTGGTCGACGTGCCCGACGAATTGCGCGGCACGTATGCCGGCGCAGCGTATCTGGCGCCGTACCTGAAAGCGCTGGGAATCACCACTATCGAATTGTTGCCGGTCCACGAGACCAACACTTCGACCGATTCCAGCCACCCTCAGCTGGCGAATTTCTGGGGATATCAGACCCTCGCCTATTTCGCCCCGAACCGCCGCTACGCCCATGACCGCTCGCCGGGCGGGCCGACCCGGGAGTTCAAACAGATGGTGCAGGCCTTCCACGACGCCGGCCTGGAGGTCTACCTCGACGTGGTGTACAACCATTCCGCCGAGGGCGGGAACTGGGCCGGGCGCGCTGACACCACCGGCTTTGTCAGCCTCGGCGGTTTCGCCACCAGCGACTACTACGTGCTGTCGGACCAGCAGCTGCTGGTCGACGGGGCCACCGGCTGCTCCAACCAGCTCAACTTCTCGGTCGCCGCCACCCAGCAGCTGGTGGTCGACTCGCTCACCTACTGGGCCGATGTGATGGGCGTCGACGGTTTCCGATTCGACCTGGCCCCGGTCCTGGGCCGGACCCCGAACGCCTTCGAACGCACCAACTGGGACCAGCAGCGGCGGTTCTTCCAGCAGCATCCGCTGCTGCTGCAGATCCGGGATCTGGCAGCCGAACGCCAGCTTGAGGTGATCGCGGAGGCCTGGGACCTGTGGGGTTACGAGGTCGGCAGCTTCCCGTCCGGCTGGGGCGAGTGGAATGGCCGCTACCGGGATTCGGTGCGGGCCTTCCTCAAGGGCGACGGCAACGTCGGCGAGGTCATCGACATGGTGAACGGGGACTATGCCCATTTCAACGACCAGGGAGGCCCACAGCGGTCGATCAACTTCATCACGGCCCACGATGGTTTCACCCTGGCCGACCTGGTCAGCTACAACGGCAAGGTCAACGACCAGCCGTACCCGTTCGGCCCGTCCGACGGCGGATCCGACGCCAACCTGTCGTGGGATTCCGGCGGCGACCACGCCCTGCGCCGGCAGCGAATCCGGAACTTCCTGACCTTGCTCTACCTGTCGCGCGGGGTGCCGATGATCGTCTCCGGCGATGAGTACGGCCGCACCCAGAACGGCAACAACAACCCGTGGTGCATCGACACGATCGGGATCTGGAACAACTGGGCGATGGCCGGCAGCAACGCCCCCCAGCAGGTGCCGGTCGACCCAGACCATCCCGACCTACACTACCACGACAACCTGGGCCAGGGCCTGACCCCGGACGGGGTGAATCCGCTGCTGCGGTTCACCGCATTCGTGGCCCGACTGCGGCAGCGGCACCCGGGCCTGCGGCAACGGGCGTACGGGGATGCCGTGCTCGGCGGCGACGATGTCTCGTACCTGTTCCTCAGCCCGGACGGCCAAGGCCATCCGAGCGGCTCAGACCGCTGCCTGGTAGTCCTGATCGACTGCGCTGCGACCGGCGCCGGTGACCTGTGCCTGCTCATCAACATGGCCGACCAGCAGGTCAGTTTCGCCGTGCCGCAGACCAGCTCGCCGCGTCCGTGGCGCATCCTGATCGACACCGCGACCCAGGCCGAGCCGTACGGCAACGTCTGGGAGGCGGGGGCCGGCCCGGTCGCGGAGGGCAGCCACGACGTCCAGGCCTGGTCGATCGTGGTGCTCTCGAATGCCGACCGTGAGGACGGCTAGGCGCCGCTGTCAAGCTCGGCGGTCCAGCGGACGACCAGGGAACGGGCCCGGATCAGGTCCGCCTCCCGGCGGTCCAGGACCTCCAGCAGGTCCTGCATGCTGGCCCGCAGCTCGGTCAGCCACTCGGCGCCGTCGGCCGCGGCCGGGGGAGTGACGTTGGTCACGAAGGAGCGGATCTGCTTGATCCCCATGCCGGCGTTACGTAGCGCCTGCACCACCTCGAGGCCGGTGATGTCGACCGCGGAGTAGCGCCGCCGCCCGCCAGGATCGCGGCGGGGGGTGATCAGCCCCTCGGTCTCGTAGAACCGGATGGTCTCCACGGTGAGCCCGGTCCGCTCGGCGACAACGCCGATCAGCTCTCCGGGGAACGTCTCGGCAGTCACCCGACCAGGATAGGGCCGGGTTTGACTGCCCGCGCGCTGATCGCGGCGCCCGTCCCCGGCCTTGGGCCACCTGTCTCAACTGGGCCCGGTGGTGGGCTGGGAGGACGGCGAGGGGCGTTCGGGGTCGGGTTGTACCGCGGGGTCGGGGGCGTACGTCCCGTACCACGAGGTCTCGATGGTGTCGTCACGACTCACGTACGACAGGGAGACCCGGAACAGGGCATACCGGCCCTCCCCGGCCGAGACCGTGTTGAAGAAGTCGCCGTGCCGGTCCTGGTAGTAGCCGGCGGCGAGGGCCGCGGCGCGTCCGGCGTCAAGGTGGGGTTGGTAGTCGCCTTGGGGGTGGCCCCAGCGGCGCAGGAGAGAGCAGCCGTTGTTGTCGATGATGCCGGGGGGTGAGTAGTCCTCGGAAGTCTGGGTCAGCCCTGCGGGCTGCCACTGGTAGAAGGGGTCTCGCCGGATGACCGGGAGCAGCTCGTAGCCGGGGGCAGTACCCTCTTCTTGGGCGCGGCGGGTCGGTAGCCGGCAGCCGGCCAACCCGGTGACCAGACCAGCCAGCCAGAGCAGGCGGCGTCGGTTCATGAGGCTCCCTCGATCGAGACTGCTCCCAGTGTGCCTGACGAGGCTGCATGACGAATCAGATGAGAAGTCTCTCATCGACGTCGATGGTGGCCGGGGCCGGGCTTACGGTACGCGCACCTGTCAAACCCACCCTGGGGAGATCATGCTGCGTCGTCTCTGGATCGCTGTCCTGGTTGGAATACTGGCCGCTCCGTTGCTAGTCATGTACCTCTCGGCCCGGGCTACGGCCGGGCCAGCGGTGATCAACGTGTTGTTGCTGGGGGATTCGTACATCTCGGGCAACGGGGCCCGGCTGGGGTCCGGGCAGCGCGCCTTCTACGGCCCGGAAGACTGCTTCCGGTCATCGGCGAACTGGGGTGAGAAGTGGGCCGGTTGGCTGCAGAGCCGCGAAGCCGCAGCCGGCCGGCAGGTCGTGGTCAAGGTCACGAACCATGCCTGTAGCGGCGCCACCGCCGAACGTGACTTCCTCCGGGTACGGGAGCCGTGGCCCTCGCCGCAGGACACCGCCGACTACACGGTGTCGGTGAGCCTGCCCAGCGGTGCCGCGCAGACCCCGCAGGAGGCGAAGCGGGCGATCGAGAGGAGCTACCCGTGCGAGACGGACACCTTCTCGAAGGGCGTGACCCGCACCCTGACCGGGGTGCGGTTCACCAGCCGGAGGGTCGCCACCGCCCACTGCCGGGTGACCTACCAGAACCAGGTGGAGCTGGCCGGGGCGGGGCAGTGGGATGTGGTGCTGCTGTCGCTGGGCGGCAACGACCTCGACTTCGGCCGGATCGTGACCTCCTGCTTCATCCCCAAATATCCGTTCCTGGAGGGCAAGAACGACAGACTCTGCCAGGAGCGGCTGGACGCCATCGACCCGGCCCGGCCGGGCAGCCGGATGTCGACGGTCTTCGGGACCGGCCCGTCGGACTACGGCCGCGTGGGGGAGGTCTTCCAGCGGCTGCTGCCGAGGCTGCGTTCCGGCGTTCCGGTGGTGTACGTGGGGTATCCGGGGCCGGAGATCGACCCGGATTACGCCTTCCACAACAGCGGCCCGGTCGGTCGTAGGATCGCCGACGGCGCGGCGCACCTGCGACAGCGCCAGCAGGGGCTGGTCCAGCACTTCACGTCGCCGCGGAACCCGATCGTGTACGTGCCGCTGGTGGAACGTTTCCGCTGTCATGAGAACACCGGGAGGAACGCGGTGTGGTCCCGCCCCAACCCGGCCGACTGCCGGGGCCGGGACTCGGCGGCCTGGATGTGGGATGCGCCCGAGAATCCGAGCGTGCTGTATGACGGCAAAGGCGTTCTGCCGGGGCTGATCTACGACGGGCCGAACTGGATGGGACTGCGTCCCCATTACAGGTCCGAGTTCTACCACTACAACCCGCAGGGGCACCAGGCGGTCTTCGAGGCGGTCCGCGACGCCACCGGGAACCTCGCGATCCCGACTTCCTCGGCGTGGACGGGGGCGCAGCCGCAGGTGGCGATGGGGTCGCGGATCGGGCGGCCCGGCGCGTGCAATCCGCTGTGGATCCCCGGGGTGGTCGCCCCGGACCTGCAAGCGAGCGTGAGACTGGCGGACGGTCGGGTGATCGACGCGGCCGCGCCGGGCGCGTGTATTCCCGGCGACGCCACCACCGGACAGCTGACGATCCGGGTGGCCTCACGGCTGGCCGGTGTCGACCACACCTACGCCCAGGAATACCTGGTGACCGATGACGGGGACGCGGTGGCGGCGCAGGTCGACAACTGCCCGACGAAGCCGAATCCGGATCAGCATGATCTGAACGCCAATGGCATCGGGGACGCCTGTGACGATTCGGCGAACCGCCCGGCCGACCCCTCCTGGCCGCCGTCACGGATCTTTGGCTCCTCCCATCTGGTCACCCTGGACGGGCAGGGCTTCGACATGCAGCCGGTAGGCGAGTTCACCCTGCTGCGGCTGCCCGCCGAACAGGTCGAGGTGCAGGGCCGATTCGCCCCGTTCCGTCATCCCGACGCCTCGCTGGCCTCCGCCTACGCCATCCGGGACGGATACGAGACCGTCGAGATGCGCTGCGAGAGGTCGGGCGTGACCGCGCTGCGCAACGGCCAACCCCTGGCCGTCGGCGAGGTGGCCCGGTTGCGCGGCAGCCAGGTGTCGATCGAAAACGGCCGGCTGGTGCTGCGAACCTATTCCGGCGTGATGCTGGCGGTGGACCAGCAGTGCGGGCTCGGGCTCGCGGTGGCCCCTGGGCTGGAGACGGTCGGGATGCTGGGCAACAACGACCAGGACCCGGGCAATGACCTGACCGCTGCCGACGGTAAGAGGGTGGTCGCCGCGGACAGCGAGGCCTTGCACACCTGGTTCGTCGACTCGTGGCGGGTGAGTGACCAGTCGTCGCTGTTTACGTACGAAGCGGGCATGTCGACCGCGTCGTACACGGACCGGTCGGCCCGCAAACGCTGACCGGTACGTGGGTCAGCGCCGCAGACTGGTCAGGTCTTGGGTGATCACCGCCGACCGAGAGGGGACGGACGCAAGGCAATCGCCGCGCCGGTGAGGAGGAACCAGAGTAAGGGGACGTCGAAGGCGAGCCGCTCGCTTCCCCCGATGCCGAGACCGGAGGCCTCGACGCCAGCCGAGGTGAACAGCGCGAATCCGACCACCGAGACCACCGCCACAGCCAGGGTCCCGTATCGGAATCGGCCCGGCGTGGAGACGGCAAGCAGGCCCAGGGCACACCACAGGGCCACGGCCTGCCACAGGGCCACGGCATTGTGCGCATCGGGGTGGCGGTCCCAGGGCAGGAGGCCGACCAGGGCCGTGAGGCTGCCGTGTAGCGCCACCAGAGCTGTGCCGGCCCACCCGCAACGACCCCGCCACCACCCAGTGAGCAGGACCGCGCCCATAACGGTGAGGACGCCGCTCAGCGTCGTGGCGGTATTGAAGACCGCATGCCAGGGGGAACAGATCTCGCGTGTCGGCAGTCCCGGTTCGGGATAGACCCCGCAGGCTGTCACACCCAGGTCACTGATGAAATTATCGGTCCACGAATAGGGGCGCGGCCACCGTAGGGCTGTCAGAACCTGAGCCGGAAGGTACAGACAGCTACCCATCCACAGGATCCCGCCGATCTGTTGTCGTTTCACCGGTCTGCTCCTATCGTCGTGGCCCGACCGTATCAGAATGATCGCGGCCGACTCAGATCAGACCCGACCATGCCCGAGATTGCAGTCCTGAATCACGTCCATCCGTCCTCATCAGAATTGGCTCCGATTCATCAGCTGGGTGTGGTGGTTGGTGAGGGCGGCTGGTTGGGGTCTGGTGATTCGGTCGGGTCAGGCACAAAGCTTCCATACCACCAGGTCACGATAGTGTCGTCCCGGTGCACATATCCGATGTCGATTCTGAAGCGGGCGTATCCTTTTTTGCCGGTGTTTACGGTTTTGACGTATTGGTGTTGTGGGGTTTCGTGGTATCCGGTGTTGAGGGCTGCGGCGCGTCCGGCGTCGAAATGGGGTTGGTAGTTTCCTCCTGGGTGTCCCCAGCGACGCATGAAGGAGCATCCTTTGTTGTCGATGATGCCGGGGGGTGCGTAGTCCTCGAAGGTTTGGGTGAGTCCCTCTGGTTGCCATTGGTAGAAGGGGTCGTTTTTGATGACGGGGAGGAGTTCGTAGCCGGGTGCGGTGCCGGCTTCTTTTTCGCGTTGGGTGGGGAACCAGCGACAGCCGGCCAGGCCCGCGAGGATCCCAGCAGCCGAGAGCAGGATACGTCGATTCATCAGAGTCCCTTGGTTGAGTACTGTCCTTCAGTGTGCCTGGCCGGGGCCATGGCACGACGGGGGTGAGAGCCTTCTCATGGAAGGTTTTGGCGCCCAAAGATAGGACCTAGCGTGCGGCTGTCATCTTGAGTCATATCTGGGGGGATCATGTTACGTCGGTGGTGCTGCGCCATCATCGTCGAATCCTGCTTCGTCCCCGACCTCCCCTTCATCCCCGGCAAGAACGATGAGCAATGCCGAAATCGATTGGACGCCATCGATCCTTTAGATCCGAATAGCAGGATGGTGAGGGCGTTTGGGGCTGGATCGTCGGACTTCGGTCTGGTGGGGCAGGTGTTCCAGCGGCTGATGCCGACACTGCGGCCCGGGGTCCCGGTGGTGTACGTGGGGTATCCGGGGCTGGAGATCGACCCGGAATACCGGTTCGACGAAAGCGGCCCGGTCGGTCACAAGATCGCCGCGGGGGCGGCATACCTGAAACAGCGCCAGCAGGATCTGGTCCACCACTTCACATCGGCGCTGAACCCGATCGTGTACGTACCGCTGGTGGAACGCTTCCGCTGCCACGAGAACACCGGGAAGAATGCGCTGATCTCTCGCCCCAACCCGGCCGACTGCCGGGGACGGGATTCGACCGCCTGGCTGTGGGACGTACCCGAGAACCCGAGCGTGCTGTACGACGACAAGGGCGTCCGACCAGGACTGAACTACGACGGGCCATCCACCTATCGGAATCCACCCGCACTACCGGTCCGAGTTCTACCACTACAAACCGAAGGGACACGAACAGGTCTTCGAGGCGGTCCGCGACGCCACCCGGAACCTACCGATCCCCAACACCTCGTCATGGTCTGAGCTCGCCCCAAAGGTGGCCATGGGATCCCGGATCGGACAGCGTGGCGTATGCAACCCGGTCTGGGTCCCGGAGGTGATCGTCCCCGACCTGAAGGCCACTGTGACCTTGCCCGACGGCCGGGTGATCGATGCGACCGCGCCGGGCGCGTGCATCCCCGGTGACGATGGCGCCGCCGGGAGGCTGACGATCCGGGTGGCATCCCCATTCGCCAAATTCGACCACACCTACACGCTGCAGTACGTCATCACCGATGACGGAGACGCGGTGGCGCCTGACGTCGACAACTGCCCGACGGTGGCCAACCCGGACCAGCACGATGCGAACGGCAACGGAGTCGGTGACGCCTGCGATGACTCGGCGGGCCGGCTGGCAGACAAAACCTGGCCTAAGCCTCACGTCTATGGCGATCCGCATCTGATGACCCTGGATGGGCGCGGATACGACCTGCAGTCGGCCGGCGAGTTCACCCTGGTGCGGATCCCGAGCGAGGGACTGGAACTGCAGGTGAGATTCGTGCCACTCCAGGGTTCGCGAGGATTCTCCTTGGCATCGGCCTATGCATTCCGGGACGGCTACGACACGGTCGAGATGCGTTGCGGGAAGTCGGAGGTGACCCCGCTGCTGAATGGCCGGCCCCTGACCGTGTCCGGGATGACCCGGCTGCGCGGGAGCCGGGTCTCGATCGAAAATGACCGATTCGTCGTCCGGGCCTACTCCGGCATGATGCTGTCGTTCGATCGGTTGTGCCGGGTGGGGCTCTCGGTGGCCCCCCAGCTGGCAACCACGGGCCTACTGGGCAACAACGACCGCGATCCGGGCAATGATCTGATGGCGGCTGATGGGACGCAGGTGCCGGATGGTGACAGGAACGCCCTACACGGATGGTTCGCGGACTCCTGGCGGGTGACGGACCAGACGTCCCTGTTCACCTACGAGGCCGGGAAGTCGACCGCCTCCTATACGGACAAGTCATTCCCGAACACGGTGACGAGACTGGCGAACTTCACGACGGCCGAACTGGAACGCGCGGCGGCCCGATGCCAGGCTGCGGGTGTGACGCCCGGGGTGGCAATGGAAGCCTGCATGCTGGACTTCCTGGTCACGGCCGACGAAGCCTTCGCCGAGGCCGCGGCTGCGGTACCGGCTGGCGTGGTGGACCCGGCACGGGCCGAATTCGACCAGCATGGGGTGCTGCGGGAGACCTTCGACCAGGCAGTGAGCCACAACCTGGCGGGACGGTCGTACGTGCAGGTGACCCCACAGTCGCGGGCAGTGGGCCCACTGGCCGATATCGGAGGCACCGCATCCACATACCAGTTCGTCCTGACATCAATCCCCCGCCATGAGCGGCTGACGGTGTCGGCCCGGCTGCTGGTCCTCGCAGATGCGGCCGCCGACAAGGACAACCAGCGGGTCCAGGTACAGATCGGGAACCAGACCGCAGTCCTGGAACTGGAAGGGGCCGGGAGGGTCGTCGCCGGCCCGGCCGGGACCACCGTCACCGCGGATGGCAACGGCACCCTGACCTCCGGCATGCCGTACACGGCGTATCGGGTGACGGTCCCGGTGACCGATTCCCGAGACACGATCAAGACCACCCTCACCCCGCAGGGCTTCCATGCGGTGCTGAACACCGCCCTCGCGGTCGACGAGGTCGAGGTCAGGCTGGACGTCACCCCGGCTGATGTGAAGGCCGGGCTCACGGTGTCGTTCACGGCCGGGTCCGGGGCCGGGCCCAGGATGGGCACGATCGAAACCGCCGGAGGGGCCGACGAATACCGATTCACCCTGGCCCAACCGACGGACCTGCTGGTCGAGACCAGCCGCTCCTCCGAGGTCCGCGCCCACCTGGTCGACTCCACGACCAGGGCCCGGATCGAACCGTCCGACCGGTCCTTCCACCTGCTCTATCGCGGCCTCCCGGCCGGCGACTACACCCTGGTGGTGACCTCGGCGCGCGCTCAGCGGATCCCGACATACCAGCTGCCGGTCCTGGTCGCCCCATCGGCACAGACCTTCACCATGAGCCTGGGCCAGACCATCACCGACAACCGGATCGGTACCACCAAGGCCCCCGGGGCCGGCAACCTCGAAACCACCGCATCCATCGATGACTACCGCTTCGAGGTGGACACCGCCGGCCGGTGGGTGTTCGAATCCGGCGGCATCCTGCCCGTCTGCCGTGCCGCGACCCTGATCCAGGTGTCGACCGGGAAGGTCCTGGGCGAACCGTGCCGGTCCACCGGGACCCGGCTGATCGTGGACCTGAAACCGGGCGAATACCGGCTGCTGGTGAATCCGTCAGGCTTCATCGGCAGCTACCGGATCGCGACCTACCCGATGTCCGACCCGCAGGAGTTCTCCTACACCCTGGGCCAGACCGTCTCCAACGGCACCATCGGCCAACAGCCGGCCCCCGGCGCCGGAAACCTGGAGACCCCCGCATCGGTGGACATCTACCGATTCACCGTCGCCCCCCAGGACGCCAACCGGACCTGGCTGTTCCTCTGGCAACCCGTCCTCACCCTCTGCATCGAGGCCCAGCTGTTCCCAGACCAGCCCGGCGCGAAACCCCTGGGATCGGTATGCCTGCCGGGAACCGACATCGCGTACACCCTGCCCGCCGGCAACTACAAGATCGTCGTCCCCACATCCAATTCGAGGACCGGCGGCTACAGCTTCAGCAGCGTGCTGAAACAGGTCCAGACCTTCGACTGGACCCTCGGCGAAAAGATCGAGAAGGACCGTGTCGGCAACCGTCCCGCCCCCGGCGCCGGGAACCTCGAGGCCCATGGCCACGCCGACGTCTACCGGATCCAGGTCACCCCCCAGCAGGCCGGCACCTGGGTCTTCGACGCCTCCAACGGGTCCGCCGTCTGCGCCGCATCCCTCACCCCCGTCAACCCGGCGGGCAAACCCTTGGGATCCATCTGCGGCCGCCGCGAATACCACCTCGAACCCGGCGAATACCAGCTCGAGGTCTCAGCACTGCGACGAGGCCTGTCCAACGGGGTCGGGAGCTACTGGATCACCAGCACCCGCACATAGGCCGATGCCGTCACCGGTGAGCTTGCCTGCGTCGCGACACGGTTCGCGGCGCAGGCATCGCCGTACCCTGCCCGAGCAGACGGCCGGCACCGCCCGGCGTCGGATGATCAGGTGCTGGCCAGGTGCTCGCCGACCTCATTGACGAAGGTATCGACTGAACTAGTCGGGCGGCTGCCGTAGTTGTAATGGGTGACGCCAGCGCCGTGTGGGTCCTGCCCCCAGCCGCACAGGAAGGCGACCGCCTTCCCGGTGGACGGATCATGGCCGTACTCCCAGGTGTAGTAGAGCGACTGGTGCGGCTCGGGGCCGTTCACCACCATCACCGCGTACGCCTCGGCCGGCTCTTTCGGCTCGGGCAGGGTCACCAGGACGCCGGCATAGTCAGGGCGCTGCACCACGTACGCTGCCAGCCCGTCGGTGGGGATCTTGCCGTCGTCGGAGACCCGCTCGTTGAGGTCCGCCCAGATGTCGAACAACTTCGGGCCGAGATCGACGTCAGTCGCCTCCTCCAGCAGATCAACGTTGGGGTCGAGGGCGATATCGCGCAGAACGCGGTGTGCGAAGACATAGTGCACGGTGCGTGGAGCCATAGGTTCAGCCTCCCACACACCAGAGCCCGAAACAGTGAAGTCCGGCCAGCCATTGCCCACCAGCTTAAGAATCAAGCGCCTGGCAACCGGAGGCAACCCTGGCGACGGACGACGCCACCGGATTGACTGCGGCCACGCGAAAGAGAGGCCCGATGACTCTGCCACCCGCCGCCCAACCGCTGGTCGACCTGGTGCCGGGGCATGCCCACTTCGTGGGGATCGACTCCGACGGATGCGCCTTCGACGCGATGGACATCAAACACACCGAATGCTTCACCCCGTGCACGATCCGGCACTGGGACCTGCAACCGGTCTCGACCCTGGCCCGGCAGACCGCGCTGTTTGTGAACCTGGGCTCGGTGACCCGCGGGCTGAACCGGTGGCTCGCGCTGCGGCAGACGCTGGACCTGCTGCGGGACCGGACCGAGGTAGCCGAGCGGGGCGTCACGATCCCTGACTACCCCGAGCTGAGCGACTTCATCGACTCGGCGTACCCGCTCAACGACGCTGGGATCGCGGCCTTCGCCGCCGACCACCCATCCGAGACCACCGAACGGGCGATCCGCTGGGGCCAGGCGGTCAACGCCACGATCGCCGACATGGTGCACGGCTGCGGCCCCTTCCCGGGGGTACGGCAGGCGCTGGCCGCGATGCAGCCGCTGGTCGACTGCCTGACCGTCTCCGCTACCCCGGTGGCGGCGCTGACCCGAGAATGGACCGAGCATGGCCTGGCCTCGTACGTCAAGGCGATCGCCGGTCAGGAGATGGGCTCGAAAGCCCAGCACATCCGCGCCGCCGCGTACGGCAAGTACGACCCGGACAAGATCCTCCTGATCGGCGATGCCCCCGGTGACCGGGATGCAGCCCGGGCCGCCGGCTGCCTGTACTACCCGATCAACCCCGGCTACGAGCAGCAGTCCTGGGCCCGGTTCACCACCGAGGCGCTGCCCCGATTCCTCGACGGCAGCTATGCCGGGGCCTACCAGGACACCCTGATTGCCGAATGTGAATCCCACCTGCCGGACCGGCTGCCCTGGCCGACGATCTCAGGTGCCACTACCGTCACCATGCCGAAAGTGAAGAACTGATGCCGACCACCGTTGATCTGACCGCTAGCCCGTACCAGCTCGACGCCGAGCAGATCGCCTGGGTGGAGCAGACCCTGGCCACGATGAGCCTGGAAGAGCAGGTGGGCCAGCTGTTCGTGAACCTGTTCCACTTCGGGCCGGACTCGTTCTCGGGAAACAACCTGACGCCTACCGAGATCCTGCAACGGTTCCCTATCGGCGCCGCCCGCTACCTCGGCGGCCCGTCCGAGAAGGTGCAAGACCTCATCGGTCAGCTCCAGTCGGCGTCGAGGATCCCGCTGCTCGTGGCCGCGAACTGTGACTCCGGCGGTAACGGGGCCTGCTCCGACGGGACGTACATCGCCTCCGGTGCCCAGACCGAGGCGACCCGCTCCACCGAGGTCGCCTACCACGCCGGCCTGGTGGCTGGGCGGGAGATGAAAGCGCTCGGGGTGAACGTCAATTTCGACCCCTGCGTCGACATTCTCTTCACCTGGCGCAACACGATCGTGAACACCCGCGCCTACGGGACCACGGCCGATGATGTGATCCGGTACACAATTCCTTTCGTCGCCGGCCAGCGCGAGTCGGGCATTCTCACTTGTATCAAGCATTTCCCTGGCGATGGCGTTGAGGAACGCGATCAGCACCTGGTGCTCGGGGTGAACGAAATCAGCCCAGAGGAATGGGACGATTCCTTCGGCAGGGTCTATCGGGCGCATATTGACAACGGGGTAGAGATGGTGATGGCCGGCCATATCGCCCTCCCGTACTATCAGCAGCGACTTAATCCTTCCCTGGCAGATCGGGACATTCTCCCGGCGACCCTGTCCGAGGAACTGATCACCGGGCTGTTGAAGAATCAGCTGGGATTCAACGGGGCTGTGATCACCGACGCCTCCCATATGCTCGGGATGACCTCCGCGATGCGACGCGAGGACTACGTACCGCAGGCGATCGCCGCCGGATGCGATCTCTTCCTCTTCTTCAATGTGATGGAGGAAGACTTCGGCTTCATGCTGGAGGGAGTCCGCAGAGGGATCATCACCCGGGACCGACTGGCCGACGCGAACCGGCGGGTGCTGGGGCTGAAGGCGAAACTTCGGCTGCCCGAGAAGCGAGCCGCCGGTAGCTTACTGCCCAGGCCCGAGGATCTCGCCGTGATCGGCTGCGAGGAGCACCTGCAGATGCGCGCCGACGCCGCCGACCAGGGGATCACCTTGGTCAAGAACAGCCTTGACCAGTTGCCGCTGAATCCCCGCGATCACCGCCGGATCCGGCTGTACCATCTGGTCGGCGAGAGCGGGATCCTCGGTGAGGTCACCGACGAGCTAGCCCAGGCGTACGTGGCGGAGCTGACAGCCCGCGGCTACGAAGTGACCATCAATGATGGTAGTTCCCGGGTGAAGGGCTCGACCCTGGCATACCGGGAGCAGGTCGACGCGGCGCTCATTGTGGCTGAAGTGGTCGGCTATGGGGCACAGAACAATTACCGGATTGTGTGGAAAACCGCGATGAGCAACGAATGCCCCTGGTACGTCTGGGAGGTGCCGACCTTCATGGTCAGCCATAACTACACCACCCACCTGCACGACGCGACAATGGTGAAGTGCTACATCAACGCCTATCACCCCAATGAGGCGAATGTCCGGGCGACGATCGACAAATTGGAGGGCCGAAGCGATTTCCGGGGGACCCCGAACGAACTCGTCTGGACCGAGAAGTGGCAGGCCCGGCTGTAGCAGTCGGACACCCCCGCGAAAACTAGATCCCGATGCTGATAAGATCAGCCTAACCTTGGCCAGGGAACACCGGTGGGAATCCGGGACTGACGCGCAACGGTGAGGGAGTTTCCCGAGTCCGAGTACTGGCTGAGGAGTTGCTGACCTGGCCGCGCGTAACGGCCCAGTACGGAAAGCTGGCGCATGTCTGGTGCTCCCCATAAGAATCGGAGCCTGATCGGTCTTCGGATGCTGCTGTTGGCGGCGGCCCTGGCCTTAACCCCGATCCTGACGATCACGATCGGTGCGGCGGCGGTTCCGGTGGACCAGGTGATCGGGGTGCTGCTCAGCCACATCCCCGGTCTTGATGTCACGATCACCTGGGACCGTTCGATCGACGCCATCGTCTGGGAGACCCGGCTGCCCCGGATCATCGCCGGGATCGCGGTGGCCGTGATCTTGGGCGTCTCCGGGGTCGTACTCCAAGCGCTGGTGCGCAATGCCCTGGCTGAACCGTACGTGCTGGGCGTCAGCGCCGGGGCCTCCACCGGCGCCGCCCTCGCGATCATCGTGCTCGGGACCCAGCTAGCCGGGATAGTCGGGCTGATCGCCTTCGGCGGGGCCTTGCTGGCGACCATGCTGGTGCTGGCGATCGCAGGCCGTACCCAGGCCCCCCTGCAGCTGATCTTGGGAGGGTTGGGGGTCGGCTTCAGTTTCCAGGCGATCACGAACTTGATCGTCTTCTCGTCGGATTCTCCCGAGACTGCCCGCTCGGTGATGTTCTGGATCCTGGGATCGCTGGCTCGCGTCGGCTGGGAGTCGATTCCGTTGATCGTGGTGACTGCGGTGGCGCTGAGCCTGCTGATGGTGCTGTGCGGGCCGATCCTGGATGCCCTGGCCAGCGGTGACCGTACCGCCCAAGCTGTGGGGGTCGAGCCTGGTCGGGCTCGGGTCCTGCTGCTGATCCCGGTTTCGGCTGCCATCGCCGTCGCGGTGGCCACAGCCGGCGGGATCGGTTTCGTCGGGCTCGTCGTGCCGCACCTGGTCCGCTCGTTCATCGGCCCCGCACATCGCCTGCTGGTGCTCGGCTCGGCGCTGGCCGCCGGACTGTTCCTGGTCTGGGCCGACGCCTTCGCCCGGATCGCCTTCGCCCCGTCCGAGGTGCCGATCGGGGTCGTTACCGGGCTCATCGGCGCGCCCTTCCTGGTGCTGCTGGTGCGTCGCCAGGGCAGCAGTCTGTAACCCCCCTACACAAAGGACATCCCATGAGACGACTGATCGTCCCCATCATCGCCGCCGTGGTCTTGCTGACCGGCTGCGGAACCTCCGCGGCTGAGCGAGCTTCTCAAGCCACCTCTGCCCGAGCCTCGGCCCAGGGCTATCCCGTGGAGGTCGTCAGCTGTGGCATTCCGCTGCGCCTGGACGCCCCTCCCAGCAAGGTGCTGGTATTGGGGGAAACTGGCTTCTCCAACCTGGCTGCGCTCGGCCTGGTGGACCGGGTCGCGCTACGGGCCGGGGTGGCGCATTTCGACAGCGCGGCCCCAGACCTGCAAGCCACGTACGACGCGATCCCGGCCGTGGACGCGGGCCGGGGTGAGAACGGCGCGGTGATCTTGTCAACCGAGGTGGCCCTGAAAGCGGGAGTCGACCTGGTGATCGGCTACGACAAGGGAGTCGACCGGGAGGCGCTGACCAAGGCCGGGATCAAGCTCTACTCACCCGAGGCTTACTGCCCGACGTACGCCGGCGGCAAGGCGTCATGGCACCTGGTCGAGGAGGAGCTCACCAAGCTGGCCACGATCTTCGGTAGACCGCAGAATGCGAGACGAGCGATCGACGACCTGCGCGCCAAGGCGGACCAGCTCAGATCGCAGGCTGGTGCCGCGCGTGGTTCAGCGGCGGCGCTGTACATGCCGGCCGGGGCCACCAAGCTGCGCGTGTACGGGGTTTCTTCCATGATCCAGCCGATCCTCGAGGCGAATGCGCTGACAAATGCGTACGCGGACAACACGAAACGGGTCTTCGATCTCTCTATGGAGGACTTGCTGGCCCGTAACCCGGACTGGATTGTGCTGCTGTCCTCCGACGCCGATGAGGAACAGACGCTGAAGACTTTCACGTCGTTCAACGGGGCCGCCCAGCTCAAGGCGGTCGAGCGGAATCAGGTCGTCGTTATCCCCTTCGTGCTGACTGATCCCCCGAATGTGCTTTCGGTGAAGGGGGCCACCATGCTCTCCGAGAAACTGAAGACGAAATGAACCAGACTGTATTCACTCACCAGGTAAGGAGATTCCCATGAGACGACTGCTGGCTCTTGTGGTCATCGCCGCCGCGGCCCTGAGCGGCTGCGGCACCTCGGCCGCCGACCGGGCCGCCCAGAGCGCCTCCGCCTCCCGGCCCGGCGCCGCCGGATTCCCAGCCCAGGTGGACAGCTGCGGCGAGACCTTGAGCTTCGACTCTCGGCCGAAGAAGGTCCTGATCTTGAATGGCACCGGATTCCCGAATCTCGATGCCCTCGGGGTGGTAGATCACCTGAGTCTGCGTGCCGGAGAGAAGAACTTCGGCCTTGGGCAGGAGCAACTGCAGAAGAAGTATGATGCCATCCCCACACTGCCGGGCAGTGATATCGAGACTGGTGGGGTCCGGGTCTCCACCGAGATCATTCTCAAGAACCAGGTCGATCTGGTCATCGGCTACGACGAGGGCGTTGACCGCGAGGCCCTGCGGAAGTCCGGGATCAAGCTGTACTCGCCCGCTGCGTTCTGTAAGAATTACGCGGTCAAGCACGCCATCTGGGAACTCATCGACCAGGAGGTGAACAACCTGGCGGCGATCTTCGGGGTCTCTGACCGTGCCCAGGACGTGATCGCCAAGCGGCAGACCGCGGTCTCCGAGCTCACCAAAACCGCCCAGCAGGCCAAAGGCAGCGGTATCGCCTTGTACATCACCCCTGGCGAGAGCCATTTCTACACGTACGGGGCCTCCTCCATGGTGCAGCCGATCTTCGAGGCCGCCGGCCTGCAAAACTCGTACGCGGACAACACCAAGCGAGTCTTCGACGCCTCCATGGAGGACCTGCTGGCGCGTAACCCGGACTGGATCGTGCTGCTGGCCCTGATCTCCACCGAGGAGCAGACCCTGGCTGCTTTCACAGCTTTCCCCGGAGCCGGCAAGCTCAAGGCGGTGGCCAATAACCGGGTCGTGATGCTGCCCTTTGCCCTCACCGACCCGCCCACGGTGCTGTCGGTCGATGGCGCCACCGCCCTGACCGCGAAGATCGGCGGCCGGTGATCCACGTCGAGCAGCTGAGCGTGGCCCGGGGCGGGCGGATCGTGCTCCACGGGGCCGACCTGCTCGCTGACCAGGGCGAGGTGGTTGGTGTGGTCGGCCCCAATGGGTCCGGCAAGACTACCCTGCTGCTCGCCCTGAACCGGGCCCTGCGCGCCAGCGAGGGGACCGTGGTGATCGACGGGGACGACCTGGCTGGGCTGCCGCGCCGCGAGATCGCCCGCAGGGTCGCGGTGGTCGCCCAGGACTCGGACGCCTCGCTGCCGCTGCGGGTCCGCGACGCGGTCGGGCTCGGTCGGCTAGCGAGCCGCAGCCTGTTCTCGTACGGGAACGCAGCCGACCGCAGCTTGATCCACGACGCGCTGGCCCAGGTACAGGCCCTGGACCTGGCCGATCGGCTCGTCACCCAGCTGTCCGGCGGCGAACGACAGCGGATCCTGGTGGCCCGGGCCATCGCCCAGCAGGCGAGCCACCTGCTGCTCGACGAACCGACGAATCATCTCGACCTGCACCATCAGTTCTCGTTGCTCTCACTGGTCACCAGCCTGAACTGCACCGTGGTGATGGTCTTGCACGACCTGAACCTGGCCGCCCGCTACTGTCAACGCCTGATCCTTGTGCACCAGGGCCGGATCGTGGCCGCCGGCACCCCGCAGGAGGTACTGACCCCGCAGGTGTTGGAACCTATCTACCAGATCGGCGTCAGCAGCTTCGAACTCGACGGTCGCCGGCAGCTGGTCTTCGCCCCGCAGGCCGAGCAGCGGCCCTGGCCGCTGGTGCACCGCGACGAAGACGGGTGGGAGTAGAGGTACGCGGCAGGATCGCCTCCACCGCGGCGCTGGTCTACCCTCGACAGATGTGACCACCGAGCCCAGGACCTGTCTGTTGCTGCACGGGGCGGGGATGAGCCCGCCGTCGTGGCAGGATGTTGTCACCGAATTGGGCGGCCGGCCCCTGCACGCCCCCTGGCTGCGGGGGTTGAAACCGACCCAATCTGGTGGTTTCGACTTGGACGCGGCGGTGTCGGAGCTGCTGACCCGGCTGGACCTGGACGACCTGGAACAGGTCGATCTGTGCGGGGTCCAGCTCGGCGCGATGGTGGCGCTGCGGATGGCGGCCCAGGCGCCGGCGAAAGTCGGTCGGGTCGTGGTGGTGGACACCCCGGTGGTGCCGACTGCGACCACCCAGCGGGTGCAGCTGGCCTTGATGCGGCTGATGCCGCAGCGGGCCTTCACCGAGGCCGGGGTGACCAAACAAATGGCGATCGAGGCGATGAAGGCGATGGCCGGCCTAGACCTGTCGCACGACCTGGGCCAGATCGGCGCCCCGGTCTTGGTCGTGGCCTCGGAAGGCGACCGGGCCGCGATGGCCGGGGCCCAGCTGCTGGTGCAGCGCCTGGCCGACGCCCGCACCGTCCACCTGCCGGGTTCCAATCCGCTACGCGAGCAGGCTGCGTCCTTGGCCCAGGCCATCGCCAGTTTTCTGGATGAGACCTGACCCGGCCCGCCGGCCCGGCTGATCAGTGGGCGGTGGCAGGGTGAGCCCACGAAACGTTCGTACCAGGAGGACGGCATGAAACGGGTGGGCTTCGTGAGCCGGGTGGCGCCAGAACATCTGCAGGAGTACCGGCAACGGCACCGACAGGTGTGGCCCGAGATGCAGGACGCGTTACGGCGTACCGGTTGGGGTAACTACAGCCTTTTCCTGGCGCCGGACGGAACCCTGTTTGGCTACGTGGAGACCCCCGACGGGTTGGACGCGGCCCGGGCCGCGATGGCGCTGGAGGAGGTCAACGCCCGTTGGCAGCAGTCGGTGGCCCACCTGTTTGCTGGGCAGGCGGCTGGGGATACCTCCTTCGTCGAACTGGAGGAGGTCTTCCACCTCGACTGAGCCGAACCCCCGCGGGGAGGGCACCGGCGGGTCGGTACGGGCCGAGACTGCGTACCGTACGGGGTCATGAGACTAGGTGACCTGGTGGAGGAGTATCCGGCGGCCTCGGCGGACGCGGATGCGGCAGAGGCGGTACTGGCGATGGCCGTGGCCGGCCATCCGGGGATCGTCGTCCTCGACGATGACCGGCATCCGCAGGCAGTGCTACGCGGCGTACAGGTGCTGGACGCGATGATCCCGCCGTACATTCGGGAGGACCCGACGCTGGCCCGGGTGGTCGACACCAGCGCCGCCGACCAGGTCTTCGAACGGTTGGCCGGCAAGCAGGTACGCGACCTGTTGGGGCATGACCGGCGTCAGCTGGCGGTCCTCACCGTCGACGACACCTCGATGGAGGCGGCGGCGCTGATGGCCGACACCGACTCGCCGCTGGTGGCGATCACCGACCAGGGCCGCTACGTGGGCGCGGTCACCGTTTCGGGGCTGCTGCGGGCAGTGACGGTGGCCTGAGATGGGTCTGCTGGCGTACCTGGCGGTCGCGGTCTTTGTGATCGTCTACGTCCTGATCGCCACGGAGAAAATCCACCGGATCGCCGCCGTGATGGGCGGCGTGGCGGTGATGATGGCGCTGCGGGTGATCGACGTCGAGACCGGCTTCCACGAGGTCGAGACCGGCGTCGACTGGAACGTCATCTTCTTGCTCTTCGGGATGATGGTGATCGTCTCGGTGACCAAACACACCGGGGTCTTCGAATACGTGGCGATCCTGGCCACCAAGGCTGCCCGCGGCCGGCCCTTCGCGGTGATGGTGATGCTGACCATGGTCACCGCCGTCGCCTCGGCGCTACTCGACAATGTGACCACGGTGCTGCTGATCGCCCCGGTCACCCTGCTGGTCTGCAACCGGCTCGGGCAGCGTCCGGTGCCGTACCTGATCGCCGAGGCCATCGTCTCCAACATCGGCGGCACCGCCACTCTGATTGGCGACCCGCCCAACATCATCATCGGCAGCCGGGCGGGCCTCGACTTCAACACCTTCCTGATCCACCTAGGGCCGGTGGTGCTGGTGCTGCTGGCGGCCTTCATCGCGCTGGCCTGGCTGCTGTGGGGCCGGCGGCTGCGCTACGACCCGCAGGCCGCCCAGAATGTGATGAACCTGGATGAGCGGGAGGCGATCCAGAACCGGCCGCTGCTGATCAAGTCTTTGGTGGTGCTGGGCCTGGTGCTGGTGGCCTTCGTCTTCCACTCGATGCTGCACCTGGATCCGGCGATCGTGGCCCTGCTCGGTGCTGGGGCGCTGGTGGCCTGGTCCGGGCTCGGCCCGTCGGACTTCCTGGAAGAGGTCGAATGGGGCACCCTGGTGTTCTTCATGGGCCTGTTCATGCTGGTCGGTTCCCTGGTCCGGCTCGGCGTGATCGAGGCCCTGGGCCGCTGGCTGGCAGGGGCGGTCGGGGACCGGACGTTCCTGGCCGGAACGGTGCTGTTGTTCGCCTCAGGGATCCTGTCGGCGGTGGTCGACAACATCCCGTACGTGGCCACGATGACCCCGATCGTCTCGGAACTGGCCCACGGGCCGGCCAACCAGCCGCTGTGGTGGGCGTTAGCGCTGGGCGCTGACCTGGGTGGCAATGCCACCGCTGTGGGCGCCAGCGCGAATGTCGTGGTCCTAGGGATTGCCGCCCGTAACGGGCATCCGATCTCGTTCTGGGAGTTCACCCGCTACGGCTTAGTGGTCGCCGGGGCGACTCTCCTGCTGTCGTGGCTGTGCTGGGCCGCGCGCTACTTCTGGCTGGTGTAGACCGCGGGAATAGAACGCCACGACCAAGGGTTGAGCGTGTGAGACTCAAGTTCTGGATTGAGCGTGCTAGGCTCAACCCCGGTTCGTGAGAGCGTCACGCACAACCTGTTGTCAACCAAGGAGTATCCACATGGCCCGTGCAGTCGGCATCGACCTCGGTACCACCAACTCCGTCGTCGCTGTCCTGGAGGGCGGCGAGCCGACGGTCATCCCTAACGCGGAGGGTTCTCGGACCACCCCGTCGGTCGTGGCCTTCGCCAAGAACGGCGAAGTGCTGGTCGGTGAGGTCGCCAAGCGCCAGGCCGTGACCAACGTCGACCGTACGGTGCGCTCGGTGAAGCGCCACATGGGCACCGACTGGTCGATCGACATCGACGGCAAACCGTACAAGGCGCAGCAGATCTCGGCGTTCATCCTGCAGAAGCTGAAGCGCGACGCTGAGGCCTACCTGAGCGAGCCGGTCACCAATGCGGTGATCACCGTGCCCGCCTACTTCTCCGACGCCGAGCGTCAGGCCACTAAGGAGGCCGGTGAGATCGCCGGGCTGGTCGTGGACCGGATCATCAACGAGCCGACCGCGGCCGCGCTGGCGTACGGGCTGGACAAGGGCAGCGAGGAGCAGACCGTGCTGGTCTTCGACCTCGGCGGAGGCACCTTCGATGTCTCCCTGCTCGACATCTCGGACGGGGTCTTCGAGGTCCGCGCCACCAAGGGCGACAACCGGCTCGGCGGCGACGACTGGGACCAGCGGATCGTCGACTGGCTGGTGACCGAGTTCAAGAACAGCAACGGGATCGACCTGTCCAAGGACAAGATGGCCCGCCAGCGGCTGCAGGAGGCGGCTGAGCGCGCCAAGATCGAGTTGTCCAGCGCCCAGGAGACCCAGATCAACCTGCCGTACATCACAGCCGGCGCCGAGGGCCCGCTGCACCTGGATGCCAGGCTTACCCGGGCCGAATTCCAGCGGATGACCCAGGATCTGCTGGACCGTTGCAAGGCGCCGTTCCATGCGGTGATCTCGGACGCCAAGACCAGCGTCGACAAGATCGACCAGGTGATCCTGGTCGGCGGCTCGACCCGGATGCCGGCGGTCGTGGACCTGGTCAAGGAGCTGTCGGGCAAGGAGCCGCATAAGGGCGTCAACCCGGACGAGGTGGTGGCCTTGGGCGCCAGCTTGCAGGCTGGCGTGCTCAAGGGTGAGGTCAAGGACGTGCTGCTGCTCGACGTCACCCCGCTGTCGCTGGGGATCGAGACCAAGGGTGGCGTGATGACCAAGATCATCGAGCGCAACACCACCATCCCGGTACGTCGCTCGGAGGTGTTCACCACTGCTGAGGACAACCAGCCGTCGGTGATGATCCAGGTCTACCAGGGTGAGCGGGACTTCGCCCGCGACAACAAGTCGCTCGGCAATTTCGAGCTGACCGGTCTGATGCCGGCGCCACGGGGTATGCCGCAGATCGAGGTGGCTTTCGACATCGACGCCAATGGCATCGTCCATGTGCACGCCAAGGACCTTGCTACCGGCAAGGAGCAGTCGATGACCGTGACCGGTGGCTCGGCCCTGGCTAAGGAAGACATCGACCGGATGGTCAAGGACGCCGAGCAGTTCGCCGCTGAGGACCGCAAGCGGCGCGAGGCGGTTGAGATGCGCAACGACGCTGATCAGCTCGCCTTCCGTACCGAGAAGCTGCTCAACGAGCACGCCGAGACCCTTACCGAGGAGCAGCGCAAGCCGGTCTCCGAGGCCTTGGCTACCTTGCAGACGGCGCTTAAGGGCACCGACAACGACGACCAGGTCCGGGCCGCGATGAACGACCTCAACGAGAAGGCGGCGGCCATGGGCCAGGCGGTGTACCAGCAGGCGCAGGCCGCCCAGCAGCAGACGCCGGCGGGTGGCGCTTCGAGCGACACCGGGTCCGGCTCCGGTGACGACACCGTGGTAGACGCCGAGATCGTCGACGACGATAACGACAAGCGCTGAGCGCAGCCCAGCACAATCTAGGGTGGGTGCCGGGAGCCAGCCTCCCGGCACCTGCCACGTACGAGGAGAACCATGACCGATCCGATCGTCCCCGACGAGCCCGTCGCGGACGCCGCCCCGGCGGCGCAGGAGGCCCCCGCCCCGGCCGATGAGCCTGACCTTGCAGCCCTGCTCGCCGAGCGCACCGATGATCTGCAACGCCTGCAGGCGGAGTACGTGAACTACAAGCGCCGGGTGGACCGGGACCGGGACCTGGCCCGCCAGCGCGGGATCGAGGCGGTGCTGGGGGATCTGCTGCCGGTGCTGGACGCGATCTCGGCAGCCCGCGCCCACGACCAGCTTGACGGCGGCGCCAGGATGATCGCCGACGAGATCGAGAAGGTCACCGGCTCGTACGGGTTGACCGGGTACGGCGCGGTGGGAGATCCCTTCGACCCGCAGATCCACGATGCGTTGATGCATGTGGATGTCCCCGGCTACGACGTCACCACGTGTGCCCAGATCATCCAGGCCGGTTACCGGGTGCACGAGCGGGTGCTGCGTCCGGCCCGGGTTGCGGTGACTGATCCCAGCGAGCCGGCGCCGTCGGAGCCGGCTGAGCCCGTGACCGAGACCGAGACGGTGCCGCAGCCCGACACCGAGAGCTGACAGCAGAGAGGAGGCGTCAATGAGTACCAAGGATTGGCTCGAGAAGGACTACTACAAGATCCTGGGCGTCTCCAAGGACGCCAAACCAGACGACATCAAGCGGGCCTTCCGCCGACTCGCCCGAGCAAACCACCCCGATCAGAATCCAGGTAATCCCGAGGCCGAGAAACGGTTCAAGGAGGTCTCCGAGGCCAATTCGGTGCTCTCTGACCCGGCCCGCCGCAAGGAATACGACGAGGCTCGGCAACTCTTCGGGGGCGGCGGTTTCCGGTTCCCCGGTACCGGCCGGGGCCAGGGGAGCTCGGTCAACCTGGAGGATCTGTTCCGTAACGCCGGCGGTGAGGGCGGCCTGGGAGACCTGTTCGGGGGGCTGTTCCACAACGGGCAGCCCGGCCAGCGCCGCGGCTCTGGCCGGGGCCCGCGGCGCGGCAGCGATGTCGAGGGAGAGGTGACGATCCCGTTCACCGATGCCGCCGAGGGCACCACCGTCGGGATGCAGATGGTCTCAGAGGAGGCTTGCGAGGCGTGCCGGGGAACCGGCGCCAAGGCCGGGACGGTGCCGGCGGTCTGCTCCGGCTGCCAGGGGTCGGGGATGCGGTCCGCCTCCTCGGGTGGATTCGCCTTCAGCGAGCCTTGCCGCGAATGCCGGGGCCGTGGGCTGGTGATCGAGCACCCGTGCCCGATCTGCCATGGAACCGGCCGGGGCCAGTCGGCCCGGACCATGCAGGTACGGGTCCCGGCAGGCGTCATCGATGGGCAGCGGATCCGAGTCAAGGGCAAGGGGTCAGCCGGAGACAACGGCGGGGCTGCGGGTGATCTGTACGTGGTGGTGCATGTTCAGCCGCATCCGATTTTCGGTCGGGCTCAGAATGCGCTGACGGTGACTGTGCCGATCACCTTCCCGGAGGCGACGCTCGGCGCGACCATCGAGGTTCCCACGCTGGCCGGTGACCCGGTCCGGCTCCGGGTCCCGCCCGGCACCCCGAACGGGCGGACCTTCCGAGTCCGTGACAAGGGGGTGGCCAAGCCCGATGGCGGCCGCGGCGACATGCTGGTCACCGTCGAGGTGCAGGTGCCGCAGCACCTGTCAGACGCGGCCCGATCGGCCTTGGAGGCGTATCGGAATGCGGCTGGTGAACCCGACCCGCGGGCGCACCTGAAGGCTTGAGATGGACAATCTGCCCGCCCGGATCGATCAGAACACCCCGCTGTTCCCGATCTCGACGGCGGCCTCGTTGGCTGGGATGCACCCGCAGACCCTGCGTACGTACGACCGGCTCGGTCTCGTGGTCCCCACCCGGGCCCGGGGCCGAGGCCGGCGCTACTCGGTGCGGGACATCGCCCGGCTCAAGATGATCCAGGACCTATCCCAGGACGAGGGCATCAACCTAAACGGGGTGCGCCGGATCCTGGAACTGGAATCTGAGCTTGACGCCTACCGAGAACAGGTCCGCGAACTCACCGAGGAGCTGCGCCGCGCCCGTACCGCCACGCTCTCAGCCCGAGTCTTCGCCGTCGGTCACGACGGCATCCGACGGGTCTGACCGTGCTTGATGGCTTTCACAGATGAAATGCTCGACCCGACTGATGTGCTGGGGGAATGCGATGACAACAGGCATCGGCCCTGGCCGTCCGAGGCCCCGCAGTCAGCCCCCGGCGGTTGCAGCGGTGATGGTCGGCTCGCCGGATTTCTCCTGAATCATTGCAGGGAGTAGGTCTGGCTGAAGCCGTCACCGAGGTCGGTAAAGGTGACGGTGATCATCCCGTGCGGGTCGATCTCGTAGCGTTCCTCGATCTCCGGGCCGCCCTCGGTGCGTTGGACCTGGACCTCGTCCAGGTGGGCGTGGTCACGCAGCGCGCGGTCGTACGGGAAGAGCACCTCGACGAAGGGGGTGACAGTGCCGGCCGGCGAGCCGTCGACCAGGTGGTCGTATTCGACGAAGAGGTAGTGGCCGACGTTGTGCGCGGCCAGATAGCGGCGGGTGACGACGACCGATCCGGTGATCGAGGTGACCTGGTCGCGGCCCAGTAGCTGGTCGAAGCCAAGCCGGGCGCCGGAGTCGAGTTCCCGGAAGACCCCGAAGCCGCGGGAGAGCCGCTCAGCCAAGGTGTACCCGGCAGACGGGTCCGCGGCGATCGCCAACCCGATCGCGGTCGAGCCGCCCGGGTACGGGGAGCGGTGCACTCGGCGGCCAAAACGGTCCCGTAGGATCCGCGACACCAGCGGCAGCGCGCTCGCGCCGCCGACAATGTAGATCCCGGCTAACGCCGAGGTGTCCTCCTGGTCGTCGTCGCCGGTCAGCAGCGGGGCCATCGCTTGGGTCGATCGATCCACCAGGGCGGTGGCGGCCTCGTAGAACTGGTCCACCGGCACTGCGACCTGCTGCCCGGCTACCTCGACCGAGACCCGCCGCGCCTGCGGCGTGAGCCGCTCTTTTGCCTCCCGGGCCTCGTCCAGCAGCCGAGACCGTTCCGGCTCCGGCAGGTCCGTACCACCGGCCTGAGCCAGGGCACAGTCGGCCAAGACCTCGTCAAAGTCGTCACCGCCGAGGTCGTTCAGCCCGACCGAGGAGACCACCACATGACGGGTCTGCTCGACTTCGACCAAGGAGGCGTCGAAGGTGCCGCCGCCTAGGTCGTACACGACCACCTGGTTACGCCTCGAGGTGACGCTACGGGGCTGGCGGTGGGTGTATTCGAAACTCGCCGCCGACGGCTCGTTCACCATCCCCAACACACCAAACCCAGCCCGGCGGAAGGCCTCCAGGGTGATGAACCGCTGCGCGGTGTGGGCGTGAGCCGGGACCCCCACCACAGCCTCCAGATTGTCGTCCTCCACCTGCGCCGCCACCTCGGCCCGCAGCGCCGCCAGGTGTTCGGTCACCAGATCCAGCAGCCCGATCTGCTGGTCACCGACCCGGACCTGGCTTTGCGGGCAGACGTCGGGGCTGGCCAGCAGCCGTTTGAACGAGCGCCGGCGGGCGGCTCCGCGGGCCGCGGCCGCCCGGGCCGCCCAGCCATACACCAGCCGCCCTCGTTCCACCGCCACCAGCGACGGGACGAAGTCGTGCGGATCGCCCTCATGATCGGTGAACGAGACCAGGGGATAGTTACCCCGGTCCACGTACGCCACTACGGTCCGGGTCGTGCCGAGGTCAACTCCAATCCGCATGGCCTCGATCCTAGGCTGAGACCGACCGGGCCCTCGCCGGGGCCACCGTCCACCGCGACAAACGCGGTCGAGGCCCGGCTGGCAGGTTCGTTAGCCTTGGGCCAGGCCGGCTGCGCGCGTCCGGCTCTGAACCGAAGGATGAGATGAACGACACGCCGTACCGCTACACCGCCGACATGGCGGCCCAGATCGAGACCACCTGGCAGGACCGGTGGGAGGCGGAAGGCACCTTCGCAGCGCCTAACCCGGCCGGGCCCTGGGCCGATCCGGACGCAGCAGGGCAGCGCGAAAAGCTGTTCATCCTCGACATGTTCCCGTACCCGTCGGGGGCTGGGCTGCACGTCGGGCACCCGCTGGGCTACATCGCCACCGACGTCTATGGCCGCTATCAGCGGATGCGGGGCCGTAACGTCTTGCACACCATGGGGTACGACGCCTTTGGGCTGCCGGCCGAGCAGTACGCGGTCCGCACCGGGCAGCACCCGCGGGTGACCACCGAGCAGAACGTGGCCACAATGCGCAGCCAGCTGCGGCGGCTGGGCCTGGCCCATGACCAGCGGCGTTCGCTGGCGACTACCGACCGGGACTTCTACCGCTGGACCCAGTGGATCTTCCTACAGGTGTACAACGCCTGGTTCGACCCGGACGCTGACGGCGGCCGGGGCCGGGCCCGGCCGATCACGGAGCTGGTCGCCGAGCTGGAATCCGGCGCCCGACAAGTCGGCGGGGACCAGACCTGGGCCGAGCTGAGCGCCGAGCAGCGTGCCGACCACATCGACCGGCACCGCCTGGCGTACGTGGCCAGCGCACCGGTGAACTGGTGCCCCGGGCTGGGCACCGTCTTGGCCAATGAGGAGGTCACCGCCGAGGGCCGCAGCGACATCGGCGGCTACCCGGTCTTCCGGCGCTCCATGAGGCAGTGGATGATGCGGATCACCGCCTACGCGGAGCGACTGCTGAGCGACCTGGACCGGCTTGACTGGCCCGAGAAGGTCAAGGCCATGCAGCGCAACTGGATCGGCAAGAGCCAGGGGGCGCTGGTCAGTTTCGATACCCCCTCGGGAGCCATTGAGGTCTTCACCACCAGGCCTGACACTTTGTTCGGGGCTACCTTCATGGTGCTCGCCCCGGAACATCCGTTGGTGGCGGAGCTGACCGCCGAGGCCTGGCCCGAGGCTACCCCGGCAGCCTGGACCGGCGCAGCTGCCACCCCTGCCGAGGCGGTCGCCGATTACCGGCAGGCGGCGGCCCGTAAGACCGACCTGGAACGCCAGGCCGACAGCAAGGAGAAGACCGGCGTCTTTACCGGCTGCTATGCGCAGAACCCTGTCGACGGGCGCCAGATCCCGGTTTTCGTAGCCGACTACGTCCTGATGGGGTACGGCACCGGCGCGGTCATGGCAGTACCCGGCCAAGACCAGCGGGACTGGGACTTCGCCACCCGGTACGGGATCGAGATCATCCGTACCGTGGAGCCGCCTGAGGACCACGACCCGAACACCCCGTACCTGGGCGACGGGCCGGCGATCCGCTCCGCCAACGACGAGATCTCACTCAACGGAATGAGCGTGCCGCAGGCGAAAGCGGCGATCATCGCCTGGCTGGAATCGAAGGGGACCGGCCGCGGCACCACCACCTACAAGCTACGGGACTGGCTGTTCAGCCGTCAGCGCTACTGGGGCGAGCCGTTCCCGATCGTGTACGGGGCCGACGGCCTGGCCCGGGCACTGCCAGAATCGATGCTGCCCGTGGAGCTGCCCGAGGTAAGCGATTACCGTCCGCAGGCGCTGGACCCCGACGACGCCACCAGCGACCCGGTGCCGCCGCTAGCGCGAGCCACCGATTGGGCAACGGTACGGCTCGACCTGGGCGACGGTGAGCAGGAATACCGCCGCGAGCTGAACGTGATGCCGCAGTGGGCGGGCTCCTGCTGGTACGAGATCCGCTATCTGGACCCGGCCAACGAGCAGGCCTTCGTCGACCCGCAGGTCGAGGCGTACTGGATGGGGCCCCGCGGCCAGGGTGACCCGGGCGGCGCCGACCTGTACGTGGGCGGCGTCGAGCATGCGGTGCTGCACCTGCTGTACGCGCGGTTCTGGCACAAGGTGCTGTTTGACCTGGGCCACGTCAGCAGCGAGGAGCCGTTCCGGCGGCTGTTCAATCAGGGCTACATCCAGGCCTACGCCTACCGTGACGATCGGGGTCAGCCGGTGGAGGCCGCCGAGGTCATCGAAGAACGAGGCCCCGACGGCGAGCCGCTGTACACCTGGCACGGCCAGCCGGTGAAACGTGAATACGGCAAGATCGGCAAATCCTTGAAGAACGCGGTCGCCCCCGACCAGATGTACCGCGAATACGGGGCCGACACCTTCCGGCTGTACGAGATGGGGATGGGCCCGCTGGACCAGTCGAAGCCCTGGGAGACCCGGGCCGTGGTCGGCTCGCAGCGGTTCTTGCAGCGGCTGTGGCGTAACGTGCTGAACGAGCAGACCGGCGAGCTGCGGGTGGTCGACACCGACCCGGACCAGGCGACGCTGCGGCTGCTGCATAAGACCGTCGACGCTGTCACCCGGGACTTCGACAGCCTGAGTTTCAATACGGCGATCGCCCGGCTGACCGAGCTGAACAATGCCCTCACCCAGCTGGACGCGCCACCGCGGGCCGTGGTGGAGCCGCTGGTGTTGATGGTGTCGCCGCTGGCCCCCCATATTGCCGAGGAGCTGTGGAGCCGGCTCGGGCATTCCGAGTCGCTGGCCTACCAGGCTTTCCCGGTCGCCGACCCGGCGCTGGTAGCCGATGACACCGTGACCTGCGTGGTGCAGGTCAAGGGCAAGGTCCGGGCCCGGCTGGAGGTCCCGGCCACGATCGACGAGGACCAGCTTCGGGAGCTGGCGCTGGCCCAGCCGCGGGTACGGCAGGAAACCGGCAACGGGGTCCGTACCGTGATCGTGAAACCCCCCCGACTGGTCAACATCGTGCCAGTTGTCTGATCCGCGGCGCAGGAACCGACTGCTGTGAAGGTTTCCGCGTCCTGGTTGGGGGATACCTGTTTCGGCATCAGATGAGGCCAGGCACCAGACTGGGGCCTGGACCATTAGGCCCAGGCCCCAGCGAAAGAAGGTTGCCGCTCAGTTTACGAGGTGCCCATGAGGGCCAGCAGTACCCCACCGGCTACCACGCTGGCGACCTGGCCGGCAGCGTTGGCGCCCATGGCGTGCATCAGCAGGAAGTTGCCCTGGTCCTCCCGGCTGGCCTCACGCTGCACCACGCGGGCAGCCATCGGGAAGGCTGAGATCCCAGCCGCACCGATCAGCGGGTTGAACTTGCCGCCGGAGAACAGGTTCATCAGCTTGCCGAACAGGACACCGGTGGCGGTGTCCAGGCCGAAGGCGAGCAGCCCGAGTACCAGGATGAACAGGGTCTGCTTATTGATGAAGTCTTTCCCGACCATGGTCGAGCCGATGGCCAGGCCCAGGAACAGGGTGACGACATTGGCGAGCTCGTTCGACGAGGCGCCCACCAGCCGCTCCACCACCTTCGACTCCCGCATCAGGTTGCCCAGCATCAGCATCCCGATCAGCGGGGTAGCGAACGGGACCAGGGTGCCGACCAGGACCGTGACGATGATCGGGAACAGGATCCGGGTCCGCTGGCTGATCTCACGCGAGGTGTAGGCCATCCGGATGCTGCGTTCCTTCTTGGTGGTCAGCAGCCGCATGATCGGCGGCATGATGATCGGCACCAGGGACATGTACGAATAGGCGGCGACCGTAATCGGGGCAAGCAGGTTCTTAGCCAACTTCCCGGAGACGTAGATCGAGGTCGGGCCGTCGATAGCCCCGATGATTCCGATTGACGCTGCCTCGGGACGGGAGAAACCCAGCAGCAGGGCCAGGATCAGGGTTAGGAAGATCCCGAACTGCCCGGCGCCGCCCAAGAGCACCATTTTGGGATTCTCGAGCAACGGCCCGAAGTCAGTCATCGCCCCGATCCCGATGAAGATCAGCAGCGGGAACATCTCATTGCCGACGCCCATGTCGTAGAGCGCGGTCAGCATTCCGTGCTTGTCAATCAGCGGCGACAGCGGCAGATTAGCCAGGATCGCTCCAGAACCGATCGGCAGCAGCAGCAGCGGCTCGTAATCCTTGGCGATGGCCAGCCAGATCAGGAGCAGACCGATGGCGATCATCACCACGGACTGCCAGGTGACGTTGGTCAGCCCCTGGAGTAGGTATTTGACGGTTTCGGAATTCATCAGGCGCCCTCGTACGAGACCAGCATCTCGCCGTACTTCACCTGCTGACCCGAGGCCACGTGGACGGCCTTCACGACCGCATCCTGCTCGGCGTACAGCGAGTTCTTCATCTTCATGGCCTCCAGCACCAGCAGCTCATCGCCCTTGCTGACCTTCTGGCCAGCAGCGACGCTGATCTCCAGCACCACCCCGGGCATCGGGGCGGTGAGGCCGGGCCCGCCGGCACCAGCCGGAGCCGCCGGGGCTGCTGCGGGAGCAGGCGTAGCGGCGCCAGCCCGTGGCGTTGGGGTGGTGACCTTCGGCAATTCCCGCGTCTTCGAGGCCTCGAGAGCGGGACTGATCGAGGCCTGGGCCAGGTCGTCTGAGCTGTCCAGGTAGACCTCGATGGTCTGGTCCTCGTACTGCACCTGGAAGGTGTCAGCCGTGACCTCCTCCACGTCGATGACGTGGGGCACGTTGTTGACGCTGATTGTGTAGCGGCGCATATGTCTTTCCTCAGCTCCGTCGCCAGGGTGTGGTCTGGTTGGATCGTCCGCTGGCGACCCAGCGGCTTGCGTGCAGAAGGCTGCCCGGTTGGTGAGTCCGCATGGCCGGCGCGGCCTGGTTGCGGCGGACCTGGGCGTGGGTGATGACGGCCGCCGAGATCGCGGCCAGCTGATCAACGGTCAGGCCGCTAGGCGTGGTCACCACGCGCGGCGTCTGCGGCTGTTCGGCCGTTTCGGCCGGCGAGGCGGGCAGACTGGCCGGGGTAGTCGCCTCGGCCAGTTCAGCGTTACGCAAGGCGCGGGCGTCGAAGAACCCGATGAGCCACAGCGCGACCGTCAGCAGGAGCAGGATCGCGAAGACCATGCCCATTCCGGCGCCGGCCATCCATAGGCCGAAACCAATATCTTTCACGTCCATACTCCTAAACCGGGAACAGGCCGTGCTTCTTAGGCACGGTGGTCTGGACCTTGGTTCGCAGCACCTCCAGGGCCTGGATCAGGCGCGGGCGGGTCTCGCTCGGCTCGATCACTTCGTCGATCTGGCTCAGGTCGGCGGCCCGGTACGGGTTGAAGAACTTCTCCCGGTACTCGGCGACGAAGGCTTGCTCGACGGCCTTGGGGTCCTCGGCCTTCGCGATCGCGGACCGGTTCAGCAGCCGCGCGGCACCCTCGGCGCCCATTACGGCGATCTGGGCAGTCGGCCAGGCGAAGGCGATATCGTTACCCATCTGCCGGGAGCTCAGCGCCACGTACGAGCCACCGATCGCCTTGCGGGTCACGATCGAGATCTTCGGCACCGTGGCCTGGCAGTAGGCGTAGATAATCTTGGCGCCGTGCCGGATGACTCCGTCGTACTCCTGCTGCACACCCGGCAGGTAGCCGGGGCAGTCCACGAACGTGACCAGCGGCACATTGAACATGTCGCAGAGCCGGATGAAGCGGCTGATCTTGTCCGACGAATTGATGTCCAGGCAACCCGACATCACCTTGGGCTGATTCGCCACGATGCCGACCGAGAAGCCATTCAGGCGCGCGAAGGCGCAGATCGCATTCGGCGCGTAGGTCTCGTGGACCTGGAACAGGGAGCCCGAGTCCACGACCCGCTCGAGCACCTCAAGCATGTCGTAGGCCTGAGTCTCCTCCGCCGGGATCACCGAGTTCAAAGCCGGGTCCATCCGGTCCGGGTGGTCGTGCGGGGTCAGCGGCGGCGGGTCGTCGTTGCAGTTCTGCGGCAGGTACGACAGCAGCAGCTTCACCGACTGCAGCGCGGCCTGCTCTGACGGCACCAGGAAGTGGGCGCAGCCGCTGCGCTGGTTGTGGACCGCCGCGCCGCCGAGGGTTTCGGCGTCGACCTGTTCGCCGGTGACCTGCCGGATCACCTCGGGACCGGTCAAGAACATATTCGAGGTGCCGCTCACCATCATGGTGAAGTCAGTCAGTGCGGGGGAGTACACCGCACCGCCGGCGCAGGGGCCCATGATCACGGAGATCTGCGGGATCACGCCGGAGGCGGCGACATTGCGGTAGAAGACCTCGCCGTACGCGGCCAGCGATCGGACACCTTCCTGGATCCGGGCGCCACCGGAGTCATTCAGACCGATCACCGGGATGCCGGCCTCCAAGGCCAGATCCTGGATTCGGCAGATCTTGTTGGACTGGACCTGGGAGAATGAGCCGCCCAGAACCGTGAAGTCCTGCGCGTACACCGCTACCCGGCGCCCGTTCACCTTTCCGAAACCGGTGATCACACCGTCGCCGGGGTGACGGGACTTGTCCATCCCGAAATCGGTGATGCTGTGGGTCGCCAAGGCGCCCATTTCTTGGAAAGAGCCCTCATCGAGCAGAATCGACAGCCGCTCCCGGGCCGTCATCTTACCTTTCGCATGTTGAGAGTCGATCCGCTTCTGCCCACCTCCGGCGAGAGCGCGTTCGCGCATCTCCCGCAACGTGGTGAGTTGTTCTGTCATAGTTCCTCCGCCCGAGGGGTCTCCGGCAGCAGCGCCGGTTTATCTTCTTGGGACGGACCGCAGCCTAGGGCCTACCTGGCCATGTGAGAACGCCGGGGTCTCATTGATCGGGCAGATGCCTACGATCGGGCTTGCTTAGACGCCCGAGATCGCATCGCGATGGGCGGCAGCATGCTGCCGGTATCGGTCGGCGTTGGCGATGATTGCCTCCCGCTCGGCGGCGCTGATCTGGCGGACCACCTTGGCCGGCGCGCCGAGGACGAGTGAGCCGGGCGGCACCTCGGTTCCCTGGGTGACGACGGCTCCCGCCCCGATGATGCTACCGGCGCCGATCCGGGCCCGGTTCATCACGATTGCCCCCATCCCGACCAGCACCTGGTCGGCGATCGTGCAGCCGTGTAGGACCACCCGGTGCCCGACCGTGACCTGGTCGCCGACCCGGAGCGGGATCCCGGGGTCGGCGTGCAGCACCGAGCCGTCCTGGATGTTGCTGCCGGCGCCGATGCTGATGGTTTCGGTATCGGCGCGGACCACGACCGCGTACCAGATTGACGAGGACTCGCCGAGCGACACATCGCCGATGAGTTCGGCGCTGGGGGCCACCCAGGCAGTGTCGGCGATGTGGGGATTCTGGGCGAGATGGGAGTACGGCATGGGCGCAGAGCCTAGTTGCCGCGGGATCCGAGGCGGCGGATGTTTCAACCGTGGACCGGCAGGCTCGACCGGGGCGGTCGGGATGGGGCATGCTCGGTGCGGGCAGCTCAGCCGGCGGCGCGATCGGTCGGACCGCTGGGATTTGCTAAGGTACGGTTCCGTAACCTACGTGACCGTAGGAAGGGAGAACCTGGTGACGTCGACACGTGTTCGACCCCCGAAGAGCCCGGTTGACCCGGCCGCTGACCTGTCGGCGGTGCGCCTGTTGACCCCCGATGGTGAGCGGGTTAGCGACCCGGTCTACGCGTCCAGCCTGGATAACGACGCCATCAGGCAGGGCTACCGGGAGATGCTGCTGGCCCGCCGAATCGACACCGAGGCCACCAACCTGCAACGCCAGGGCCAGTTGTCGCTGTGGGCCCCGATGCTCGGCCAGGAAGGCGCCCAGATCGGCGCGGTACACGCGCTGCGGGATACCGACCTGATCTATCCCTCGTACCGGGAAATCGCGATGGCCATGGCCCGCGGGCTGGACCCGGTCGAGATCCTACGGGTCTTCCGCGGAGTCAGCCACATCGGCTGGGATATCGACGAGTACCGCTTCGGGCTGTACAACTTCGTCGTCGGAGCCCAGACCCTGCAGGCCACCGGCCATGCGATGGGGATCGCCTTAGACGGTGCCGACGAGGTCGTGCTGTGTTGCCTGGGTGACGGGGCCACCTCCGAGGGCCATGTCAGCGAGGCATTGAACTTCGCTGCGGTTTTCGAAGCGCCGGTGGTGTTTTTCGTCCAAAACAACCAGTGGGCGATCTCGGTGCCAAATGCGCGGCAGTTCAAGGCGTCACCGGCGCAGCGGGCGGTCGGCTTCGGGATCACCGGGGTACGGGTCGACGGTAACGACCTGCTGGCGGTTCAGGCTGTGGTTAGCGCGGCGGTAGAACGTGCCCGGGGCGGCGACGGACCGCAACTGGTGGAGGCCTACACCTACCGGCTCGGGGCCCACACCACCGCCGACGACCCGACCCGGTACCGCAGCCGCGAGGAGGAACAGGCCTGGGCCGAGCAGGACCCGCTGCTACGTGTTGAACGTTGGCTGCGGGCCGCCCATACCCCGGAGAGTTTCTTCGCCACGCTGGCGGACGAGGCCGATGCCGTGGCTGCAGACGTCCGGGCCCGGGCACTGGCCCTGGAAGGGCCGGTGATCACCGACCTGTACGACCAGGTGCTGGCCGAGCCGTCGGCGGCGCTGATCGACGAACGCGAGCAGGTCCAGCGCTACCTGTCCGCCCTGGAGGGACGCTGATGGTCCAGCTCACTTTGGCGAAGGCGCTGAACGCGGGCTTGGCGCGGGCCATGGCCGACGACGACCGGGTGGTCCTGCTGGGCCAGGACATCGGAACCCTGGGCGGAGTGTTTCGGGTCACCGAGGGCCTGCAGGAACGTTTCGGGGCCCGGCGGGTGATGGACTCGCCGCTAGCCGAGGCCGCGATCGTTGGCACCGCGATCGGGATGGCGCGCCGCGGCTACACCACGGTCTGCGAGATCCAGTTCGACGGCTTCGTCTTCCCGGCCTATGACCAGATTGTCAACCAGGCGGCGAAGCTGCGGTTCCGCAGCCAGGGCCGGGTCACCGCGCCGATCGTGATCCGGCTGCCGTACGGCGGCAATGTGGGCTCGATCGAACACCACGGCGAGTCCCCGGAGGCCCTGTTCACCCCGGTCCCGGGGCTGCGGCTGATTACCCCGAGCACCCCGGCGGACGCGTATCAGATGATCCGGCAGGCGGTCACCTGCCCGGACCCGGTGATCGTCCTCGAGCCGAAGCGGCTGTACCACTCGGTCAAGGCGGAGGTGGACCTGGACGCACCCGGGGCCCTAAGCCTGGACCAGGCGGTGGTGGCCCGGGCCGGGACCGAGGTCACCCTGGTCGGGTACGGGCCGATGGTGCCGACCTTGCTGGCCGCGGCCAAGGTGTTGGGCGACGAGGGCCGCTCGGCCGAGGTGATCGACCTACGTTCGCTGGCGCCGATCGACTGGGCCAGCGTCGAACGTTCGGCCCGCAAGACCGGCCGGGTGGTGGTGGCTCATGAGGCGCCGCGGACCTGCGGACTGGGCGCCGAGATCGCGGCCCGGGTCCAGGAACGGTGCTTCTTCAGTCTTGAGGCCCCGGTAATCCGGGTCACCGGCCTGGACATGCCGTACCCACCGAGCCGGGTCGAGGAAGACTATGTGCCTGGCGTCGACCGGATCCTGTACGCGGTCGACCAGTCCCTGGCCTACTAGTACTGAGGAGAGTCGTGGCGCTCCACCACTATCACCTGCCCGATGTCGGCGAGGGCCTGGCCGAGGCCACCGTGGTGTCCTGGCTGGTTGAACCGGGCCAGACGATCGCGGTCAACGACCCGGTTTGCGAGATCGAGACCGCCAAGTCGGTGGTCGAGCTTCCCAGCCCGTACGCCGGGACCGTCGCCCAGCTGCTGGTCGAGGTCGGCCAGACAGTCCCGGTCGGAACCGCCTTGATCGCAATCAGCGACGGCGCCGAACCAGACCCAGCCCCAGACGACACGCGGCCGGCCGGCCCGGCGCAGCAGAGTCCCGCCGGGCCGGTCCAACAGAGCCTGGTGGGATCGGGCCCGCGGGAACTGAAGCCGGCCCGGCTGCCGCGCAAGACGGTCGAGAACACCCTCCAGATGGCGCCCGTCCCGGCCGAGGTGCGTCCCCGCGCCCAGGCCAAGCCGTCGGTGCGGAAACTGGCCCGCGATCTCGGCGTCGACCTGGAACAAGTGACGCCCACCGGCCCGGATGGGACGATCAGCCAGGACGACGTCACGGCGGCGGCGCTTGCGTCCGGTCACGAGCCCGGGCATCGAGGCTGGTCGGGCTACCTGTCCGAGCGGGGCGAGACTCGTATCGATGTCACCGGGGTCCGGCGGGCCACCGCCCGGGCGATGGTGGAGTCAGCTTTCACCGCCCCCCATGTCACCGAGTGGACCGATGTCGATGTCACCGGTTCGGTCGATCTGCTGGAGCGGATGCGGTCGATGCGGATGTTCCGTGATGTCCGGATCACTCCCACAGTGGTGATCGCCCGGGCGGTGTGCATGGCGCTGCACCGGAATCCAGAGCTGAACGCCGCTTGGGACGAGAAGAACGGCCAGATCGTACGCAAGGCGTACGTGAATCTGGGCATCGCCGCTGACACCCCCCGCGGGCTGCTGGTACCGGTGGTCAAGGACGCGGACGCGCTGACCACGTACCAGCTGGCGCAGCAGATCACCGAGGTGGTTACGCAGGCCCGTTCCGGTACGGCCAGCCCCGAGCAGCTCACCGGCGGCAGCTTCACGATCACCAATATCGGGGTCTTCGGGATTGACGCTGGAACCCCGATCCTGGTCCCAGGCCAGGCCGGGATCTTGGCTGTGGGGCAGATCAAGAAGAAGCCGTGGGTGGTCGATGACCGGGTCGAGGCCCGCTGGGTGACCACTCTGGCGCTGTCCTTCGACCATCGGATGGTCGACGGCGCCGAGGGCTCAGCCTTCCTCGGCGACGTCGCCAGCATCCTCGCCGATCCCGGCCAGACCCTGATCCTGTAGGGCTGGTGAGCGTGGCACCGCAGCCTGGAACATCAGTCCCGGGCGCGGACGCTCGTCAGCCCAGGGCGTCGCTGATCAGCTGCCGGACCGGGTCTGGCAGGTCATGCTCGGGTACCCGCAGGTCTGGGCCGTCCGGGTGCCAGGTGAGCTGGTAGGAGAAAGCATCCGGGCGGGCGGCCGCCGGCTCTTGGGGTCTGGCCTGCTGTAGATACCCGGTCAACTCGGTAGCCAGGGCCGGCGGCAGGTCGGCCACGTCGACCGTTACCTCCCGCGTGGTCCCGGCCAGCCCGCCGCTGCGGCGGATGGTGACCGTGGTCTGCCCCGGCGTGGTGCGCTGGGGGACGGGGTGGGCGGGACCAGCGTCGCCGGCTAGCCCGACCGTGGCCCAGCCCTGCTCGACGGCCCTGGTTACGGGATGGTCGGCGCCGTATCGGGCGACCGCCGCTGCCCGAGTCAGCTGGGCGAAGGTCGCGAAATCGCATCGGGCCTGGATCTGGTCGCCGGTGAGCACGTCGTACCAGACCGGCCCGACCGTCTCCCAGGCCCGGCCGCCGGCCGTGGTAGCAGCCACCGCGAAGGCCCGGTTCGGGATCCCGGAGTTGAGATGCACCCCGCCGTTGTCGTCGTCGGTGGTGATGAAGCCGTCCATGTGGTCGGGCTGCGGGTCTCGGCCCAGGCGCGGGTCGTCGTACGCGGTGCCGGGGCGTAGCAGGTCCCGCAGCGCTCGGCCCTTGACTGTCGCGGACAGCAGGTCGGCCCCGACCAGCCAGTCCGCCTGGTCGGCGCTCTGCTGCAGCTGGTATTGCTTCACCAGCGAGCCGAAGACGTCGGAGATCGACTCGTTCAGGGCCCCGGCCTGGCCCTCATAGACCAGGGCTGCGGTGGATTCGGTGACGCCATGGGTCAGCTCGTGGGCGATCACGTCCAGCGAACGGGTGAACCGTTCGAAGATCACGCCGTCGCCGTCGCCGAAGACCATCTGGTGGTCGCCCCAGAAGGCGTTGTCGTACGACTTTCCGTAGTGGACGGTGCCGATCAGCGCCATCCCGCGGCCATCGATCGAGTCCCGACCGTGCACGGTACGGAAGTAGTCGCGGGTGGCGCCGAACCCGTCGTAGGTCTCGGTGACGGCGTCGTCGGAGGTCGCCGGCTCGCCCTCGCGGCGGACCACGACCCCCGGCAGCGTAGTGCCGTGCTGGGCGTCGTGGATGGTGCGGGCACCGGGAGACCGGCCCGGGGCGGCGGGACTGGGGCGGGCCGTGGCCTGCCGGAAACGTTGGGCACGTAGTTGGTCATGCCGCAGCGTGTCGGCGGCGGTGCCAGAGATCGGGTCGTCCAGGCTCGCCAACTGGTCGAGAAGATACGGGGGGATGATACCGGGGTACGTCATAGCATCAGCATGCCGTGCCGCTGTGACACCTGGGAAGGGCCAGGACGAAGGCGCGGGATGCTGGTCGCATCCGGGTCGGCCGCTGGCCTGGCCAGGTAACGTCGACCCTGTGAGCAGCCATGACCCACTCCGGGGCGGTCAACCCGCCGAGGTTCCCTCGTTCTTGCCGCCCACGGGCGGCCCGTCTTACCTGCCGTCATCAGGCCCGGCAGCCACCGTCGAGCAGCCATCCTCGCAGCCTGGCCCGGTGCCGCAGCCTGGCCCGGTGCCGCAGCCTGGCCCGGTGCCGCAGCCTGGTCCATCCTCGCAGCCTGGCACGGCGCCCACCGGTCTCTCGGCCCAGCCGGCAGCGCTCCGCTACGGCCCTGGCGTGCCGGCCGCGCCGCCGGATCCAAACTCCGGCTCCAAGCCGTCACGGCCGCGCGGCCGGGTGATGCTGCTCGTGACCGTGGTGGCCGGGTTGCTCGTGCTGGGGCTGGTGGGGGCGCTGGTGGTCCCGATGCTGCTGCCGGAACCCACCCTGTCCCGTGACCGGTTGGATGAGGTCTTTGATCCCCCGGTGAAGAGGGTGATGAATGACGACCGGAAACAAGACGAATCCGGAACCAGCGGCAGCGCATGGGACCCCGACGACTGTTTCGATAATCTTTCGCAGGTTCTTTCTACTACTCCTCAGGCCAGGCCGATCATCTCGCCGGTGATGCCCGCCGCGCAGGGCTATATCCTCTGGTACGCCACCCCGGCCGAGGCCCAATCGGTCTATGCCTCGGCCAATCAGATCGCATCCAATTGCCGAACTGGTCAGATCCGGGAATCTGAGGCGCAGAGCCAGGAGATCCCCCGCTATCAGAGCTACGTCATTGATATCCAGGGACATGATGCCCACCTGCTCATCACCCAGTACGGCAACACGGTGACGGTGTTGAACTCTATGGACCTGCGTACGGACCTGCCGGCAGCCATCAAGAAACGGATCGACGAACTGACCTAAGGGCCGGCTAGCGACCCACGCCACCGTCGTAGTGAGTGGTCAGGATCGAGCGGATGCAGCCCACGGCACACACCAGCAGGGCAACCCCGAATACCAGGCTCCGGCTGCGCAGCAGGTTCCCGCCGCAGTCGGTACGGCCTCACCGGGCCTGCTGTGGGTGGTACGTCATCGATCCTGTCTAAAAATGAGGCGAGTGTTCTCAGCCTGATACGGCGAACCACCCCTGGCACGACCCCAGATGTTCGATATCTGGATAGATCTGACAATGGCACGATCAAATCCGGGTCATGGGTGTCTGTCAGCGACTGCTTGAGCCCGGAGACCCACGGCCGCGGCCTGATCCCGGTCACACGAACCTCAGCCGTATCCTGATGCTGCGGCCTGGAACCGGGCCGGCCTCGGGCAGCAGCAGGTACTGCCTGCCAGCGCTGACAGGAGAGCCGCATGATCGCCACCTCGTACCATCTACGCCCCCGCCGCGGCTGGCTGAACGACCCCAACGCGGTCACCCAGGTCGCCGGGCGGTGGCACGTCTTCTTCCAACACAACCCCGACGCCCCCCGCCACGCCCAGATCGCCTGGGGGCATGCCACCAGCGTCGACCTCGCCACCTGGCAGCTAGAGCCGGTCGCCTTCCGGCCTACCCCAGGCGGCCCGGACGCTGCAGGCTGCTGGTCGGGGGTGTACCTGCCGGGCCACGACCGGCCCGGCGTCGCCTACTCCGGGGTCCAGGACCGATCCGGGCAGTCAACGGTCTGCCTGCGGTGGGGCAGTCCGGACCTGCGCGACTGGGACGATCCGATCGTCGTCGCCCGGACCCCAGGCCAGGTGACGATCATGCGCGACCCGTACCTGCTCGAATATCAAGGCCGACGCCTGGCAATCCTGGGCGCCGAACTACCCGGCGCCCAGGCAGCAGTACTGCTGTACGACCGAGACGACGAGCTGCACTGGCGCTACCAGGGGACCCTGGTCGCCGACGACCCGGTCATGCGGGCCGCGGGGCCGGCGGACATCTGGGAATGTCCGCAACTGTTCCCGCTCGAAGGGCGCTGGGTGCTGGTGGTCTCGCTGCACCATCGCGGCGTGCTAGGCGCGGTAGTCGCGGCCGTCGGGGAGCTTGCCACGGTCGACGGCCAGCTCCGATTCCAGGCCGAGGCGGCCACCCCGATCGACACCGGCAGAGACCTGTACGCACCCCAGGTGAGCTTGGCCGACGGGGAACCACTGCTGATCGGCTGGATCCGCGAACCTGACCAGGACCCTGCGGTACGTGACCAGGCCGGATGCCTGAGCCTGCCCCGCCGGCTGCGGCTCGCCGGCACCACGGTGGTCAGCCAGGTCGACCCCGGCGCCGCAACGGCCCTACGCGGGCAACGCGTACCGACCCGAACCGGCGACATCGACCTCACTGACCGCCGTTGGTCGCTAACCGTGACCGGGCCGGGAGCAGCCCTGCGGCACCCGGTCCACGGCTTGCTGCCGGTCGCGGCCGGTGACCAGATCTGGGTCGACGGGCCAGTCGTCGAGCTGTACCACCCGGCTGCGGCCGCCTCGACCTGGCGTCATGACCAGCCGTGGCGGCTGGAGCTCAACGAGCCCGCGGCAGTGGAGATCTGCGAGGTACGGCCCCGGACACCATGACCCGGGCCGACGACATGGTCACGGTCAGGGCTGCCGCCAGAATCAGACGGTAGGGTCAGCCCGGACCAGACCCCGCGACCAGATCCCCGGACAAGGGGTTGTCAGACACAACTTCATCGGACAAAGAATCTTCAGAAGGGGGCTTTTCAGATGGGGGAGGGGCAGTGCTGACACGCCGCCGACTGCTGGGCGCCGGAGCCGGACTGGGCCTGGCGGCCTGCGCCGGCCCCCGGCGGCGCCCGGACTCGCTGCTGATCTACACCGACCTGGTCCTGGGAGCCCTCGGCGGACACCGCGGCGACTGGCTGCTGGACGCCGCCCGGCAGGCCGGGCACCAGATCACGCTGCTGCAGCTGTCGATGTCCGACCTCGAAGCCCGGCTCCGCGAGGAACAGTCGGCGCCGCAGTACGACATCCTGCTGGGCTTCAGCCCGGTCCTGCACGAACAACAGCGGGCAGCGGGGCTACTACACCCGTTCACCCCAAGCTGGGCGGCGGCCCTCGGCAGCCACGACACGACCTGGCCGCTGACCACCGAGCCGGTGTTTATGGCGTACTCGCTGGCCGCCTTCCCCCAAGGCCGGACCGCGCCGCCAGACTGGCCGCAACTGGTGAGCCGTCCCGAACTGACCGGTCGCTACGAAGCCCCGAACGGGCTCGAGATCGTCCCTGAACTGGTGATCGCGGCCCTGCTGTACCGCTACCGGCAGGAGACCGGCCGGCACGGCGTCTCCGACGAGGGCTGGCAGCTGCTGCAGCAGTACTACCAGAACGCCAAGGTGGTACCCGCCTTCGGTGACTTCGGCCAGCTCAAACTCGGCAGCCTGTACCTGGTGCTGACCACCTTCACCTGGTGGCGTACCGCCGCCCCCCAAGCCGAAGTCGAGACCGCCGCCATGATCCCCGAGGCCGGGGTCGCGATGCTGGACCGGATGATCTCGATCCGCCGCTCCTCGCCGCGGATCGAGGCGGCCGTCCGGTTCGCCGACTGGTTCGGTTCACCGCCGGTCCAGTCCGAGTACGCGCGCCGCTTCCACACCATCCCGGTCCATCCCGACGCTACCGCCGACCCGGCTATCGCCGCCGCGGCCCGCCCGTTCCGAGCCCAACCTGTCGACTGGTCGTACGTCGCCCGGCACCGCAGCGCATGGCGCCAGGCGATCTCGCAATACCTGCCCCGATAAGTCAAGGCTGATCCGCAGGCCTCCACGCTGGCACCAGGCTCAGAGCCGTCCCTGACGAAGCCGGCTAGCGGCGAGTGGCCCTGCGGGCGACTGCGGCCAGAGTCTGCAGCAGGATCGCGGCATCACGGGTCAGGCTGCGGCCACGGACGTACTCCAGATACAGCGCCACCTTGGCCGGCACGATCACCTCCCGGTAGTACCGCTCCGGGTCGTCGGCGCTGGCCAATTCGGCCTCCTCGTCGACAAAGACCAGCGAAGCCGGGTCGGTAATCCCCGGCCGTACCGACAAGATCAGCTGGCGGGCCTGGTCGGGCCATTCGGCGACGTAGCGGGGAACTTCCGGGCGCGGGCCGACTAGCGACATGTCACCGGCCACCACATTCACCAGCTGCGGCAGCTCGTCCAGCTTGGTGGCCCGCAACAGCCGACCTACCCGGGTTATCCGGGAATCACCGGCCGACGTGACCTGGGCGCCGGCATTCGCGACCCGCATCGAACGCAGCTTCAGGATCCGAAACGGCCGCCCCCGCAGCCCGATCCGGGTCTGACGAAACAACACCGGGCCGCCGTCGTCCAGCTTTACCGCCGCCGCGCAGACCGCCAGCACCGGTGACGACACCACCAACCCGGCCCCGGCGAGCAGCAGATCAGCGAGCCGTTTAGCATCCAGCCGGGCCCGGCGCAGCTGCGGCAGATCAGCAGTCCGGGTCTGATTCTCGGTTGGGGTCTGGGTGGTCATGCTTGGCTCCTCATGTCAAGGCGGCCCGGACCGCAGTGATCACCCGGTCCACGTCGGCCTCGGTCATCCGGGAATAGATCGGCAGCGAGAAGGTCCGCTGGTACAGCTCGGTAGCGACCGGGAACTGCTCCGGGCGCAGGTCGTAGGTGTCACGCCAGTACGGCTGCAGGTGCAGCGGGATGAAATGCATCGAGGTGCCGATCAGGTCCGCGCTCAGCGCATCCACCAGGCCGTCGCGGTCTAGCCGAGCATCCGGCTGGACGCTCACCAGGTACAGATGCCAGGCGTGATCAGAGCCATCTGGGGCGTCCGCCGGCAGGGTCAGCGGCAGCCCGGCCAGGCCCTCGTGGTAGCGGGCGGCGATCTCGGCGCGGCGGTCACGCATCTGCTGGGCTCGCAGCAGCTGGACCCGGCCCAGGGCAGCGGCCATATCGGTCATGTTGTACTTGTACCCCGGCGCCACCACCTCGTAATACCAGTTGCGGCGCGCGACGTCGGTGTAGCGGTTGAAGATGTCCCGGTTGATCCCGTGCAGCCGCATGGTCCGCATCCGGTCCGCCAGCCCCGCGTCCCCGGTCACCACCATCCCCCCCTCGCCGGTGGTGATGGTCTTGGTGGCATAGAAACTAAACACCGTGGCCGGATGCCCGTGCCCGCCGATCAGCTGGCCCTGGTTGACGGTCGGGAAGGAATGAGCCGCGTCCTCAACCACCGCCAGCTGGTGCCGCCCGGCGAGGTCACTAAGCCGGTCATCGGGGATCGGCAGCCCGGCCAGGTGCACCGGCGCCACGGCCCGGGTACGGTCGCTGACCGCCTGCTCGGCGGCATCCAGATCCATCAGGTACGTCTGCGGGTCAATGTCGACAAAGACCGGGTCAGCCCCCAGATAGCGGGCCGACTCGGCTGTGGCGGTGAAAGTCCAGGTCGGCATCAACACCTGATCCCCAGGCCCGATCCCGACCGCCTCGTACGCCAGGTGCAGCCCCGCCGTCGCCGAATTCACCGCCACCGCGTGCTCGGCCCCGACGTACGCGGCGAAGTCCACCTCGAAGGCCCGGGTGATCGGGCCGGTGGTGAGCCAGCCCGACTGCAGCACCCCCACCACCGCTGCGATCTCTGCCTCCCCGATGTCTGGCAGCGCGAACGGCAACAATGTCATGCCCGTGAGCCTATAGGTGCCGGGCCTGCCGCGCGGGCCCCGGCGTGGCGCCGGCGAGAGGTTTCCACAGCTGCACTGACAACGGATCGTCGGCGTAAGGGTCCCAGCTGCGGTCAGCGTCGTCGGGCAGCGGCCGGTAACCGGCCGAGTCGTACAACCGCAGCGCCGCCAGCTGCCGGTTCCCGGTCTGGATCACGATCGCCGCCACAGCCTGCCGTACGATCCGGTGCTCGGCCAGGGCCAGCGCCTGGCGTCCCAGCCCGTGGCCCTGGTGGGCTGCGAGCACCGACATCCGCTTGACCTCCGCCACCGGCTGCGGCAGCCCCGGGATCGGGTCACGGTGGCGCCAGGCCACGGTCGCGACCGGCTCCGGGCCCAGGTAGCCGACGTACAGCTCACCGTACGGCGGCGCCAACTCGTCCGGGTCGAGCGGCGCCTCATCCCCGGAGCCATACAGGCCCCGGTAGAACTCCTGCACGATCGCGACTAGCCGCTGGGGGTCGGGATGGTCCAGCCAGCGAGGGACGAAGACCAGCGCCACGTTAGGGCCGCATCCGGAAGTCATACTCGGCCGGGAGCGGCTCGCCGGGATGGGTCGCCTCCCAAACCTCGCTGAACGACAACGACCCCTCGCGCAGATCGTTCACCTCCAACCGGCCGTCCAACAGGGCCCGAGCCTGCTCCGCCCGGCCCAGCCCGACCAGCGCGGTCACCCGCAGCAGGGTCAGCCGGCCAGCCCGCGGGCCCGGATCGATCTGCTCGGTCGCCGCGACCACTTCCTGGTAGCGGCCGGCCGCCACCGCAGCCTCCAGGTGTTCCACCCGCAACGCCACCGAGCCGTCCCGGTCAGCCGCCTCAGCCAGGGCGTCGACGTCGACCGGGTCGGCGGTGAGCGCCAGGGCCCGCAGGGTCCGCGGTGAGCCGTCCGCGTCATACGAGCGTTGCCAGCAGGCCCGGGCCTGATCGGTCTCGCCCCGGGCCCAGGCCTGGTAGCCCAGGTGTAGGTCCCGTTCCGGACTGGCGCCAGCCCGGGCCAGCCGCTCAGCCCAGGCGCCGCCCAGCACCGGCGCCGCTGGCGTCCGCAGCCAGCCGTGGTCGATCAGGCCCAGCCAGGGCCGCTGCTCGGCGGACAGCGTCGACCCCGGGAACGGGGTGGCCGGCGACCGGCTCAGGTGCCCCGCCGCCACCTCCAAGGCCCCCCACCCGTCGCCGTAGTGGTGGACCTCGACTGGGAGCCGTTCCACTTCGGCCAAGGCCTGGTCGGCGCTGGCCACGGCCACCGCCCGGGGCGGCGGCACCGGTCCCGGCAGGTCCGGGTAGTCAGCCGGGACCCGGACCGGGCCGTAGCTCTCGGTCCAGGACCAGGTCTGGCTCGCCGGCAGCGGCAGGTGGTGCAGCTGAGTCGGGGCCAGGCCGGCCTGGATCTCGGCGTACGAGCGGTCGCCACCCAGCCACTGCTGCCAGCGCCGGCCACCGGCGCCCACCCCCCAGGTGAACAGCTCGCGGCCCCGCAACCGCGCGGTCGAGGTTTGCTGCAGCCCGTAGCCGTCGGCGTCAACCGCCGCCACCCACGGCTGCTGCAGCCCCGGCAGATCACCGAACAGCTCGTACGACTGCCCGACCTGGTCGGGGCGCAGCATCTCGGCGGTGATCTCGACCTTCTCGATCGTGGCATGGTTCGAGCACCACGCGGCCCGGGCCGGCATCAGGACCCGGCCCTGTTCGGCGAGCGGGACCGCGATAGTCGACCACCAGTACACCGGGACCGGGGCACGGTGCGGATTGTGCAACACCACCCGGACCAGCAGGTCCTCGCTGCCCTCGGGAAGAGACACGTCGAGACGCCACACCAGCCGCAGCATCCGCTCGTACGCCCACAGCCGCAGCACCTGTTGCGTCACCGCGCCGGCGAACACCGGCGAACTCGTCAGCGGCCAGTGCCCGGTGCAGCCGAGGTTCCACTCCACCCCGCCGGCGAACCAGGCCTTACGCAGGGCCAGGTTCGCGTGCCGCAGCACCTCCGGCTGGTGCAGCAGGTTACGGCCGGTGCCCTTGTCGAGCAGCGACCACAGCCGGCCCCCCAGCGCCAGCAGGAAGGTGGCCCGCAGCCGCTTGTTCTCCAGCACTGCCACCGGTGTCGGCTGCTTGCTGACCGTACGGTCGAAGCCGTCCTGCGCGTCGTACGGGAGCAGGCTCGGCGGCCGGGGCAGGCAGCCCTCCAAGCCCAGCAGACGCGCCTCGGCGGGGCTCGGCTGCCGGGCGCCGCCCGCGTCGAGGATCGGCAGGCCATTGCCCGGGCCCGGGCCGGCCATTGGCAAGGTGATCGTGGTGAACCTCAGCACGTCAGCACGCTAGCGTCCGGCCGACCGCTTCTCGCGTCGAGCTGGGTATCGGAACCCCCTGCCATATGACAGATCTGTCATGTGATCGGGGTCGGCTACGAGCAGATCCGCCCACCGCCAGGGTTGGTTGCGGCGCCAGTGGGTGTGCTCCTGGGCAGCCCAGAGCTCCCAGTACGGGTCGAAGCCGCCCCGGTCGCGGGCCAGGGCCCGGGCCCGGCGGGTGGCAGCGTCAACCTCCACCCAAACCCGTAGCGTCGCCAGCCGCGCCGAGACCCGAGACAGTGCCCCACAGCCCTCGACTAGCACCGCCGCCGCCGGGTCCAGCTGGACCTGCTCGGCAGGCCGGGCCCGGTCCCAGTCCCAGCGCTGGTAGCCGGGGCACGGCCCGGCGATGATCCCCGGCACCGCCCGAGAACCGGCCGCCAAACCGGACCAGCCGGGGTAGACGTCGTCCAGGCACACCGTCTGCAGCGGCAACGGATGCGGCCAGGCCTGGGCGACCTGGGCGGCGAGGGAGGTCTTGCCGGAGCCGGAACCGCCGTCGACCAGGATCACCGGCCGAGGCACCGTGATGCCGTACTCGACGATCATGGCCGCAGCCTCGTGACAGGCCACCGTGATCGGCCGGACGCCATCGTGGTACGCCGGGCCCCGGCTCATGCCCAGACCGCCCAGAAGGTGCCGGCCAGCGCCGCCGCCACCAGCGCCACCGAGACGATCCCCACCGAGACCAGCAGCGCCACCAGATCGGCCCGGCCCACCGTCGAGCGGCGGGCCCAGGTCCGCTGGTTGCCGCCGAAACCGCGGGCCTCCATCGCGGTCGCCACTTTCGAGCCGCGCCGCAGCGCGATCACCACCATCGCGAAGGCCATAGTCGCGAAACGACGCAGCGCCCCAGTGTCACCCAGGCCTCGGGCCCGCCGCGCCAGAGCCAGGCTGCGCCAGTCGTCTCGTAACCGCCCCAGCAGCCGAAAACCGGCCAGGGCACCGAGGACAAACCGGGCCGGGAGCCGCCCCACCTGCGCCAGGCCGTCGGCCATGTCGGTCGGGTCGGTGCCGCTGAACAGCAGCAGCGACGGGATCCCCAGCGCCAGCACCCGCAGCAGCACCGCCACCGCCAGCTGCAGCGAATGGTCGGTGACCTGCATCAGCAACCAGTCGAACCAGACCCGTCCGCCCGGCCTCCCGTACAGGGCCATGCTGACCGCCGCTAGCGGTGCCAGCGCTAGCAGCGGGGCGACCCGCCGGGCGATGAAGGCCGGGCTGAAGCCTAAGCTGAGCGCCGCCAGCAGCATCAGAGCGACCGCGGTCGCGCCGCTTACCCAGTCCAGGCTCACCAGCAGCGGCGCCGAGAGGACCACCGCCGCCGCGATCCGGGTCACCGGGTTAACCCGGTCCAGCGCAGTCCGCGGGACCGCCGTACGGCGCTGGGTGACGGTTTGGCTCATGGTTCCCCCAGCTGGATCTGATGCTCGCCGAGCACCTCCAGGTAGGTCTGGTCATGGGTGACCGAGATCACCGTGGTGCCCTGCTCCAGCTGCTCGCGGACCAGCCGCACCAGGCTCATCCAGGTGATGCGGTCCTGGCCGAAGGTCGGCTCGTCCAGCACGATCACCTGGGGCCGGGTCGCTAGTACGGTCCCCACCGAGAGCCGTCTTTTCTCCCCGCCTGACAGGGTGAACGGGTTGGCCCGGGCCAGCGAGCCCAGCCGTAGCAGCTCCAGCAGCTCGTCGACCCTCCGGCGGATCTCACCCGCCGGTCGTCGCAGGGCCCGCAGCCCGATCCCCAGCTCGTCGTGCACGCTGGCGGTGACGAACTGGTGCTCCGGTTCCTGAAAGACGGTCCCAATCCGGGTCAGTAGTTCCGCCGAGCGCCACCGCCCCGGGTCCGGACGGCCAGGCGGCGCCAGCCCCGGGCTGGCTTCGACCCGTCCCTCAAGGGCTGGCAGCAGCCCAGCCAGGGTCAGCGCCAGGGTGGTCTTGCCGCTCCCATTCTGCCCGGTCACAACGGTGGACACCCCGCGTGGCAGCTCGACTTCGATCCCGGTACGGACCGGGCAGCCGGCCTGGTAGCCGATGCCTAGCCCCCGGCCGGTCAGATCCCAGCTCCCAGTCGGGATCTGCTCGCGAGGCTCGATCCCGGGCGGCTGCCGCGGCACCCAGGCGCCGATCCGGGCCAGCTCGGCACCATGCCGGGCGAAGACCTCCTCGGGCGGCCCGTCGGCGACCAGCCCGCCCCCGGCAGCCAGCACCACCACCCGGTCTACCAGCGGCAGCCAGGTGTCGATCCGGTGTTCCACCACGACCAGGGTGGTGTTCCGGTCGGCGACCACAGCGGCGACCGCGTCACGTAGCTGCACTACCCCGGCCGGGTCCAGGTTCGCGGTCGGCTCGTCCAGCACCAGCACCTCGGGTCGCATCGCCAGCGCCCCGGCCAGTACCAGCCGCTGCTGCTGCCCGCCGGACAGCTGCTCAGTGTTGTGGTCCAGCGGCAGCTGCAGTCCCACCAGGTCCAGCGCCTCCCGGACCCGGGGCCAAATTTGGTCTGCGGGAAGCTGGAGATTCTCCAGCCCGAAGGCCACGTCGTCGCCGACCCGGGCCAGCACCACCTGCGACTGCGGGTCTTGCATCACCAGCCCGACCCGGCCCCGCTGCGCCTGCGGCGCCGCGTCGCCGATCCGGATCCGGCCGGCCTGCTCACCTTCGTCAGCCCCGCCGAGCACCCCGGCCAAGGCATGCAGCAGGGTCGACTTGCCGGCCCCGGAGGCCCCCAGCAGCAGCACCCGCTGCCCGGCTTCGATACTCAGATCGAGGTCGCGTACCGCCCAGGCCCGGCGGCCGGCATGGCGCCAGCCCCAGCCCTCGACCCGGATCCGTGCCGCGCCCACTCAGACGTCCGTACGGGCCTCGCGGCCTGACGCGAACCGGGACAAGGCCCCGGTCGCGGCCAGCGCCTGCGCCAGCCACCGGCCGGCCGCTCCGGCCAGCACCGCCCCGGAGACGACTAGACAGATCAGGTAGGTCACGTTGAAGGCGACGGTTTTGGCGGTGTTACCCAGCGCCAGCTCCAGGGCCCAGGCCCCGAGCCCGGCGCCGGCGCCGGCCAGCATCGCCGCCCCCAGCCGCCAGCGCCGGTAGCGCAGCGCGCAGAAGACCAGTTCTGCGCCGAGGCCCTGCGCCACCCCCGAGTAGATGGTGGTGATGCCCCACTGGTTACCGACCAGGGCCGAAACTATTGCCGCGATCAGCTCGACTGCGACCGCAGCGCCCGGCTTGCGGATCACCAGTCCGCCCAGCACCCCACCCAGCAGCCAGACCCCGGTCGCCAGCCCGCCCACGCCCGGGGTAAGCGCGTTCAGCAGGCTGTACCCGGCGCCGCCGACGAAATTCCAACCGACGAAGATCAGGCCGGTTGCGACCCCCAGCACGGAGGTCACCACGATGTCGATCACTCGCCATGGCGAGCGGGCCGCGACGGCGGCTGAGGGGATGGCCTTGGCCATGTGACGTGCCCTTTCTGTGGCCCGCCACGGGTGCGGCGCCGACCCTCGGCGCCTCGAGATGCCTCCCTGCGCTGGCATGACCCAGATCAGGTTCGACGGTCGAAGGTGTTCCTTCCTCTCAGCCCGGACCCCGGGCTCCCGTGTACGCAGGCGAGCATACGCCCGCCGCGGCGGCGTTACTACCGTTCTGCGGCCGGAGCCGGATGGTATGCACGCACATGTGCGGACAGACCTGCGCGATGAGGTGCCCAGGCGAGGAGGGTGATCGGGTGTGCCCGTCGTTGTGCGTGGACCGACAGGATCAGCGGAAATAGCCGGACAGGTCGGCGACCACGTCGATCCGGGCCGGGGACCCGTTGCGGACCTGGAACCGGCCGGCTTCGGTCTTCACCAGGGCCGCATTGGCCACCGTCTGCCCGGCTGTGAAGTTCACCGTCGAGGCCAGCGGCGCCACCGCGCCGGGGTAGGCGGTGGCGTAACCGGACGCTGCCGGGTTGGTGATGGTGACATTCGCCAACACCGCCTGCGCCGGGATCGGGGTCGGCGCCGGAACCGCCACCGAGTCCTGGGCGCCGACCTGTCCCGGGCGGGTGTCGAGCACCCGGACCGGGGCCAGTGCCACGTACGTACCGGGCAGGTTCGCCGAGCCGCCCCGGATATAGCCCGCCAAGTCGACCACCACCTGTACCGGGCTGGGCCCGCCGTTGGTGATGCTGATCTGTCCGCCGCGGCCCAGGGTGGCGATGGTGGTGTTCGAGACCACATCAGAGCCGGCAACGTTGACGGTGCTGGTGCCCGGTCGGGCGGTCCCAGCAGGGTGGACCGTGACGTATCCCGGCATCCGGGCCCCGGCCACGGTCACGGTCAGCACCGCCGCGCTGGCGTCAGCCGGCACCCGGTCGGTCCCGGCGATGGGCAGGTTGATGCTCCCGTACGCCGGGACCGGGCTGGTCTGGCGGGTGTCAAGCAGTCGGGCCGGGGTGAGCGGTGCCAGGCTGCCCGGCTCGCTGCTCCGGCCGCCGGTCCAGTACCCCGCCACGTCGGCCACCAGGTGGGTAGAGCCGATGCTGCCGTTACGCAGCGCCAGCCTCCCGTCGCCCGCCAGCCGGGCCACGACCAGGCTCGGCACCGTCCGGCCCGGGACCCCGGTCACCGACGATGTGCCCGGCAGGGTGCTGTCGGTGGGATAGGCGCTCACCCAGCCCGGCGCCGGTGGGTTCACCACGGTCAGATTCAGCGCCACCGCGCTGGCCCCGGGCGGTACGTCCCCGGCCCCGGTCACCTGCAGCAGGCCGTCCTGGTTCGGGCCGACCGCGCCGGGCAGCCCGAGCCCGACCCGGGTGTCGAGGATCCGGTACGGCGCCAGCGGCTGGAAAGTCCCCGCCGCGGGTGCCGCCTGGACCGGCCCGACCGGGGCCGAGGTCTGCTCGGCGGCCGGCAGATAGTCAGCGGCGGTGGCGCTGACCCGGACCGCCAGCCCGGCGCCCTGGTCGGCGGCGGTGGGGGAGTAGCTGGCCTGGGTGGCGCCCGGGATCGCGGTGGCGCCGCGCAGCCACTGGTAGCCGATCTGGGCACCCGGCAGGCTGCTGGTGCGGGCCGAGAGCAGCTGGCCGACCTTGGCGACCCCGGTCACCGCCGGCGCCGCCAGCGGCAGCGGCGCCGGGGTGGAGCCGCCGCCGGTGAACAGCAGCCGGTTTGCGGAGCGGGCGTTGCGGACCGCACCCACGGTCGCCTTGCCGAGGATCTCCGCCGCCACCTGGTCGGGTGCGATCGCGCCTCGGGCCTGCAGGATCTGGGCCGCGGCGCCGGCCACGTGCGGGGTGGCCATCGAGGTACCCCGGTAGACCAGGGTCCCGCTGGTAGTCCGCCAGTCAGCCGAGACGATGCCCACGCCCGGCGCGTACAGATCGACGCACGGGCCGTAGTTGGAGAACGCCGCTTCGGTGTCGGTACGGTCGACTGCCGCCACTGTCAAGGCTTCGGTCACTTGCGCCGGGGACCGGGTGCAGGCATTGGTGGACCGGTTCCCGGCCGCGATCACGGTGGTCACCCCGTCGGCAATCAAAGCCCGGACCGCGTCGTTGACAGCCGATCCGGTTCCGAGCGAGAGGTTCGCAACAGCCGGAGCTCCGGCGGCGTGATTCTTGATCACCCAGTTGATCCCGGCGATCACCTGTGAATCACTGCCTACCCCGGAGCAGGAGAGCACCCGGACCGGGGTAATCAAGGCATCCTTGGCCACCCCGTACCGGGTGCCGGCCAGGGTGCCGGCGACATGGGTGCCGTGGCCATAGCAGTCGGCGGTGCCGTGGCCGTCTCGGATCGCGGAGAAGCCGGCGTCGACCCGGCCGGTGAAGTCGGTGTGCTGGCGGGCGATCCCCGAGTCGATCAGGTACGCGGTGACCCCGGCCCCGGTCGGCCCGTACGTGTAGCTGCCGCTCAACCCGGTCCGCTGGTCGACCCGGTCGATGCCCCAGGTGGCGTCGTCCTGGATCGCGTCGGCGCTGACCGGGGTGTCGGGCAGCACCCAGGCGACCTGCGGGTCGGAACGCAGCGCCGCCACCTCGGCGGTAGTGAGTTGGGCCGCGTACCCGGGGAAGACCGCGTCGTACTCCTGGGTCATCCGAGCACCCAGCGACCGAGCCCGGGTCAGGTGCTCGGCGGCGACCGGTCCCGGCTGGAGTCTGACGATGTACGGGCGAGGCGGCTCGGGCTCGGCGACCGCGGCCGGTATTTCTCCGGCCACCAGTGCGTACCCCAGGATCACCACGGCCAGCAGCCGCCCGAATCGCCTCATCGAACCCCCTCGGAGAATCCGCGTCAAACACCTTGTCAAACAGTGAGACATTAGCATAAGACGGGCCCCGGTGAATGGGCACTCTGACCGGTGAGAACACCCGCAGAAGATCTTCAGAGACTGATCCGGACCCACCCATTTTCCTGGGGGAATCGCCTTTCCTGGAATTGTCTTTTCCCTGGGGGCGGTCCGTTCTTTGTCTGTTCGTGGAGCAGCCCATCGGCCAACAATGAGGCCAGGCAGGCCTCGGCCTGATCTGGCCGGGGCCAGCGCCTCAGCAATTCGGCCCGCTCGGTGGGGCCATGTTCGCGGACCGCCGCCAACAGGACCCCGCGGCATTGCCGGTCGGTGCCCTGCCAGGGCTGACTGCTCCGGGCCGGCCCGGCCGGTCGCCCGGCCCGCAGCCAGGCGCAACGGCGGGCCAGCGGGCACTGCGGGCAGCTGGGCCGGCGGGCGGTGCAGATCAGCGCGCCGAGTTCCATCGAAGCCACCGCCCAGCGAACCGCTACCTCCCGGCGCCGCGGCAGGTAACGTTCGGCGCGGGCCCGCTCGGCCACTGTCAGCGCCGGCCCGGGATGCTCCTCGCCGGCCAGCCGAGCCAGCAGTCGCCGGACGTTGGTGTCGAGGACCAGGTGGCGCTGCCCGTACCCGAAGCTGGCGACGGCGGCAGCGGTGTACTCACCAACCCCCGGCAAGGCCCGTAACTGAGCATGGCGGTGGGGAACCTGGCCGTTGTGACATTTCACCATCGTCTGCGCGGCTGCGTGTAGCCGCAGCGCCCGGCGGGGATAGCCTAACCGGCCCCAGGCTGCGACCGCCGCACCGGACGATTCACGGGCCAGGTCCGCAGGTTGCGGCCAGCGGTCGACCCAGTCCTGCCACGGCCGCAACACCCGAGCAACCGGGGTCTGTTGCAGCATCACCTCGCTGACCAATACCGCCCAGGGCGAGACCCCGGCGCGGCGCCAGGGCAGGTCACGGCCGTGATCCTGGTACCAGCCTAGGACCGTGGCGACGGTGGCCGCGGTCACACGGCGTAGGTCATCAGCACCGCGACCCCGGCTCCGGCGATCAGCAGCGGTCCCAGCACCATCGACACCGTCGCGGCCCACCCGGGCTGCGCCAGCCGGGATGCGGCCACGATCCCCGTCCCGACGCTGAGCGGGCCACAGACCACCGCGGTCCAGAACGCGATCCGGCCGATCCACACTTCGACCCGCGTCAGCTCGGCCGTCCAGGTCCCAAAGACATAAGCGGCGACCAACGCCGCCACGCCGAGGGCACAAGACGCCAGCGTGGCGATCGCGAGTTTCGAGAACCGAGGAGCAGCATCGTCGTAAGAGGGCACCATCCGATTGTCCCCAAGCAGGGGCCGGCTGTCACCCTGGCGCGCTCAGTTGAGCCCGTCGAGCTCTAACCGGTCCTCCCGGACCCGGGTCGCCAGATCGAGTTTGGTGTACGTCGGACGCCCGGCGTCGGTGTACTTGCGTTTCACCCGTTCCAAGTATTCCCGGGCCGTCCCGTACGCGATCCCGGCCCGCCGGGCCGCCGCCTGCAAAGTCGCGCCCGAGGCGTACGCGGTCAGCACCACCCGCTCCTGGGGCGACAGCTGGGGCCGGTTCGGGCGGGCGTCGCGGCTCAGCACGAAAGCCAGCTCTGGGCTGACGACCGACTTGCCCTGGGCGACGTCACGGATCGCGGCCACCAGCACCTCCAGATCCTGGTCTTTGGTGATGTAGCCGCAGGCCCCGGCCTCGATCGTGGCCAGCACCGCGTCGGCGTCGGGGATGGTCGACACCACCAGCACCCGGGACCCGGTTGCCAGTACCGTGGCGACATTGTTAGCCGGCGACGAGTGGTCACGCAGGTTGAGATCCAACAGCACCACATCCGGCGGGGGGCCGGTGACCGAGTCCAGATAGGCCGCCACCGTGGTCGTCATCGTCTGCAGGTCGATGTCGTCGATAGGACGCAGCCAAGACTCCAACCCGCCCAGCAGCATCCGGTCGTCGTCGATCGCGGCGACGGTGATCATCGCGGCCACCTCAGTTCCACGCTGGTTCCTTGCCCGGGTTCGGAGTCGATCGCAGCGACCCCACCGGCCTCCCGCATCCGGGCCACGATCGACCCTTTAACGCCCAGCCCCCGGGACGGGATGGACTGGTCAAAACCCCGGCCGCGATCGGTGATCGTCACCAGCAGCCGGGTTCGGCCGTCGACATCAACCGGGTTAGCCGCGGTGGCGCCGACCACGGTCACCCAACATTCGTTGGTCCCGGAATGTTTCACCACATTATTCAGCGCCTCCCGGATCGACTCGCTGACTGCCCGTACCACCTCGTCGGGGACCACATCCGGCACATCGGCCAGGTGCGGGTGGACCCGCAGCCCGGACGGCGCCTGTTCCCGGGTAAGCCGGGCGATCTCGCCTACCAGGTACATCCCGGCCGCTGAATTGGTGGTCGCGATCAGCCCGCGCAGATAGTCGGCGTCGGCCGCGATCCGGAGCCGGATGTCATGCTGCTGGGGATCCAGGCTGCCCCGGGATAGGGCCGACAGGGTCGACAGTACGGTGTCATGCAGGGTGCGGTACTGCTTAGCCCGTTCCAATTCCCGGGCATCGGCGGCCTTCACCTGCTCGGTGGCCCGCGCCAATTCCGCTGTGGCTCGGGCCTGAGTCACGCTGGCCGCCAGCCAGGGCGGTACGACCAGCCCGGTCAGCGCCGGCACCCCGGCCAGCGACACCAGCTCCACAGCCAGGCTCGACAGCACCACCGGGCCGATTACCAGGGTCGCGATCGCGCCTGCCCCGTACAGCAGCACCAGCGCGCCCAAGACGACCAGGGTCTGGCGTCGCGGCAGGCAGATCGCGGCCAGCATCCCGGCCCAGACCGCCAGCGGCACGCTCGGGTGTGCGTACGCGGTCCCGTAGCCGGCCGCCGTAGCCGCCCCACCCAGCACCAGCGCCAAGCCGGACCAGGCGGCGTTCGCCTGGACCAGGCGGATCGGGAAAGATCGGCGCCACCAGCCCCAGGTCAACGTCACCAGGGTCGAGGCCAGCTGGATCCCGTACGCCACCCGGGCTAGCCTCGGCGAGGCTAGCCCCTCGTTAGCGGTGGTCCACATCGCCAACGGCCAGGCCAGCGCCTGGCAGGCGGCGATCGCGGTCAGTACCGCAACCAGCCGTCCCACCACCGCCCGGGAGAAACCGGTTAGGGCTGGCGGCAGGCCTTGCCCGAGTAGCCGGGCGATAAGTGTTGGCAGTCGAGGGCGGGCCGCAGTTAACGCCGCCAGGTCCGGGATGGTCGGGTCCGGCTGCGGGGTCACAGGTGCCGGGATCATGGGATTCAGCATGCCGCATGGCGGGCGCTTGCCGGCCGTGGAGCGCCCGGTCTGGACGACGAACACCGACAAACGGCTGGCTTCACCACGATCGGGAGGGCCTCCTCGGCGTGAGGAGAAAGGCGGGGGACTGGGCGAAGCGGCCACCCCTCGCAGATACGGAGGCGATGACCGGGCTCCATTGCAGCTGCGTGTGCGTGCGGGCCAGCCCTCGCGGATACGGAGGCGATCCAGGCCAGGGTGATGGTTTCTTTCCCACGCCGGGCGGCTCTCGCGGATGCGAGAGCGATCCGACACTGTCGGCAGTTTTGCCGACAACAGAATATCCGTCGTGCGGCAACGGCTCGGCCCGGCCATTCTGGATCTCAGAACGAGTTTGGCAGGAGGATCGAGATGAACACCACCGTGAACACCACCCCTCGTACCATCGCGCTGTGCCTGTTTGCCTGGATCGCGATGGCGGTCGTCTCTTACTTGTGGCATACGCTGCCAGCTCTGATCCACTGATCTGTCGCAGCCTCACCCCAGCCCATGGCACGGTAGGCCCAGGGCACGGCAGGGGGCTGAGCCGGAAGGAGTAGGCAGTGATCAGGGCCAAGGCGGGTACGGTGCTGCTGGCCTGGGTACTGGTGAGCGGCTGCGGCAACGCCACCGTCCCGGTCACCGGCCCACCGCCGGCAGCCCGCGGCCGCGTCACGTCCGCCAGCCCATCCTCGACTCGACCCAGCCCCACTACTGCGACTACCACCGTCTCGGCCAGCTCCACTCCCAGTAGCGATTCCTCTTCCTCGACCGATCCGCTGACACCTGACGATCTGGGACTGACCGAGGGTGTCCCCTGGGCGATGACCTACCCGAGCCAGACCCAGGCAGCTGACATCGACCTGGATGAGCAGGGCAGCTCGTACCGGCTCGAAGGCCTTGCGGCCGCCGACGTTCTGGCGTACTACCGGGCCAACCTTGCTCGTAGTTTCATCATCGATTCCGACCTCACCGCTAACGGCACCACCACAGTGCTCTTCCACGACGCCAGATACCGGTCTGTGTTGACCTGCACCGAGCGGGACTGCCGGCTGGAGCACCGTCAGCGCTGAACAGATGGGCCCGCTCAGTGCCGGTCGGCGTCCGGTGGGTGGGAACGCTGACTCATCGCCTCGGCCCGGGCCGATTGGGAACGGGGCCCGTGGGTCATGTGGTCGGGCCGGTGCGGATGCGGCTTGGACGAACCGGCCGCCGGTGGCTGGTCGGGCGGCCGGGGCCCGGGGCCGTCCGGGGCTGCCGGTTGCGGACCCGGATCGGGCGGCCCCGGAGATGACGGGGGAGCTGGCCGGTTGGCCGCCGACGGGGTCGGTAGGGGCGGGGTCGGCCGCTCGGGGCGGTGACTTTGCCGCAGCAACCGCCAGACCACGACCGCGATCATGGTCACCGCGAGCAGGATCAGCTGGAAGAACCGGTCCCCGCGGACGAAGATCAAGATTGTCAGGGTGCTAGTGATCAGGCCCCACCAGATCGCCCAGCGCCGCTCGAGCCAGGTCCCCAGCACAACGATCGCAATCTGCTCGGCGAGGAACAAGGTGACGTAGTTCCCGTTGAGGGCGACTAGGCCGACCAAGACGGTCGGCATCGCCAACACCGCCGGAAGCATCGGGATGGTGTGACGCCGCCACCACAGGGTCGCGGCAGCCAGGATCCCGGCGGCGGCGTGGATGTAGCCGACCGCGACCGCGACGTCGTTGATCGGCCAGGCCGTCCAGCAGACGATCGCGGCTAGCACCTGCAGGCCGGCGCCGATCCCGGCGCCGAGCCCAGTCGGGACCGGGTCAGTGGCGGGCAGGGCGACGAACCAGGCGATCCCGGTCAGCAGGATCAACGGCGGCAAGGCCAGGTAGGCGTTGTTCTGCACCATGCAGACGAGCACCGTCCAGGCTCCGAGACTGACCAGGGTCCCCAGATAGACCCGCCGGTGGGCCTTCAACCAGAGGAAAGCAACTACCGCGATTGAGGCCAGCAGACCTACCTCTCCTGCGATGTCAGGCCCCGATATGCTGGACAGCAGCTGAACTGCCAGCCAGGGCGCCGCCACCGAGGCCCCGCCAGCCAGGGCGAGGGTTAGGCCGAGACCCTGGGGACGACGGAAGTCGAGCAGCATCCAGGTCACCAGGCCTACCAGCGCGACCAGGGGCACCGCCACCCAGCGCCAGGCGGAGGGTACGCCGCTCTCGCTGAGCAACAAGTCGAGGGCGATCGCCGCCGGGACCACGATCGTCACCCGCAATGCCCGTAGCCGGGCGGCCTTCGCGATCGCCGCCATCCCCACCACGGCGACCAGGGACAAGAACACCTGTCGGGCCGGGGCGTAGCCGTAGCCGGCCACGCTGCCGAGTAGCAGGTGCCCGCAGCCGACCGTCGCAGCCAGAAGCACCCAGCCGCGTCGACGCGGTGGGGTTCGGATCGCCAAGATGGTGACCAGCGCACCGAGCATGGTGTTGCTGGTCGCGTCATAGACCCCCCAGGCGGCGAACGGGCTGGTCACCGGAATCAGGAAGGACGCGGCCCCGGCGACCATGGCCAGCGGCAGATTACGTAGCAGCAGACTGCACCCGGCAGCGGTCAGGGTCAGCAGCACCGCGATCAGCACCGAGAACCAGCTGCTGAAATCGAACCAGCTGCTGACATGGATACTGCGCCAAAGCCAAGCGCTGGCGATCGTGGCCAGGCCAACTCCGATCAGGGTCTGCTCCAGCAGCCGTTCGACGGCCCGCGGATCGACCGGACCCCGCGCCGCTGGGGACCCGGTCCGGGCTGACCTCGGTGCACCGGCAGGCACCGCGGGCACCATCCCGTAGCTGGTACGGACGGTGGCCGGCGCGCCCGGGGACTGCGGAGCTGTCGCAGTGACCGGGTAGCCGACCGTCGGCACCGGCTGCTGGACCGCTGGCGGCTGGGTTTCGTGGGTCTGCTGGGGCTCCGACGTCGCCTGGTCCGGGTTCGGCGTCGGCTGCCGGGTGGCTGCGGCGGCCGGTGGATGACCCGCGGCAGGGCGGTTCGTGTCGGCCGGCGAGGCAGTCGACGAGGAGGTCTTGCTCGCTGCGGCGCGGCTGACTTTGTCGGGCCCCAGCAGCCGGTCCCGGCCAGCCCGGCTGGGGGTCAGACGCGGCCAGGTCAGCAACCAGGCCGAGAAAGCTGCCAGCGCCGATCCGGTGATGGCTGTCGCCAACGCCCCGTACCGGCCGGTCGGGAAGGCCGCGTAGGCCTCGAGCAGGGTGATCAGCAGCAGCACCCGGACTGCGACAAAACGAGGCCAGGAGCTCTCCATCACCCAGGCGACCGCGTACTGGATGCTGCCGGCCAGGGCTACCGCCACCTGCTCCGCGGCGGACACCGAGCCCCAGCTGATCACGATGGCGACCGGGGTGACGGCCCAGGTGGTGATCTCGGAAGGACGGTGCAGTAGAGCCGTGATATGGCGTCGCGGCAGCATCCGCCGCGCCAAGGTGGCGCCCAAACCGGTCACCACCAGCGCCACCAGCATCCAAGCGTTCGAGACCGGCAGCACCGCCGTGCCTGAGACCACCAACGAGACCACAGTCAGAACACTCAGATATCCCAATTCCGGGCGCCGGATCACGATTAGCGCCGCCGCCAGGGCCGCCAGCGCGACTAGCGAGGTAAGCATCCAGGCCAGCCGGTTCGGCATCGCGGTGAAGACAGCCAAGGCCACCCCCCCAAAGGGGATGATCGCTAACCCGGTCCAGACGAAGGCCATCCCGGCTGGGCGGAGCCGGGCGATCGTGCGTACCAACACCAGTCCGGAACCGAAAAACAACCCGACCAGACCCCACACCCCGGCCAGCTTGACGCTGCTGGACGACGGGCCGGCTAGCAGCGCCGCCGCAGCCCCAATCAGCAACAGGCTGGACAGGTACAGCAGACTGTTCAGATTGCGGTTCGCCACACGTTGGCGGTGCTGCGCCAGCTGGGCCGGTGTCAGCGGCGGCGGTACCGGACGCGCCGGCGGGACTAGACCGGCCGGGGCCGCGACCTCCGGACGCGTTGGCATCGCCTGCGGCGGGGAGCCTGCCGACTGCCGTCTGTCGCGCAGACCCGCAGCATAGCCGGCCTGGAATCCGGCATCGAAGGCCCGCTGGAGCTCATTGTCGCCCATACCACCAGTGTGCTGGCAGGCGCCGACCGGATTCACACCGGGAGGGGACCGGACGGGCAGGCCAACCGGCCCTTGTCCAGAATCTGTGCAGTATCAGTGGTTCTGGCAGATCAGCCGGTCTACGATGCCAGTGCGCCGCCCGTCCTGGGCGCCTGACGACATGGAGGTCGCCGATGCTTGTTTCGCCGCTGCTGGTGCCGGCTGTTGGGGACACGCTTCTCGATGCCCGCTGGTACGACTACTTCCCGATCGTGGTCTACTTCGGTTTCGTCCTCGCTGTGGGTTTCATGGCGAAACGCCGAACCGCCTCATCGGATGACTTTCTGACCTCCGGCCGGTCCCTGCCGGCCTGGGTCACTGGGATCGCTTTTGTCTCGGCCAATCTGGGCGCCGTCGAGATTATGGGTATGTCCGCCAACGGTGCCCAGTACGGACTGCCGACTTTCCACTACTTCTGGGTCGGTGCGATCCCGGCCATGATCTTCCTCGGCCTGGTCATGATGCCCTTCTACTACGGCTCCGGGGTGCGCTCGGTGCCCCAGTTCATGCTTAAGCGGTACGGCCGACCCGCCCACCTGATCAACGCGATCTCGTTCGCGCTGGCTCAGCTGCTGATCGCCGGGGTGAACCTGTTCCTGCTCGGCTCCATCGTCAACCGGCTCCTCGGCTGGCCGCTGTGGGTGGCGCTGATCGTGGCTGCCGTGATCGTCTTTAGCTACATCAGCCTCGGGGGCCTGTCCGCCGCGATCTACAACGAGGTGCTGCAATTCTTCGTCATCGTGGTCGCACTGCTGCCGCTGACCCTGATCGGACTGCACCGGGTTGGCTGGTGGCAGGGTCTGACCGCCAAGATCACCGAGGCCGCCCAGCAGTACGGCACCGGCGCCTACGCCCAGCCGGAGAACCAGCTGCATTCCTGGCCAGGTCTGCTGCTGTCCGGTTTCAACTCTCCGGCGTTGTCAGCCTTCGGCATCGTCTTCGGGCTGGGCTTTGTCTTGTCTTTCGGGTACTGGACGACGAACTTCGTCGAGGTGCAGCGCGCGATGGCTGCCGATTCGATCACGGCGGCCCGTTCGGCCCCGATCATCGGCACCTTCGCCAAGATGGTGGTGCCGTTCCTGGTGATCATCCCGGGCATGGTGGCCGCCGTCCAGGTCAGCGAGATCGTCGAGCTTAAGCGGCTCTCGCTGAGCGGCGGGGATCTAACGAGCAGCACCGTCACGTACAACGACGCGGTCCTGCTGCTGATGCGCGACGTGCTTCCTAATGGCCTGCTCGGCCTGGCGATCACCGGCCTGCTGGCCTCCTTCATGGCCGGCATGGCCGCGAACATCTCGGCCTTCAACACGGTCTTCATCGTCGACCTGTACGAGCACTATCTCAACCGAGACGCCGACGACGCCACCTACCTGCGGATCGGGCACCTGACCACCGCCGCCGCGACCGTCATCGCGATCTTTACGGCGCTGATCGCCTCCGGGTACTCCAACCTCATGGACTACCTGCAGCAGCTGTTCTCGATGTTTAATGCGCCCCTGTTCGCCACGTTCATCCTGGGGATGTTCTGGAAGCGGGCAACCAGCCATGCCGGCTGGGCGGGCCTGGCGGCAGGGACCCTGGCTGCGCTCGGTCTCAATGTGGCGAGCTGGACCGGCAGGCTGCACCTGCCTGGCCAAGGGCTGGCCTTCCTGGCGGCCGGCACCGCCTTCATGGTCGATCTCGTGGTCACGCTCGGTGTGTCGTACCTGACGAAACCTAAGCCCGAATCCGAGCTAGTTGGCTTCGTCTACTCGCTGACCCCGCGCGAGAGGCGGACCGACCCGAACGAGCGGCTGCTGCCGCTGCTGCGCCGCCCGGTGCCGCTGGCGATCTGCGCGGGTGCGTTGGTCGTCCTGCTCAATTCCATCTTCCGCTGAGAAGGAGCCGACCATGTCGTTCTTTACCCGGATCATGTCTGACATCCGAACCGTGATCGCCGCAGTCTTGGGGATCATCGGCTGCTACCTGATCGTCTGCTCGGTCTTCCGTAACGGGCCAGACGAGATGGCTAAGACCGGCAACATCAACGCCAACTTGTGGGCCGGGCTGGTCATGGTCGGGATCGCGGTGGCGATGACGGTGTGGCGGTTCGTCTCCCTCGAGGAACCCGCCAGGGCCGCGGATACCGACTCCGAAGCGGTCTGATCGACCGTCCGGGTCCGGTAGCCGCGGCCCAGGGATCCAAGCCGAGCAGGAGCTCAGCTACGCGGGGAACTCAGCGGACCAGGGACAGCGTCACCTGAGTGTTGTCGGGCTGAGAGGTGCCCCGGTTGGGGGTGACCAGCTTGCTGGTGACCAGGCCGGTGGCGGTGTTGATCTCCAGGGTCCGCACCGGGTTGTCCGAGGAGTGCAGCGCGGTGAGGTACGAGACGATCGTATTGCCGTTGGCGCCCTGGTGGATCTTCGTCCCCCACTGGCCGGTGTGGCCGCAGAAGACCATCTTGATGTTCGGGTAGACCTTGATCAGGTTGTCGAACAGGTACTGCGGTGAGGTCGCGCCGTACTCGGCGTCCTGGCGGATGTCGAGCGAACCGGTCAGGTACGAATGGGTCACCACGATCACGTTCCGCTTGGGGTTGGCCTTGACCACCTCGCTTGCCCAGGCCACCGCCTCCTTACGCGGGTAGAGCTCCAGGGTCAGCACCAACCAGTCCACCCCGCCGGCGGAGAATGTCTGGTACATGTTGTCGCTCTTGTTCGGCTCGAAGGTCCCGCCGACGTTGACGAACCGGCTGCTCGGGAAGGTGGCGTTCCACTCCTGGGTCTGGCGCACCAGCTTGGCGGTGTTGCACTGGTCGGCGCCCAGCTTCTTCGGGCAGTCCGGGTGGAACATGTACGCCGAACCGCCCGGTCCGGGATTCTTCGGATCACCGTTGTAGCCCACGGCGCGGGTGTCGTGGTTCCCGATCGCCGCCTGGTACGGGATCTTGGCCTGGTCGAGGATCGCGAAGGCCCGGTCAGCGACCTGGTACTGCGACGGCTCCAGCCAACCCCAGTTCGTCACGTCGCCGGAGTGCAACACGTAGCGCAGGTCGAGCGTCTTCTGGTTGCTGACCAGCCACTGCATCCGGTCCCGAGACCGGGTGTCGGAGGGGTGGTGCACCTCGTTCTGGGTGTCGGGCAGGGCCGCCAGGCCGAAGATTGAATCCGTGGCGGCCGGGTCGGTGGCTGTCGGGTCGGCCGTGGCCGCGGTAGTCCGGGCGCCGTAGAAGGCCACCCCTTCCTTAGTCCAGCCGGCGTTGGTCAGTGCGTCCTGCTCCTGCTGCGAGACCGCGTACTGGTGACGTGGGCCCTTCAGGAAACGCACCACCGGCACGCCGCAGCCGCTCGGGCTGGGCAGGGCGTAGAAGTTCACGCCGGCGTCGGTGTAGCCGAAGCTGCCGATCGCACTGTCTTTCTCAGCGCCGGCCGCGATCCACATGAAGTCATTGCTGGCAGCCCGGTAGAGCCGGTGAATCGGGACCAGGCCGGGCGCCGAGGTGGTGCTCGCAGCGAACGGCGTCCCCAGGTCGCGGCTGTAGCCGTAGGTCTGGGCGGCTTTCTCAGCCTCCTGTTTCCAGGGGGTCAGCAGGGTCTCCTCGGCCGGACCGGTGCGTTGGTAAATAGGATTCACCATCGCCTCGCAGGCGTTCGCGCCCCACGACCGCCAGACTCCTACGACGAGGGCGGATGTCGCTATCAAGGCGATGGCGAGGGTTACTTTAATGGCTCTGGTCACGGCTTTCTCCGGGGGCACGACGGTGAGGTACGAGATCACCATACCTGAGAATCACTGAGGATTTCTCAGGAAGGCCTGGGCTGGACTCGTCGGTTGCGGTCGAGATGGCAGAGTGAAGGGGACCAGGCACGTTCCCGGGAGGGCCGCGATGAATGCACCAGCCAGTACCTACCGTCTGCAGATCACGGAGGACTTCGACCTGCTCGAAGCTGCCAAGACACTGCGTTACCTGCATGCCCTGGGGGTGGACTGGGTGTACCTCTCGCCGGTGCTGGGGGCCGGTACCGGATCCGAACACGGCTACGACGTCACCAGCCACGCCACCGTAGACCCGTCTCGGGGCCGCGGCGCCGGGCTCGCGGCCTTGTCGACCGAGGCGAAGCGGCTGGGCATGGGGGTCCTGGTCGACATCGTCCCGAACCATGTCGGGGTGGCCCGCCCGTGGGAGAACGAATGGTGGTGGCATGTGCTGACCCACGGCCAGGACTCCCCGTACGCTTCAGCTTTCGACATCGACTGGGATTTCGGCCACGGCAAGGTCCGGATCCCGGTGGTCGCCGACGACGATCTCAATCCGGACGGCAGCATCGACAACCTGCGCCTGTTGGGCGGTGAGCTGCACTACCACGATCAGCGCTTCCCGCTGGCCCCGAACACCGCTGAGGGTATCGACGACCCGAACGCGGTCCTGCTGCGCCAGCACTACGCCCTGATCAGCTGGCGCGAGGCCGACCACAGCCTCAACTACCGCCGATTCTTTGCCGTCAACACCCTGGTCGCGATCCGCGTCGAAGAGCAGCACTGGTTCGATGCCTCCCACGAGGAGATCCGCCGCTGGTTCGACGAAGGCCTGGTGGATGGGCTACGAATCGACCACCCGGACGGGCTGCGGGACCCGGCCCAATACCTGGAACGGCTCAGCGAACTTAGCTCCGGGGCGTATGTGGTGATCGAGAAGATCCTGGAACCCGGCGAGGAGTTGCCGCCGCGCTGGGCGAGCGCCGGGACCACCGGGTACGACACGATGGCCCTAGTTGACCGGGTGCTCACCGACCCGGCCGGTGAGGCCGGGCTGACCGCGTTGGAGGACGAGCTGCGCGGCGCGCCGGTCGACTGGCACCAGCTCACCCACGACACCAAACGGGCCGTGGCCGACCAGATCCTGGGCTCGGAGACCGGCCGGATCGCCCGCGACGCGCTGCTGGTGCTCGGAAAGGAAGCCGACACCCCGGAACTGGTAGACGCGGTCGCCGAGGTGCTGGCCTGCTTCCCGGTGTACCGCTCGTACCTGCCTGACGGCCGCGACCACCTGGTGTCCGCCCTGGAATCTGCCGCCCGTCACCGGCCCGACCTAGCCGAGGCCATCGAGGCGCTGACCCCGGTCCTCACCGACGGCGCCACCGCTGCCGCGGCCCGCTTTCAGCAGACCTCCGGCATGGTGATGGCCAAAGGAGTCGAGGACTGCGCCTTCTACCGCTGGTCGCGGCTTACCTCACTGAACGAGGTAGGCGCCGACCCGAGCCTGTTCTCAGTCTCGGTGGCCGACTTCCACGAGGCGATGGCCCGCCGCCAGCAACAGTGGCCGACCGCGCTCTCAGCCGGCACCACCCACGACACCAAACGCGGCGAGGACGTTCGGGCCCGGATTGCGGTGCTGGCTGAGCTGCCGCAGCTGTGGGCCACTAGCCTGCGACGGCTGCTGGAGCTTGTCCCGGTCCCCGACCCGGGCTGCGCGAACCTGTTCTGGCAGGCGGTGATCGGCAGCTGGCCGGCCTCACGGGAGCGGCTCCACAGCTACCTGGAGAAGGCGATGCGGGAGGCCGGTGAACACACCAGCTGGACCCAGGTCAACACCGATTACGAGCAGGCGATGCAGGCCTGCGTCGACGCGGTCTTCGACAACCCCGAGGTCCGGTCGGTGCTGGACGAGGTGCTGGCGGCCGTGGTCGACCCGGGCTGGAGCAACGCCCTGGCGTCCAAGCTGATCACCCTGACCATGCCCGGGGTGCCCGACATCTACCAGGGCAGCGAGCTGTGGCAACTGAGCCTGGTCGACCCGGACAACCGCCGGCCGGTCGACTTCAGCTACCGGGAGGAGCTGCTGCAGACCGCTGCCCACGCCACCCTGGTGGGTGGGATCGACGACCCGGGCCATGTCAAACAGCGCCTGGTGCACGAGGTGCTCACGTTGCGCCGCGACCAGCCCAAGGCCTTCGGCGGGTACGAACCGGTGGCGGTCAGCGGCCCGGCCGCTGACCACCTGCTGGCGTACGACCGCGGCGCGGTGGTGGTCCTGGCGACCCGGCTCCCGGTGGGACTGGCTGCCCGCGGCGGCTGGGCCGACACCACGGTCGAGTTGCCGCTGGGCCGCTACCGCAATGTCGCTGACGGCCGGGTGGTGGAGGTGAACGGGGAACCGGTCCTGGTGGAGCAGGTGCTGGGCCAGGCGCCGGTGGCCCTACTGGTGGCGCTGCCGGAGTTCATGCATTCGCGGACCCCGTTCGACGTCTGGGCTCCGGAGCGGGAGTCAATCACCCTCCACGTTCGCCCGGCTGGTGAGCTTGAAGCCGGGCTGCGTCGGATCCCGATGCGCCGGCGCCCCGGCGGCTGGTGGGCTCCGGCGGAGGAGCCAGACCGGGCCGACGACCTGGACTACGGCTACACCGTCGACGCTGACCCGACCCTGCTGCCTGACCCCCGATCCCGGCGTCAGCCGTACGGGGTGCACGGGATGTCGCGGACCCACTACCCGCAGCGTTACGTCTGGGGCGACGGGGGATGGGTCGGCAAGCCGCTGTCCGGCTCGGTGCTGTACGAGATGCACGTCGGCACCTTTACCCCGGATGGCACCCTCGACGCGGCCGCGGCGAAGCTGGCGCACCTGCAGTCCATCGGGGTCGACTTCGTCGAGCTGATGCCGGTCAATGCGATGAACGGGATCCACAACTGGGGCTACGACGGGGTGCTGTGGTACGCGGTGCACGAGCCGTACGGCGGCCCGGCGGCGTACCAGCGTTTCGTGGACGCCTGCCACGCGGTCGGGATCGGCGTCATCCAAGATGTCGTGTACAACCACTTCGGCGCCTCCGGAAACTACCTGCCGCGCTTCGGCCCGTACCTGGCGGAGGCCGAAAACCCCTGGGGACAGGTGGTGAACTTCGACGGTCGGCTGAGCGGTGAAGTCCGCCGTTACGTGATCGACAACGCCTTGATGTGGTTCCAGGAGTTCCACGTCGACGGACTCCGGCTGGACGCGGTGCATGCCCTGGTCGACGGCTCCGAGCCCCACCTGCTGGAAGAATTGGCGGTCGAGGTGGCGGAATTGGCGGCGCATCAACAGCGGCCGCTGGTGCTGATCGCCGAATCCGACCAGAACGACGCCCGGCTGGTGCTACCCCGCGAGGCTGGCGGGATGGGGGTCGACGCCCAGTGGAGCGACGACTTCCACCATGCGCTGCACGTCGCCCTGACCGGGGAGACCAGCGGCTACTACGCCGACTTCGCCCCGCTCGGGTCGCTGGTGAAGGTGCTAACCCGCGGTTTCTTCCACGATGGGACCTGGTCGTCGTTCCGGGGTCGTGACCATGGCCAGCCGATCGACCCGCAGCGGTTCCCCGGCTGGCGGTTCGTGGTCAGCAACCAGAACCATGACCAGGTCGGCAATCGTGCCCAGGGGGACCGGCTGGCCGCCTCGCTGGACACGGACCAGTTGGCCTTGGCGGCGATGCTCACCCTGACCAGCCCGTACACCCCGATGCTGTTCATGGGGGAGGAGTGGGCCGCCAGCTCCCCGTTCCAGTTCTTCACCTCTCACCCGGAGCCAGAGCTGGGCCGGGCGGTGACCGAGGGCCGGACCCGGGAGTTTGAACGGATGGACTGGGGCGACCGGGACGTTCCCGACCCGCAGGACCGGGCCACGTACGAGCGGTCCCGGCTGAACTGGGACGAGATCGCCCAGGGTGAGCATGGGCGGGTGCTGGGGATGTACCGCAGCCTGGCCCGGCTGCGTCGTGAGATCCCGGAGCTCAGCTCGCCGCATCTGCGCCAGATCAGCGCCGAATGTGACGAGGCGGCCCGCTGGCTGGTGGTCCACCGTGGCGACATCGTGGTGGTGGCGAACTTCGGTGATCAGCCGACGACCGTACCGATGGGCCACATCCCGTACCGGATCGCCTGGCAGACCCCGGGGTACGGGGTCTGGTTGGACTGGGAGTCGGTGAAGCTGCAGCCTCACTGCGGCGCCGTGCTCGTCCCCCAGGGCCGCTGACAGGTTGCGGCGAGCCTGCGCTCCAGATCTCGGGACGGTCGTACGATGCGGGGCATGCCGCAGACGCCCCAGTACGTGTACTGGTGGCGCCGGGCGATGGTGCTGGTCTTAGCGGTGATGCTGGTCTCCGGGACGGTATGGCTGGTGACCACGCTGGCAGGTGATGAGCCTGCAGCCAGCCCCAGCTCGGCGGCCACCCGTACCCCCGAGCCCGGGCCGACCAGCCCTAACCTGGCCAACCCCAGCCCGGTCGGCGCCGCAACGCCGGGCGGCACCCATGCGGCGCCAGCCCCGGTCGGCACCGCCCCTGCCGGTACGGCGCCGGCGGCCAGCGTTGCGCCGGGGGCCACCAACGCCGCAGCCTCTTCCCGCAAGAGCGCCGGCAGCGCCACCTCGCCGGTCGGCTCGGCGGCCGCGGCGTCAACCGCGGCCTGTGCCTCCAACCAGGTCGTGGTCTCGGTCGGCGGCCCGAGCCGGGTCAAGGTCGGCAGCCAGGCTGATCTGCTGGTGACGATGGCGAATTCCGGGCAGCAGGCCTGTGTGCTGAGCCTGACGGCGGTCACGTTCCGGCTGGTGATTACCTCCGGCACAGACGAGGTCTGGTCTACCCGCGACTGCCCGACCTGGGGACCGGAGGGGGTCTTCACCGTACAGCCCGGCGAATCCGTGGACTGGCGGATGTCTTGGCAGCGGCGCCGTTCCCAGAACGGCTGCCGTCTGGTCCCGAGCGACTTGGGCGCCGGCACCTACGTGGCGACCGCCCAGCTGTCCGGGGGCACGTCCGGGCGGCACGTGATGACCCTGGTCTGGTGATGACGCCTCAGGTGATCTGGTACGCGGCTTCGGTGAGCCGCAGCAGCCGGTCCCGGATCAGCCGGGCGCTGGCCTCGGTGACCCCGTCCACTTCGACCAGGTCGGACTGAGAAGCGGCCAACACCCCCTGCAACCCGCCGAACTGTTCCAGCAGCCGCGGCGCCAGGCCGGGCGGCAGCTGACTAATCTGCAGCAATTGCCGGATCCCGCGCGGGCTGACCCGGGAATCCAGCGGCCCCAACCCCAGGCTGGCCGAGACCGTCCCCAGATCCAGCAGTTCGTCGTCGCTGAGCCCTGACAGGCTGGCCGGGTCCACGGCCTGCGGCGCCTGCGGCGGGTGATAGTCGAGCTGGATCTGGCGGCCCAGGTCACCGGTCTGGGCGGTCACCTCGTGCAGCTGGAGTTCCAGTAGCCGCCCCTCGGCGCCCAGCTGCACCACGTACCCCGCCACCTCGTCGGCCAGCCGACGTACCAGCTCCAGCCGCTGTGAGACCACCGCCACCTCCCGGACCGTCACCTGGTCGGACACCTCCAGCGCCGACAAGGTTTCGGTCACGGCCCGCAGCCGTTCGTGGTAGCGGCCTAGGGCGCTCAGGGCCTGGTTGCCGCGGGCAGCCAGGGCATCGGGACGCTCCACCAGATGCCGTTCGCCGTTCAGGTACAGCGCGATGACCGACATCGACGCCGAGACCGTGACCACCGCTACCCCGGTCTGTTGGGAGAGTCGGTCCGCGCTGGCATGACGGGTGCCGGTTTCGGCGGTGGCGATGCCCGGGTCCGGGGCGAAGTGGACCCCGGCTCGTACGATCCGGCTCAGATCCTGGGTGACCACGATCCCGCCGTCCATCTTCGCCAGCTCCCGCAACGCGGTCGGGGCGAATGGGGTGTCCAGGTGGAAACCTCCGGTGCACACCGCCGCCACCGCGGGGGAGGCGCCCAAGGCGATCAGGGCCCCGGTCCGGCCGCTGACGATCCGCTCCAGGCCGTCGCGCAGCGCGGTACCAGGGGCCAGCAGAGCCTGATAGTGGCGAAGGTGGGTGATCGGGGTCACAATTGCCTCACTCGACGGGCCGGGAACTCTGGTCGGCTTGCGCTGATCCTATGGGTACGGGGTCCGACCCCCGCCTGGGCGCGCGAGACGCCTGATGGGGTGAAGCTCGCCTACGCCGTTTGCCGCCGACCCCCGCCTGGGCGCGCGAGACGTGGTCGCGGCGACCGAGCAGATCGATCCGGGCCGCCGACCCCCGCCTGGGCGCGCGAGACGCCAGCCGTCCCGGTAGGCGTTCGGGTGCAGCGGCCCGACCCCACGCCTGGGCGCGCGAGACGGCCGCGGCGGTCAGGGCCGGCTGGGGCGTTGCGGGCGCAGGTCCAGCGTGGCCAGGGCGTCGTTCAGGCTGGGTACCTGCGCCAGGCGCATCCCCTTCGGCACCGAGACCTGAACCCCGGGCGGCGGCAGCGGGGTGATGGCGTCAGTGAAGCCTAGCCGGGCAGCCTCCGCCAGCCGCCGCTCCAGGCCCGGCACCCGGCGCAGGTCACCTGCCAGGCCGACCTCACCTAGGGCTACCACCCGGCCGGGGAAGTTCCGGTTCGCCGAGGCGGAGGCGATCGCCAGCGCCACCGCCAGGTCCGCGGTCGGCTCCCAGACCCGGGCGCCGCCCACCGTCGACACGTACACGTCTTTCTCGTACAGGGGGATCTTGATGCTGTTCTGAAGTACGGCCACGATCATCAGGGTCCGGCTCGGGTCCATCCCGATCGTGGTCCGACGCACATTTGGGCTGAGGTTACGGGCCACCAGCGCCTGTACCTCCGCCAGCAGCGGCCGGCGGCCCTCCAAGGTCACGGTGACGCAGGTGCCGGGCATCGGCTCGTCGTGGCGGGTGGTGAACAGCCCGCTCGGGTCGGGGACCTCGACAATCCCGGAATCGGCCATCTCGAAGCAGCCGACCTCGTCGGCCGGGCCGTACCGGTTCTTCGTGGCCCGTACCATCCGGAAACCCGAATGCCGGTCGCCCTCGAAGGCCAGCACCACATCCACCAGGTGCTCCAGCAGCCGTGGCCCGGCGATCGCGCCGTCCTTGGTGACATGACCCACGATCATCGTCGCCATGCCGCGCTGTTTCGCCACCCGAACCAGCGCCCCGGTCACCTCCCGGACCTGCGACACCCCGCCTACCGAGCCGTCCACCTCGGCGGTGCCGATGGTCTGCACCGAGTCCGCTACCAGCAGCGTCGGGCGGACCTGCTCGATATGGCCGAGTACGGTGCCCAGGTCAGTCTCCGAGGCCAGGTACAGCTCGTCGGCCAGGTTGTTGGTACGGGAGGCCCGCATCCGTACCTGCTCGGCTGACTCCTCACCGGTCACGTACAGCACCCGCCGCCCGGCCTTCGCCCAGCGGGCGGCGACCTCCAGCAGCAGGGTCGACTTGCCAACACCCGGCTCCCCGGCCAGCAGCGCCACCGCGCCCGGCACCAGACCGCCGCCGAGGACCCGGTCCAGCTCGCCGACCCCGGTCAGCTCCCGGTTCGACGCGGCCTCGCTGACATCACCGATCGGCACCGCCTGCCGGGCCGGGGCAGCGGCCGCTACCTCCCGCAGCCGGGGCGCTCCGACCTGGGTGACGCTGCCCCAGGTCTGGCATTCGCCGCAGCGGCCCACCCAGCGCAGCGACGCCCAGCCACATTCGCTGCAGCGGTACCGCGGTCCCTGTTTCGCCATAGCGAGCAGCCTGACAGCTGCCACTGACAGTCGCGAACTGGTCCCGGTCCGGCGCCGGGGAACGCCCTAGAGCCGGACCTCGGCCTGCTCGGTGACGAAGGTCACCGCGTGTAGCCCCGGGTAGCCGCTGGGGGAGCTGAACTCGATCTCGACATCGTCGAGGGCATCCCCGATCGAGGTCCCCAGCCAACCTTCGACCCGCTGCCGGTTGCCCGCGATCTCGAGCCGTTTCAGCTGGACCGTGCCCTGCAGGGCGCTCGGGCGCAGCTCTTCGTCACTGACCCAGGAGATGAAGTACGGCAGTTGCGGGTCGGCGATCAGGCCCCGGACCCCGAGCTGGCGCCACTGCAGCGCCCGGCCGTCGGGAAAATACCGCAGCCCCGCCACCGCGGCCCGGTCCAGCCGCTGCTCGTACACCGCCAGGTCAGGCACCGAGACCACCCAACCCAGCCAGCCACCGCCTAGGGCGCTGCGGGCCCGGACCGCCTGCCCGTACGCCGCCTTCTCGGCCGCAGGATGGTCCAGGACCTCGACGATCTCGAGGTAGCGGTCGTCGGCGAGTGAGATCAGACGCATCCGGGTGCCGAACGTCGGGTGGACCCCGCCGTCGCGGGACTTGACGCCGAGCGCCTCCTCGAGACGATGGGCCTCAGCGGCAAGACCGGACGGTCCGGCGGCGTACACGACATGATCCACATGCATGGTCGTATTCTCTCGCAGCCTCAGCAGTGACGAAATTCGGCCTCCCCGCCGATCCTCTGCTGCGACGGTGGTGACCGGTCGGCCAGGGTGGTCTGGGCCGATACCCTGTCCGGGTGACGGATCCCTTCCCCTCCACCCGTGCCGCAGCCGTTCCCGGTGTCAGCCCGGCCCGGGTGCTTCTGAGCACCTCATCGGTGTACCCCGAGACCACCGCCAGCGGCTTCGAGCTCGCCGCCAGCCTGGGCTACGACGGGGTGGAGGTGATGGTCGGGATCGACCCAGTCGCCGCGGACCTGGATGCGGTGGAGAAGCTGCGTGATTACCACGCGGTGCCGGTATCCGCGATCCATGCCCCCTGCCTGCTGGTGACCCAGACCACCTGGGGCGACGACCCGTGGGAGAAGCTGGCCCGCTCGGCCGAACTCGCGCACCGGGTGGATGCCGACACCGTGGTGGTACACCCCCCGTTCCGGTGGCAGGGCAGCTACGCCAGCGGCTTTGAGGCTGGGATCCGGCGGCTTAACGCCGACACCGGGATTCGGTTCTGCGTCGAGAACATGTATCCCTGGCGGACCCCGGTACGCAACTTCAAGGCCTACCTGCCTGGCTGGGATCCTAGCGACCTGGACTACGAATGGTTAACCCTGGACCTGTCGCACGCCTCGACCGCCCAGATGAATTCCCTAGAACTGGCCCGGTCCTGGGGGCCGCGGCTGCGTCACGTCCACCTCACCGACGGCAGCGGCTCCATGATAGACGAACACCTGCTTCCCGGGTACGGCGATCAACAGGCCGATCTGGTGCTGAAGCACCTGGTGGACTCGGGTTTTGAGGGGAATGTGGTGGTCGAGGTCAATACCCGCTCGATCGGTTCCCGAGGGGCCCGGGAACGGGCCCTGGGGGAGGCCTTGGAGTTTGCCCGGGCGCACCTGGGCCAGCTCCAGCCCAGCACCTCCTAAGGGTCATGTCCTGCCGTGACCGAGACGGCGGACCCCGGATCCGGCGGGCCGGCCGGGCGCGGCTATCTTGGCGCCGGACATAGGAGGGGTGCGCGATGCCGTTGACGCCGTTGTTGAGCCTGTCCCGCAAGGCGTGGGTCAAAGATCTCGTGATGAGGTTCCCGGTCACCCGAGGCGTGGTGAGCCGGTTCGTGGCCGGCGAGGACCTCGACGAGTTGATCGCGGTGCTGGGGCCGTTGGTGGCGGACGGGCGGACCGCGACCGTGGACTACCTCGGGGAGGACACCACCAGCCCGGAGCAGGCCGACGAGACCACCGCCGAATACCTGCGGCTGCTGCAGCGGCTCTCCGAGGCCGGGCTGTGCGACCGGGTCGAGGTTTCGCTGAAACCAACGGCGATCGGGCAGCTGCTGCCTGACGACGGCGAACGGCGGGCGCTGCGCAACGCCCGTACCATCTGCGCCAGAGCGCAGGAACTGGGGACCACGGTCACCGTCGACATGGAGGACCACACCACCACCGACGCGACCCTGCGGCTGGTCCGGGAACTGCGGGTGGCGTACCCGTGGGTCGGGTGCGTGCTACAGGCGATGCTGCGCCGCACCCCCGACGACATCGCGACGATGGCCGGCGACGGCTGCCGGACCCGGCTCTGCAAAGGCGCCTACGCCTGCCCGCCGGACGTCGCCCACCAAGGCGCCACCGCGGTCACGGTCGCCTACCGGCGCAACCTGGCGCTGCTGATGCGGCTGCCGGGCTACCCGATGGTGGCCACCCACGACCCGATGATGATCACCCTGGCTGAGGCCTTCGCCGACGTCGCCCAGCGCGGCCCGGGCGACTACGAGCACCAGATGCTGTACGGGATCCGGACCACCGAACAGCGCCGCCTGGTCGCCACCGGCCACCAGGTCCGGGTGTACGTGCCGTACGGCACCGACTGGTACGGCTACTTCATGCGCCGCCTCGCGGAACGGCCGGCGAACCTGCTCTTCTTCCTGCGGGCCATGGTCAGCCGCCGCTGAGCCGTACACTCCAGCCGTGGAACAGCGGGCATATGACGGGCTGGAGGTCTGGATTGTCCTGCTATTGGGGCTGGGCCGTTCTGCGGTGTACTCGCTGCTGTCGATCGTGGAGCGGCTGACCCGCCCCGATCAGCCGCTGGCGCAGCAGACCACCCGGATCAACATCTCGACGGTCCCGAACCGGCCCTGGCTGGACCTGGCCTACCAGCTCGCCGCGATGGCCTTCCCGCTGGTCCAGGTGCTGCTGGTGCTGTACCTGGTGCACCTGTCGCACCAGCGGGCCCGGGCACTGCTCGGCTTCGACCTGCGCCGGCCCGGGCATGACCTGCTGCAAGGCCTCGCGATCGCCGCCGGGATCGGGATTCCTGGGCTCGGTCTCTACCTGGTGGCCCGGGAGCTGGGCGTCAATACCCGGGTCGAGCCGGCGAACCTGGCCGAACACTGGTGGATGGTGCCGGTCCTGATCGGGCTGGCGGTGATGAATGGCGTGGTGGAGGAGGTGATCATGCTGGGCTACCTGCTGCTGCGGCTCACCGAGCGGGGCTGGTCGTGGTGGTGGGCGGTCGCCGTCTCGGCGCTGGTACGCGGCTCGTACCACCTGTATCAGGGCTTCGGCGGTTTCGTCGGCAACATCATCATGGGCGTGATCTTCGCCCTGGCCTACCGTCGGCTGGGCCGGGTGATGCCTTTCGTCGTGGCCCATGCCCTGATCGACATCGTGGCCTTTGTCGGGTACGCCCTGGCCCGGCCGTACCTCGACTGGCTGTAAACCGGCGACCCAGCTGCTGAGAAGCCCGGCTGCGGCCGCGGGCCGCGCCGATAGCATGTCCGGCATGCGCATTGGAGTCTTCGGAGCCACAGGTCAGGTCGGCGGCGTGATGCTCACCCTGCTGCAGCAGCGGAGGTTCTCGATCGACCGGCTGCGGCTGTTCGCCTCGGCCCGCTCGGCCGGGCGCCAGATCGACGTCGCCGGCACCCGGCAAGTCGTGGAGGACACCGCGCAGGCCGATTTCTCCGGGATCGACATCGCGATCTTCTCGGCCGGTGCCACCACTAGCCGGCAGTACGCCCCGCAGGTGGCCGCCGCCGGGGCTGTCGTCGTCGACAATTCCTCAGCCTGGCGCGCCGATCCCCAGGTGCCACTGGTCGTCAGCGAGGTCAACCCGGAGGATGCGCTGAACCCGCCGCTGGGGATTATCGCCAACCCGAACTGCACCACCATGGCCGCGATGCCGGTACTCAAACCGCTGCACGACGAGGCCCGCCTGACCCGGCTGGTGGTTGCCACCTACCAGGCAGTTTCCGGTTCCGGGATCGCCGGGGTGAATGCCCTGGCCGACCAGGTGGCCGCCGCCGGGGACGCCCGGGCGTTGGCGATCGACGGGGCCGCGGTGGCGGCCGGCGACCCGGCCCCGTACCTGCTGCCGATCGCGTACAACGTGGTCGCGGTCGCCGGCTCACTGGTCGACGACGGCAGCCTCGAGACCAACGAGGAGCAGAAACTGCGCCACGAATCCCGCAAGATCCTTCACATCCCGGACCTGCCGGTGTCCGGCACCTGCGTCCGGGTCCCCGTGTACAGCGGTCATTCGTTGGCGGTGCACGCCGAATTTGCCCGCCCGATCAGCCCGGAACGGGCCACCGAGCTGCTCGCCGGGGCTCCCGGGGTTGAACTGGCCGAGATCCCCAATCCGCGCGCCGCGGCCGGGCAGGACCCGTCGTACGTGGGCCGGATCCGGACCGACCAGTCAGTCCCGGACGGCCGGGGCCTGGCCCTGTTCATCAGCTGCGACAACCTCCGCAAGGGCGCCGCGCTGAACGCGATCCAGATCGCCGAACTGGTCGCCGCCCAGAAGAGCCGGAAGTGACCACCGCGCTGCTGGGCGTCGGGGTGATGGGGGAGATCATCCTGGCCGGTCTGCTGCGTGCCGGGACCGCCCCAGACCAGCTGGTCGCCACCGATCGGCGTCCGGCGCGCCAGGTGGAGATCGAGCAGCGCTACCAGGTCCGGGTGCTGCCTAACGCCGAGGCGGTCCGTGGCGCAGACCCGGTGATCGTGATGGTGAAACCCCAGGATCTGCCCCAGGTGTTGGATGAGATCGGCACCGAACTCACTCCCGGGGCGCTGGTGGTCTCGCTGGCCGCCGGGGTCGAGACCGAGGTCATCGAGCAGCGCCTGCCCGGCCCGACCCCTGTAGTCCGGGTGATGCCGAACACCGCCGCCACGGTCGGGGAGGCGATGACCGTGATCAGCGCCGGTCGCTATGCCGGGGCGGAACACCTGGAACGGGCACGCCAGATCCTGGCCTGCGTCGGGGAGGTGATGGTGGTCCCGCAGCGGTACCAGAACGCTGTGACCGCGATCAGCGGCTCCGGCCCGGCGTACCTGATGTTCGTAGTCGAGGCGATGATCGACGCCGGTGTGCTGCTGGGGCTGCCCCGCGACATCGCCACCAGCCTGGCGGTGCAGACCATGTACGGCTCGGCGAAGCTGTTGCGTGACACCGGCGAGCATCCGACGGTGCTGCGTGAGAATGTCACCTCCCCGGCTGGTACCACCGCCGCGGCGTTGCGTCAGTTGGAGGACCACCGGGTGAAAGCAGCCTTCATTACGGCCATTGAGGCTGCCCGGGACCGCAGCCAGGAACTCGCCGACCAGGTCCGCCAGGGCTGATCGCGGGGGCAAATTATCCCCGGCCCGAGGCTAGGGCGAGGCGCGACACGCCGAGGTATGAGCGGGAGCGTCCGGCGCTAGTTCGCGTTGACGCGCCCACGGCCGTTAGCATCAGCCGAAGCACAGGGCCGCGGCCGAGAGGATGTGACCAATGAACCAGCCCATGTCGATCAGCGCGGGTCTGCACCTGCTGACCGTGGCGGAGGTCGCCCAGATCATGCGAGTCTCGAAGATGAGCGTGTACCGGCTGATCCATTCCGGCCAGTTGGAGGCGGTGCGCCTGGGGCACGCTTTCCGGATCCCGCAGCAGGCGGTCGACGCCTTCTTGCAGCGGTCCTATGTTCAGGCCGGGTAGATTCTGAGCGCGACTGGCAGCGTCAGCCCCAGGCCGATAAGCTGCTCCGGTTGGTGGAGCTGCTGCGCGTGGTCCGCCACACCCGTTCAGCATTGTGGCTCGGCGCCGTGCCGGCCACGAGGAAAGGTCATCCGTGGGTTCGGTCATCAAGAAGCGTCGCAAGCGCATGGCGAAGAAGAAGCACCGCAAGCTGCTCAAGAGGACGCGGATCCAGCGTCGCCGCGCCGGCAAGTAGCCGGTCGGCGTCGTGATGGTCACCTCGGAATCGACCACCCCCCATTCCCCCGGTCGTGAGCGTGGCCCACGTCGTCGGCTTGGCTCGCAAGAGCCGCCGCGGTGGCCTGGCAGCCACGTTTACTGAGACAGCGATCTCGTGGCGGTGGGCCTGGGCGCAACGTCAGCGGCCGTCGTACGGTTGCGTGGTGCTCGAGGTGTCCACCATGAGGCGTACTGACTTGACGCGGTGAGCGGCGCGAATCACGCTGTACACAAACGAGGGGAAGGGGAGCCAGTGGTCGACTTTGGGGCCAGAGCCGCGGCCGATGCGCTCTTCGGGGCTGTGACGTACGTGGGAACCGGGCCGGGGGACCCGGACCTGCTCACGCTAGCTGCCGTCAGCGCCATCCGGAACGCGGATGCCGTGCTCGCGGATACCCGCGAGCTGCTGGAATTGTTGCGTCATCCGGCGGTGAACTACGACATCACCGGGCTAGTGACCAGCTTCGACGATGCCGACTTCGGTGCCTGGATGACTCCGGAGGAGAAGGCCGAGATCACCGTCGAGGCGGCCCGCGGTGGCCGTCGGGTGGCGCGGCTGGTGGCCGGGGACCCGTTCTTGGACGCTGGCGTCAGCGAGGAAGCGGCAGCCTGTGTCCGGGCCGGGGCCTCGTTCGAGGTGGTGCCCGGGGTGGCTTTGCTGACCGCCGTCCCCGAATACGCCGGGGTGGCGTTGGGTGATGCTGACGGGGTCCAGTTCATGGTGGCCCGGGGGGGGTTCGATGACCCCCGGGCCCGGTTCTGGGGTTTCGCCGGAACCCTGGTGATGTGGTGCCCGGCCGGGCGTAGTAGCGACCTGACCCAGGCTGCCGTCGACGCCGGCCGGGACCGTACCGAGCCGGTACTAGTGACGATGCGCGGCGGGACCACCGAGCAGCGCACCATCGCGACCACCTTGGATCAGCTGTCCGCCAGCCTGATCGGCACCGCCGAGGACGCCCTGGTGCACGTGGTGATGGGGAATGCGGCTGCGATGCCGCGCGACGAACTGGACTGGTTCGAGACCAAGCCGCTGTTCGGCTGGAAAGTGCTGGTGCCCAGGACTAAAGACCTGGCGACGCCGATGACCTCCCGGCTGCGCGGCTACGGCGCCCAATGCCAGGAGGTGGCGACGATCTCGGTAGAGCGTCCCCGGACCCCGCACCAGATGGACAAAGCAGTCCGTGGCCTGGTGGAGGGTTCCTTCGAATGGGTCGCTTTTACCTCCGGCAACGCTGTGCGCGGGGTACGGGAGAAGTTCGAGGAGTACGGGCTGGATGCCCGGGCCTTCTCCGGGCTGAAGGTAGCCGCGGCCGGCACAGCCGCCGCCGAAGCTCTCAAAGCCTGGGGGATCGAACCGGACCTGGTGCCGGCCGGCGAGTCCAGCGCGGCGCTGCTGGCTGACTTCCCGTCCTACGACGCCGACCTGGACCCGATCAACCGGGTTCTGGTGCCGCGGGCCGATATCGCGATCGAGACCCTGACCGCGGGGCTGGTCCAGCTCGGCTGGGAGGTGGACGACGTGACCGCCTACCGCACGGTACGGGCAGCGCCGCCGAATCAGACGATCCGGGAGGGGATCAAGGGCGGCACCTACGACGCGGTGCTGTTCTCCTCCTCGTCGACGGTGCGGAATTTCGTCGGGATCGCCGGCAAGCCGCATCCGACCACGATCGTGGCCGCGATCGGGCCGGCCACCGCTAAGTCTTGCCAGGAGCATGGGCTGCGGGTCGACGTACTGGCGAATGACCCCAGCGGGGTCGGGCTGGCTGACGCTCTGGCTGAATTCGCCGCCGAACGGCGCCGGGGCCTGCTGGAAGCCGGCCAGGCGGTGCTGCGGCCCTCGCAGCGGACCCGGCGGCGCCGCTCCGCGAGCTGACCTGTACCCAGGCCGGGCAGGTATCCTGACGCGGACACAGGGAGGTCCGCGTGGAGCCGACGATCGTGCACCTGCTACGGCACGGGCAGGTGGAGAACCCAGACCGGTTGCTGTACGGGCGGCTGCCCGGATACCACCTGTCCGCATTGGGCCGCCAGATGGCGGACCGGGTCGCCGAGTACCTCGAGCAGACCCCGCTGACGCATCTGCGGTGCTCCCCGCTGGAACGGGCCCAGGAGACCATGGCCCCGGTCGCGGCCGGCCGGCCCGAACTGGAGGTGGTGATCGACGAGCGGCTGATCGAGGCCGACAACGCCTTCGCCGGCAGTGTCTTCGCCGGGAATTACCGTGCCCTGCTGGACCCGCGCCGCTGGTGGCGGCTGCGTAATCCGCTAGTCCCGACCTGGGGCGAGCCGTACCGTGACATCGTCGCCCGGATGTTGCCCGCGGTCCGGGACGCGGCCGACGCGGCCGGGGAAGGCGGCCAGGCGCTGGTGGTCTCGCACCAGCTGCCGATCTGGACGCTGCGCTCGTACGCCGAGGGCCGCCGCCTGGCCCACGACCCGCGCCGGCGCCAGTGCACCCTGGCCAGCTTGACCTCGCTGCATCTGCTGCGCGGGCAGATCATCCAGGTCGACTACCGCGAGCCGTGCCGCGACCTGCTGCCGGCGAAGACCAAGACCTTCGTAGCCGGCAGCTGACCGGGGCCGATCAGCGCCTCAGGACCCGACGGCTGATCGGCAGCCCGATCCGGGCCGGGGCCAGCCGCGCCACCTGCGCCAACGCCGCATTGCCCAGCCCGTCGATGACGTATGGCTGGCCCTTGGCCAGCGCCTCGAAGCAGGTGTCGATCACCTGGTCCACGCTGCGGCGGTGGGTCAGGATCGACTCGTCGCCGGCATTGACGAAGAAATTGGTCTCGGTGGCCCCCGGGCACAGGGCGAGCACCGTCACCCCGTACGGGCGCAGCTCGTCCCACAGCGCCTGCGACAGCGACAGCACGTACGACTTGGTGGCGGCGTAGACCCCCATCGTCGGCAGCGGCTGGAAAGCCGCGGTAGAGGCGACGTTGATGATCGCGCCCCGGCCGCGGCGGATCATGCCCGGCGCGAAGGCTCTGGCCAGCAGGGTTAGCGCTACCACATTCAGGTTGATCTCGGCGGTGATCCGGGCCGGGTCGGCGTCCACGAAGTCGCCCACGGTCGCAAAGCCGGCATTGTTCACCAGCACCTCGACCTGCCGCTCGGCGAGGCTGTCCAGGAGCTGATCGCGGGCAGCGGCATCGGTCAGGTCACAGGCCAGTACCTCGACCGGGACATGGTGACGCGAGCGCAGATCGTCGGCGATGTCGTGCAGGGTGTCGACGCTGCGGGCTACCAGCACCAGGCTCAGCCCGTCACCGGCCAGCCGCTCGGCGAAACCCCGCCCGATCCCGCTCGAAGCGCCGGTCACCACTGCCCAATCAGCCATGGCGACCACCTTAGCTGGGGCTAGGTGACCTTGAGCTCCGCCATCGCCTGGCGGGCTGGTTCCAGGTACTGCGGGGAGGTGTCCGGGATCGAGGCGTAGAACAGGCTGGATGACTCCGGCGAGGTCGCCACGATCAGCACGATCGCCAGCTCTCCCTTGGTTTTGAGACCTTTGATGTCGAAGGTGAGGTGGGTCTCGGTCAGCCAGGCCTGTTTGCCGTCCACCGTGGTGGCCTTGGACACCTGGTCCTCACGGCCCACCTTGGCGTCACCGTAGAACGCGCCCAGCAGGCATTTCACGACGATCTCGGAGCCCTCCTGGGGGGTGAAGAAACCATCGCCGGCGACCAACTCGCCGACCAGGACCGAAGCGACCCAGCTGCTGGTGCGGTTGTAGAGGGGTTCGACCACGATGCTCTGGCTCTGGACGTCGCGGCCGAACGGTACCCGGGTGTCGCTCTGCGGCGTGCCCCACGGGGATCCGAGCTGGGGATACGACAGGGCGCCGCCGTGCACCCGGCCGTCGGCCGGGTGGGCGCGCGGGGTCACATCCGACTTCATCGTCGGGCAGGGATTGGTCGACGCGTTGCCGCCCGAGGCGCCGCCCATGCCCAGCCCGGCGCCGCCCACTGCCCGGACCACCAGGTAGGCGACCAGGCCGAAGATCACGACCGCCGCCCCGACCGCGATCCACAAGCCGGTGCTGCGCCGCGGCGCTGGCTGCGCGGAGGTGCCGGTGTCGTCGGCCACGTGGCCGATAAGACCGCCCGCCGGCGGTGGCGCCTGCGGAGTGGACGACAGCTGCGCGGACCAGGTTTCGCCGTTCCAATAGCGGTACTTGCCGCGCTGACCACCCGGATCCGGGTACCAACCTGCTGGGCTGCTCACGGCCACCATTCTAGGCGGGGGATTCTGAGGAGGACCCTCGTAGACCTAAGGTGCGGGGGAACGCACGACGTAGGAGACCAGGGTGACGGAACTGACCGTGGACGGGTGGGAGCGGATCGCCGCCGAGTCCGAGCTGCGCCCCCGCAGCGGGCCGGTTACTGGTGTGCCCGGGCACATCGCCGAGCTGACGCCAGCGCAGCCAGAGCCGACGCAGCCGCGCCCGCAGCCTCCGATCGGGACCGACCAGGTTCCCGACGTGACGCCCGAGCCTGCGCCACCCGATCCGGCCGCGGGCCCGATGATCCGGCAGGTGCCGTACCAGGCCGAGCCGGTGTTCTCGGAGCCGGTCGCGGTGATCGACGACACCCCGCTGGTGGTATCCGAGCCGACGGTGGAGGAGCCACCCCAGCTGGTGACCGAGGTGCCGGACCCTGAACCGGACCTGGCGCCGGTGATCTCGGCGCTGCCCGACCAGGGCCAGGACGCGACGTCGACCCCCTGGTGGCGGCTGATGTTGGGCGGAGGCGGCTCAGAGCAGCCGCCCAGCTGACCCGTTCGCCCGGCAGCGACAGCATCCGAACAATCTCGGAAAGCGCTTGCCAAGCTGGCTGGGGTGCACCATGATGAGGTCTCGGCGGGCACGCGGCCCGCAGCGACAACCCAGGGGAGGGCCATGACGGCGCCGGTGGCGATGGTGACAGGCGGCAGCCGGGGGATCGGCCTCGGCATCACGCGGCGGCTGCTGGCTGATGGCTGGCGGGTCTCGGTGCTAGCCACCCGGCCGGCCCCACCCCAGGGTGACGATTCTGACCTGCGCCGCACCCTGGACCAGTTAGAGAGCCTCGGCGAGATCGCCTATACCGCTGGTAGCGTCGCCGACCTCGACCACCACCGCCGCTACCTGGACCAGACCCTGTCCGCCTTCGGTCGGGTCGACGCGCTAGTGAACAATGCCGGGGTCGCGCCGCAGACCCGAGACGACATTCTGCAGGCCCAGCCGAACGAATTCGACCGGGTCCTCCAGACCAACCTGCGCGGGCCGTACTTCCTGACCCAGCTGGTCGCCCGCCAGATGATCGCCCAGCGCGGCGACCAGGTCCCCACCGAGCAGCCGGCCGGGACCATCGTCAATGTCTCCAGTATCTCTGCCACCACGGTCTCCACTAACCGCGGCGAGTACTGCATGTCCAAGGCCGGTGTGGCGATGGCAACCCAGCTCTGGGCGGCCCGGCTGGCCCCGGAGGGGATCGTCGTGTACGAGGTTCGGCCCGGGGTGATCGCCACCGATATGACCGCCGGGGTGCGGCAGCGTTACGACGAGCTGTTCGCCGCCGGTCTCGCCCCGATGCCCCGCTGGGGCCAGCCGTCCGACGTCGCCCGGGCAGTGGCGGTGCTGGTCAGCGGGCAACTGCCGTACTCCACCGGGGACGTGATCACGGTGGGCGGCGGGATCCAGATCCCCCGACTGTGAAGAGACCGGGCATGTCAAGCGTGACCGTGGCGGGGCGCCGGGTCGAGATCGTCACCGCGAACACGGTGGTAGTCGGGACCGGGGCCGCCGGCTACTGCGCGGCCGACCGGCTGGCGATGTTCGGCATGACCGATGTGGTGATGGTGACCGACCGGGTACGGGCCGGGACCTCCCGGAATGCCGGCTCCGACAAGCAGACCTACTACAAGCTGACCCTGTCCGGGGCCGAGCCGGATTCGGTGCGCGCGATGGCCGAGACTCTCTTCGCCGGCGGCTCGATGGACGGCGACATCGCCCTGGCGGAAGCGGCCTGGAGCGCGCGCTGCTTCTTCCACCTGGTGGAGGCGGGGGTGCCGTTCCCGTACGCCCGGTCCGGCGAATTCGTCGGCTACAAGACCGACCACGACCCGCGGCAGCGGGCAACCTCGGTCGGCCCGTACACCTCCCGGACCATGGTCGAACGGCTCGAGGCCCGGGTCGTCGGCCGCGGTACCCGGGTGATGGACGGCTGCCGGGTCATCGACCTGGTGGTCTGCGAGGGCGCTGTGGTCGGGCTGCTCTGCCTGCGAACTGACGCCCGCCTCGGCCAGCCGCGGCTGCTGCTGTTGCGCTGCACCAATCTCGTGTACGCGACCGGCGGGCCGGCCGGAATGTACGCCGACGCGGTCTACCCGCACGGCCAGTGGGGCGCCACCGGGGCCGCATTGCGGGCCGGGGTCCGCGGCAGCAACCTCACCGAATGGCAGTTCGGGCTAGGGTCGATCCGGCCCCGCTGGAATGTCTCAGGCACCTACATGCAGGCGATCCCGCGGTTCGTGTCGACCGCCGCCGACGGCAGCGACCAGCGGGAATTCCTGACCGAGGCGATCGCGGATCTGGGACGGCTGATGACGCTGGTCTTCCTCAAGGGCTACCAGTGGCCGTTTGATATCCGCAAAGCCCGCGACGGTTCGTCGCTGATCGACCTGCTGGTATATCGGGAGCGGGTGCTGCGGGGACGGCGAGTCTTTCTCGATTTCCGGTCCAACCCGGTCCGGCCGGATTTCGACCCGTCCGGGCTGGACCCGGAGGCTTACCGGTATCTGGAACGGGCCGGGGTATTGGCGTTGGGGCCGTCTACCCCGGTGCAGCGGCTGCAGCACATGAACCGCCCCTCGTACGACTTCTACCTGGAACGGAACCCGGGTGTCGACCTGGCCACCGAGATGCTGGAGATCGCGGTCTGCGCCCAACACAACAATGGCGGGCTAGCCGTCGACCAATGGTGGCAGTCGAACCTGGAAGGATTCTTCCCGGTCGGCGAGGCTGCCGGCGCCCACGGCGTCTACCGTCCCGGCGGGGCGGCGTTGAACTCCGGCCAGGTCGGCGCCACCCGCGCCGCCCAGTACATCGCGGTGCGCCGTACCCAGGCGCCAATCGGGGATGACGTGTACGAACAGGCCGCAGTCCCGGTAGTCGCCGCGGCGTTCGAGCTGTTGGACGCCGCCACCGGCCGGGCTGCCGGCGCTCCGGACAGTACCGATGACCTGCTGCGCCGCTGTACCGAGCTGATGAGCTCTCACGCCGGGATGGTCCGCTCCCCGGAGTCGATCCAGGCCGCGCTGGCCCAGGTCCGCGGCTGGCTTGACCAGTACGCCGACACGGTGGTCGTCGACGCCACCAGTCGGCGCTCGGTGGATCGGCTCTTCCTGATCCGCGACATCCTCGCCTGCCAGTACGTCTATCTGTCGGCGATGGCGCAGTACCTGGCCCGCGGCGGATGTTCTCGAGGTTCGGTCCTCTACAGCGACCCGGAAGGAAGCTTGCCCTGCGGCCCGGATGGCGCGGAGCTGGGCCTGCCCGAACGGTTCCGGTTCCGGCTCGAGGAAGGCCTCACCGACCTGATCCAGGAGGCCTGCTGGGATAGCCGCCAGGAGCCGAGCCTCACCTGGCGCCCGGTACGCCCGATCCCGGCCGACGATGATTTCTTCGAGAACGTCTGGCGCCGCTACCGAGCTGACCAGAACACCTACTGAGGCCACCCCGGACCGCCAGGGAGCGTGACTCCCACCCGGGGGCCGACAGACTCCAGCCCTGGTTAGGATGCTGGTATGGCCAAGGCTGGGGCGTTGGAGAAGTGGTCAGATTTCGCGAAGGCGGCCCTCACGCTGCTGGACGTCGCGGGAGTGGTTCCGGGGGCAGGAGTGGTGGTGAAGGGCTGGGGTATCGGCACCGCGCTTGCCAAGCCGCTTCAGAAGGGCCCGTCCCTGGACACGACTGTGAAGAAGGGCCGTCGTCAGCTGAAGCGGAAGCTCGAGACCGCCCGGGAAAAGGCTGGGGATGAGGCTGAGGCGGTCGAGACGCAGGTGTTGAGTTTGATTCCCCGAACAGACCGCGAAGAATTGTTGTCGGCGGCGTTTCGGGGGGAGTCGGAGTTCCGTGCTCAGCTTGACGGTTTTGATGCGTTGTTGCGGGATTTTGGGGGGCCAGGTCGTCATTACGCGGAGGTTCTGTTGGGTGGGTTGTGGGGTCTGGTTTGTGAGTATGCGCGTTCTCCTGAGGTGTTGGGTCAGGTCACCCAGGCCGGTCTGAATAATCTCGATAATCTCGCTCGGGAGGTGGCTGATCTTCGGTCGACGATGGCGCAGCAGATCGCTGCTGCCGTCCAGCAGGAGTTGGCGCGTCGTCCGAAGCAGATCGTTGAGGGGCGTCGGCCTCTTCAGGTTTCGGGGTTTGTTGATCGGCCTGAGTTTGGTCGGCTGCGTGGGGTTCTCGATGCGTCGGATGCTGTGTGTTTGCTGTCGGGGATTTCGGGTGTGGGGAAGTCACAGTTAGCCACCGCCTATGCCGAAGAATGCATCAATGATCACTGGCAGTTCGTCGGGTGGATTACAGCCACCAGCCGTTCCGAGATCATCGCCCAGATGGCTGAGATCGCCTGGTCCCATGACCTCACCGATGATGCTGATGCTGGGAAGGCTGCTGCTCGGCTGGTGGCGTGGCTTACTGGGAGTGGACCGGGTCCGCGGTTGTTGGTCTTTGATGATGTTCGGGCTGTTGATGATCTGCGGGCCGGTGATGATGCTGCTGGGAGTCTGATTCCGTCTGGGCCGGGGATGCGGGTCCTGATTACTACCACCCGGGAGCTTAATCTTAGTGGTGAACACGTCACGGTCGAGGAGTTCACCTCGGATCAGGCGGTCGAGTATCTCAGCAGGGTTTCGGGTGATCCGGACCGGGATGGTGCCGGCAAGGTGGCTGAGGCGCTCGGGTATCTGCCGCTGGCTCTGACACAGGCCGCAGCCAACATCGACCTCCACGGCTACAGGTATTCTGAATATCTGGAGACCCTCTACCGCCAAAGACTTGACGTGTCGCTGAAGCGGCCCGATGGTGAGCCGTATCCACGTCTGGTCGGTGTGGCTCTTTGTCTCGCTTTTCAAGCGGCCCTCGACAAGATCTATGCCGATGCGCCTGATGCTGCGCTCTCTGCGCACCAGTCTCTGGATGTGGTGTCGTTGTTGGCTGAATCGGGTGTGTTGCGGGGTTGGCTCTACCGGATCAGTGATTCCACGGTCACTAACCGGAAAGCTGTCGGGCTTCTTCTGAAGACTGGTGTCTTGGCCCAGTCCGCGGATCATACGGTGGTGTCGCTGCATCAGCTCCAGTCCCGGGTGTGGCGCGAGACCCTCGACACTGTGCAGCAGGAGACCGCTGTCGCTGCCACTGCCCGGGTCTTGTCGCAGGTCACCATCCCTCAGGATGCCGATTGGGAAACAACCACACGGCCTACCGCCCAGGAGTTGGCTTCTCAGCTGATCGCCCTATGGGAGCAAAGCCAAACCAGATCACAACCGTCTGCTCGACAAGCACAGGAGGAAAAGCCACGGCCCTTTGCTCATGCGTTGTTCTCTCGCATGGTGGCTTTCATGAAGCATGGCAGCAGTGGATCACAGCCGGCGGACAGGAATGCTGATCTCTTCTTCGCCGTCACCTCACACCCGGAAGTACTCGCCGCGTCGATCAACGCGGTGCGGTGGTGTATCGAGGCGGGCCTGCCTGGTCTGGGAGTTGATCTGGCCCCCTACACCAGCCTCTGCGAACAAATCCTCGGACCCCACCACCCCGACACCCTGAACAGCCGCAACAACCTCGCCAACGCCTACCGGGATGCCGGGAACCTCGACCAGGCCATCCCCTTGCACGAGCAGAACCTCACCGACACCGAACGCATCCTCGGACCTCACCACCCCGACACCCTGACCAGCCGAGGCAACCTCGCCCTCGCCTACCGGGATGCCGGGAACCTCGAGCAGGCCATCCCCTTGCACGAGCAGAACCTCACCGACACCGAACGCATCCTCGGACCCACACACCCCCAGACCCTGGCCAGCCGAGGCAACCTCGCCGCCGCCTACCGGGATGCTGGGGACCTGGACCGGGCCATCGCCCTGTTCGAGCAGAACCTCACCGAAGCCGAACGCATCCTTGGGCCCCGCCACCCTGACACCCTGATCAGCCGGAACAACCTCGCCTACGCCTACCAGGATGCTGGGAACCTCGACCGGGCCATCGCCCTGTTCGAGCAGAACCTCACCGACCGCGAACGCATCCTTGGGCCCCGCCACCCTGACACCCTGATCAGCCGGAACAACCTCGCCCTCGCCTACCAGGAAGCCGGGAACCTAGACCAGGCCATCGCCCTGTTCCAGCAGAACCTCACCGACCAAGAGCAGATCCTCGGACCCCACCACCCCGACACCCTGATCAGCCGGAACAACCTCGCCACCGCCTACAAGGATGCTGGGAACCTAGACCAGGCCATCACCCTCTACAAGCAGAACCTCACCGACCGCGAACGCATCCTTGGACCCCGCCACCCTGACACCCTGATCAGCCGAGGCAACCTCGCCGCCGCCTACAAGGATGCTGGGGACCTGGACCGGGCCATCGCCCTGTTCGAGCAGAACCTCACCGACCGCGAACGCATCCTTGGGCCCCGCCACCCTGACACCCTGACCAGCCGGAACAACCTCGCCTACGCCTACCAGGATGCTGGGAAACTCGACCAGGCCATCGCCCTGCACGAGCAGAACCTCACCGACCAAGAGCAGGTCCTTGGGCCCCGCCACCCCGACACCCTGATCAGCCGAGGCAACCTCGCCACCGCCTACCAGGACGCGGGGAACCTTGACCAGGCCATCGCCCTGTACGAGCAGAACCTCACCGACCAAGAGCAGGTCCTTGGGCCCCGCCACCGCGACACCCTGGCCAGCCGGAACAACCTCGCCCTCGCCTACCAGGCTGCGGGGAACCTTGACCAGGCCATCACCCTGTTCGAGCAGAATCTCACCGACACCGAGCAGGTCCTTGGCCCCCGCCACCGCGACACCCTGGCCAGCCGGAACAACCTCGCCCTCGCCTACCATGCTGCTGGGAAACTGGACCAGGCCATCGCCTTGTACGAGCAGGCTTTGAGTGGTGTCATGGAGGTTCTAGGTGACCAGCACCCCACCACCCTGGGCATCCGTAGGAACCTCAAGCAGGCCTACCGGGAGCGGGACGAGACGACATAGGTCACTTCAGTCGTGGCTCAGTCCAGATTCGGCTGGATGTGGTGATCGGTCAGAACACACCAGAAGGTCGCCGTCGCCGAGATGGGCCTCGGCAACGGCGACCTGTCTGTGCTGAGAGAGGGGTAAGGGTCTATCTCAGGTAGGTAGTGTTCTGGCGCTTGTTCTGGACAGACCGGTGAATCAGACAGCTGACGCCGACGACCACGAACCACAGCGGAGTCCAGATCACGGCCTGCAGGGTCTCCGGGTCGAAGCACAAGATGACCAGGCTGACGGCGAAGAAGATCAGAACCGCCCAGGACATCACGATGCCGGCCGGCATCTTGTACGCAGACTGCTCGTGCAGCTGCGGGCGCTTCTTGCGGTAGACCAAGTAGCAGACCACGATCAAGGCCCAGATGAACAGGAACAGGATCGAGGTAATCGAAGTCACTAGCGTGAAAGCCGCGATGATGCTGTCGGAGGTGTACAGGAACACCACGCCACTCAGCAGCAGCAGGCAGGAGCAGATCAGCGCATTCTGCGGCACGCTACGTTTGGAGAGCCGCGCAAACAATCGTGGCGCCTGCTGATCCATCGCCAGCCCGTACATCATCCGGGAGGTGGAATACAGCCCAGAATTGTCAGAGGACGCGGCGGCAGTCAGCAGCACGAAGTTCATCACCGAGGCGGCGGCCCCGAAACCAGCCAGGCCGAACATCGCCACGAAGGGACTCTCACCCGGCACCACCGCCCGCCACGGGATGACGGTGACAATAGCCGCCAGCGCCAGCACGTAGAACAGCGCCAACCGGATCGGGATGGCGTTGATGGCCTTCGGGAGCGTCATATGGGGATTGCGGGTCTCGGCGGCGGCGGTCCCGACGATCTCGATACCGACGAAAGCGAAGAACGCGATCTGGAATCCACCCAAGAAACCCATCATCCCATTCGGGAAGAAACCACCATCATTCCACAGATTGGAGAGCCGGGCGGCGTGGCCCTCTTTGGAGACGAAACCGGTAGCCAGCAGCCAGACAGCGACGATGATCAACGCCACGACGGCGACGAGTTTGATCAGCGCGAACCAGAACTCGGCCTCACCGAAGAACCGGACCGCCACGACATTCAGGATGAACAACACCAGAGCGAGCGCGGCCGCCGGCACCCACAGCGGGATACTCGGCCACCAGAACCGGGCATAGCCGGTGATTGCGGCCAGGTCAGCCATCGCCGCGACAATCCAGGCGAACCAGTAGGTCCAGCCGGCGATGAAACCGCCCGCGGGCCCCAGCAGATCCTCGGCGATGTCACGGAACGACTTGTACTTCAGATTGGACAAGAGCATCTCGCCCATCGCCCGCATCATGAAGTACAGGAAGAAACCAACCACCGCATAGACCAGCATGCTGGAAGGGCCGGCCTGGTTGATCGTCTTGCTGGACCCCATGAACATACCGGTCCCGATGGCGCCACCGAGGGCCATCAGCTGCAGATGCCGGTTGCTCAGCCCCCGCTGCAGCTCCTGCTCCTCTGGCTTTCCCCCAGGGATATCAGACAGCGTGATATTCACGGACAGGTCATCAGGGCGTTCGTTGCCGATGCCCTCGTGGGATTTCGTCATTATCAGGAATCCTTCATTGGGTCGCCAGGTTCGGTCATTGAACCCGGCGGGCTGGCAGCGCAGCGCTGCGCTGCCAGCCCGGGAATGGGACCGGGGCCGGGCGGCCCCGGTCGGGGATTCAGCCCAGGAACTGATCCGCGGGCGCGTATTCCAGGTTCCAGGCGCGCGCCACCGGCTCGCTGGTGAGCTGGCCGGCGACAGTCGACAATCCCCGGGTCAGGGCCGTATCGGCCTGGGCGGCGGCCTTCCAGCCGTGGGTGGCGATCTGGCCGATATAGGGCAAGGTGACGTTGGTCAGCGCGTACGTCGAGGTGACCGGAACCGCGCCCGGCATATTCGCGACGGCGTAGAAGACGCTGTTGTGGACCGGGTAGGTGGGCTCCTGGTGCGTCGTCGGATGGGTATCGGCGAAGCAGCCGCCCTGATCGACGGCGATGTCGACGAAAACCGACCCTGGTCGGGCCTGCGCCACCAGCTCGTTCGACACCAGCTTCGGGGCCCGGGCCCCCGGCACCAGCACCGCGCCGATCACCAGGTCCGCCTCCCGGACCTGCTCCGCCACCGCGTACGGGGTCGACATCAGCGTCTTGACCCCGCCACCGAATTCGGCGTCCAAAGCTTCCAGGGTCAGCGGGTTGATGTCCAGGATGGTGACGTCGGCGCGCAGCCCGTGGGCCACCAGCGCGGCGTTCCGGCCGGCGGTCCCGCCGCCCAGCACGACCACCTTCGCCGGCGTGACCCCCGGCACCCCGGGCACCAGCAGACCCATGCCGCCGCTGTGCTTGTACAGCGCCTGGGCTCCGGCCAGGGCCGACAGCCGACCCGCCACCTGGCTCATCGGCTGCAGCAACGGCAGCGTGTTCCGGTCAGTCTGCACCGTCTCGTAGGCGATGGAGGTGGTACCGGCCGCCAACAGAGCCTTGGTCTGGGCCTCGTCAGCAGCCAGGTGCAGGTACGTGAACAGCACCAGGTCCTCGCGCAAGTACGGGTACTCGGCCGCGATCGGCTCCTTCACCTTGACCAGCAGCTCAGCCTGCTCCCAGACCTGCTTCGGGTCTGCGACGATTGTGGCCCCGGCGAGCGTGTACTGCTCGTCGGTGATGCCGGAACCAAGCCCGGCGCCCTGCTGGATCAGGACCTGATGGCCCTGGGCGGTCAGCTGGTGGACCCCGGCGGGGGTCATCGCCACACGATGCTCCTGCGGCTTGATCTCCGTGGGGACTGCGATTCTCACTGTGGGATCTCCTTCGATCGATTCTTCACCTTGTGGTGGCTGTGGGGCAGGCGCGTCCGACTGGGGGTGTCGCGCACGGCGATGGCGTGGACGTGAGGGGAGGTGGACAGAGCCAGCAGGGCGCCGTAGTTGGGCCGCAACCGGATCTCGCTGCCGACCTGGATAGGCGCCTGGGCGTCGGTGACATCCACGATCAGGTGGTCGCTGCTGGCGCCCAGCACCTCGATCCCCGGATCGAGGGGGGTCAGTGCCTCGGGGGCGGCGTCCTGGCGGCCGAGGTCACAGATCGCCCGCATCCGCCAGCCGCGGTCCTCGAACGACGTGGTGTTACCGAAGGCGTCCTGCCCGGTCTCGCCGATTGGGACCGAAGGCTTGCGTTGTACCTCGATCACCCCGGCCACCAGGTCAACGGTGTCCTGGCGGGTTCCTGGCCAGGGGGACCGGTCGAGCACGTTACGGCCCAAGATGATCGCCTCGCCGATCCGTAACTGGTTGATCCCGGCCGGCATCTGTCCACTAGCCAACAGCGGCAGGTTCGCGCTGTTGCCGCCCGACAGCAGTTCCAGCGCCAACCCGGTGACCTGCCGGCACTGGTCGCGGACGTCGATGAGCTGGCGCATCTTCTGTGCGGTCGGGATCACCCCGCCATAGCAGGCCAGGTTGGTGCCGAGCCCGGCCACCTCCAGGTGGGGGAGCCGGCTGATCTGGGTGACCACCTCGACCGCGCGATCGGGCCAGACGCCCTCGCGTAGATCGCCGACATCCACCATGACGATCACGCCGTGGGGTCTGCCGGCGGCGCCGGCGGCCGACGAGAGCGCCGTCGCTGTCTGCGCCGACGAGATCAGCGAGTAATCCGCCCAGCGGACCGCCTCGGCGGCGTTACGGGGGGTCGGGGCGCGCAGCAGCAGCGTCGGCAGGCCCAGCCCGGCCTGCGCAACCCGGCGCAGGTTGTCGACCCGGGAATCGGCGATCATGGCGGCGCCCGAATCGGCCAGGGCCCGCAGCAGCGCCGGATGGGCCTGCATCACCTTCGTCACCGCCGCTACCTGGACGCCATGGCGGGCGCATTCAGCCACCACGGCGGCGGCGTTAGCCGCGATCCGGTCCAGGTGGATCTCCAGCCGGGGGGTCACGTCCATGGCTGCTACCTCGCTGCGGTGAGCTCGGTGACCCAGGCCTCGAAGGTGGCCCCCACCTCGTCGTGGTAGGCCTGCGCCAGGGTACCCAGCGCCGAGAACCGGTAGTCGCGGTCGATCAGCACCTGGGCCTCGGCTGGCGGCATCAGGCGGGCCCCGGCTCCGAGTCGGATCCCGTTCAAAATCTCGTCCCCGCCGGGGACCCGGGTCAAAGCCCCGCCGGTGCCCACGATCCACCGTACGGCTGTCAGGTCCTTGCCGCGGACGATCTGCTTCTTCCCGGTAGGCGTAAACAGTTCACTCACGGTGCCGACATGACGCCGGATCCCTACCTCGACGGCATGCTCGGCGAGCCAGCGGGTGACGCTGGCCTCCTGCTCGTCGACCGGAATCGCCCGTAGGAAATGCAGCCGCTCCTGGTCCTGCGAATCGCCCATCATGGCCGCCACCCGGCGGGCATTGACGAAGACCCCCAGATCACCCTCGACGGTACGTTTAGCGCGGGGCTCGGGGTCAACGCTGCGGCTGGTCCATTCCGGCGAACCGTCGGTGACGCTGTGGATGTCGGTCGTGGCCCCGCCGACGTCGACCACGAGCGCGTCCCCTAGCCGCTCGGCGAAGATTTCCGTGGCCAGCAGCACCGCCCCCGGCGTCGGCAGAATCCCAAAGCTTGACAGTTCTGTCAGTTTGCTCATGCCGGGGGCTTTGACGATGTGCGCATTGAACACCTCGTGGATCAGTTGCCGCACCGGCTCGACGCGGAGCACGTCGACATCGGGAAAGACATTGTCGGCGCACAGCAGCTCCATGCCGCTGTCGGCGAAGATGTCCTGAACCCGGCGGCGGACAGCGATATTGCCCGCATAGATAACCGGGATCTCCAGCCCGGTGGCGGCGATCATCCGGGCATTGCCGACGACGGTCTCCTTCTCGCCGTAATCGACGCCGCCAGCCAGCAGGATGATGTTCGGCTGCGCCGCCACCAGATCCTCGACATCGTAGGAGTCGATAGCGCCCACCGTCGTCTGGCAGACGATCGCCCCCGCGCCCAGCGCAGCCTCGCGGGCAGCGCGGGCCGTCATCCCCTGGGTCAGCCCGTGGACGCTCATCCGCAGCCCGCCGGCGGCGGAACTGTTGACGAAGACCTGCGTCTGGTCGATCTCGATGCCCGAGGCCTCGCGCATCTCGGCGATCGCCGCGTCAACTCCGATCCGCACATCACCTTGCGCCACCGACGTGGGGGCGAACCCCTGGCCGATGTGCTGCAACAGCCCCTCGGCCAGGCGGAACGCATTGGCTTTGGTGATGGTCGAGCCGATCTCAAGGGTGGTGACGACCCGCACTGTTTCCTCCTGGGCTAGATCCGACCGCGCGTACGCATGGTACGGACCATGGCGTCGAGGACATCAATGCCCTTCGTCCCCCGCCCGAAAGTGGCGTCGAGACCGGTCTCGGCGGCCATGTCGCGGCTGACCTGGGTGCCGCCGGCGATCAGCACCATCCGATCCCGGATGCCTTTCTCCTGGGCGAGTTCTGCCAGCTTCTTCATCATCGTGCGGTGGACCTCGTTGTGGCTGATGATCGTGGAGATCAAGATGGCGTCAGCGCCGGACTCGATGGCCGCGTCGACCATCTTTTCCACCGGCACCGACGTGCCCAGATAGCGGTACTTCACGCCGTACTTCTCCAGGCCACCGTGCTTGATGTCGAGAATCTCCCGCATCCCGACGCTGTGCTCGTCCTCGCCGACCGTGCCGGCCACCACGCTAATGTCGTGGTCGGCTACCGCCTGCCGCAGCTCTGCCTCGGGCAGCAGCTCGATCTTCTCGGGGATCACCAGCGTGGTCTTGTCCACGTCGAAGCCGACATGCCCCTTGACTTCGACGAAACAGCCCTCGGCGGGCTGCAGCACCTGCAGGTTGATCACCTCGGGATCATTCAGCCCCATCCGCCGGGCCATCTCCAAGGCAGCCTCGACGGCGATCTCAGCCCGGTCGGGGATCATCATCTCCACCAGGGCGACACCGTCGCCGGCCCATTCGGCCTCGGGCCGCAGCAGATTCCCGGACCGGTAATCGCGGGTACGTTCCAGGCGCTTATCGGCCGTGTCGTCAGGGTCGAGCTCGTCGATGTAGACGATCTTGTCCGGATTACACAAGGTGCAGCCGCCGATCAGGTCACAGGCCTTGGCGGTCCCCTCGGGCAGGGCATTATTGCCGAAATGGTCACACACCGGGGCGAGATAGTCGGGGTCTCGTTCCACGACGGTACCGGCGGCGATGCCACCGTCGCCGTCGCGGGCGATGCCGTCGTTATTCCGCTCCGGGAACTGCGCCGAGTCGACGAAGAAACCCTGCTCGACGGCGGCGAAATAGCCGCCGGCGTGCAGCATCTCGGTAAGGAAACCGATCGCGCGTTCCTTGAGGTCGCGGACCATCTGCCCGAGCGGGCCCTCCCGGTTGATGGTCAGCAGCTCCTGAATGCCGTCGAGCGCGGCCCAGGTCTGCTTGACGGTCTGCACGCCCCGTACCGAGTTGTAATGCCACGGCAGGTTACGGCCCTCGTCCGGGGTGATCGTGCTCTGGATATCCGCCCTGGTCAGCATCGAGATCATCGTGTCGATCACATGGGTACGGATCGCCTCGTTGAGATCGGATTCGATGTAGCGGGTGTTCTGCTGGGCGCGCATCTTGTACTCGGAGAAGAAGTCCCGCAACGCCACCGCGTAGGGCAGGTCGTACCAGAGCTTCGGCCCGGGCGGGGCACTCGGCGGTACCGTCGACAGCCCGATCAGGTCTTTCGGCATCCCCACCATCACCGAGAAGACAGAGTTCAGCGCATGCTGGACCATCAGCTCGGGCATCACCTTCCAGCCGTGCCGGGCGGTCGCATTGGCGTTGTGGGCGCCGTCGATCTGGAAGATCCGGGCCCCGGTCATGACTTTCTTGGCCTCGCCGGCGTCGACATAGCTGCGGTAGCAGTTGATGTTGCGGTACAGCACGTTGTACTGCGGGTCCTGGTGGGCCCCGTTGACGCCTTCCTCGGCGAATAGCACGGCCACCTCCGGGCCGGCGACGCCCGAAACGTAGCTGTGGAAGTTGATCGGGCGGCCGACTTCTTCCTCGATCAGGTCGCAGGCCTTACGGCTTGCGCGCAGCTGTTTGCGGGTAATCGGGACCCCGCCGATGCCTTCGGGGGTGCCTTCCATCAGCCCGTCGATATGGCTCTGGCCGGTAGTCCGGATCACCATGATGTGATCGGCGCCGTTCCAGGCGGCCATCCGCATCCGGCGGATGTCGTCCTCGAAATGACCGGAGGCGATCTCGGAGGTGATCACCGGCTGGGGCTGCGGGTCGATGTTCTCGAAGTACTTCGCCGCCAACATCGGGACGCTGTTGGTCAGCGGCTCGGACATATTCCGGTAGTGGAAACCGCCCAGGTCGAGCCCACCCTCGGGAACCCGGCGCCACGTCCAGCCCTTCCGCGGCGGATGGTAATTCTCCAGATCGGTGAGGATCTCTTCGACGTCGATCTTGGTATTCGGGTCCAGCTTGTCAGTCATCGGTCCTCCTCGAAGAGCCCGGCCAGCACATCCGGATCGTCGGCGATCGCGGCGGCCGCGGCACGGATATCCAGGCCGTCGCGCTGGGACAGCCGCAGCACCACATGCCCGGCTCCCTTGCCTAGCAGGCCCGCTGTCAGTACGTTTTCCACGACGGCGTGGGTGGTGACCGAGTCGATCCCCATCCGCAGCAGCACGGACCGTTCGATTGACGGTGAGGTGTGGGTACGGGCCAGCTCGACGACCGGCTCCATGACCTTGCGGGCCAATTCCCAGAACCGGGCCTTCAGAGCCTCATCGTCCATGGTCGCCAATTCGGCGCGCACCTGTTCAAAACGTGCCTCGCGGGCCTGTTCCTCGGTGTTCATCGGTTCTCCTTCCTGGTCCATGACCGCCTAGGCGGTGGGGGCCATAGAACGCACCTGGTCGGGGGTGGAGTTCGTGTCGGCGGCCAGGAACTGGACGTCGGTTTCGCTCCACTGGGAGACGGGCAGGATTTCGGCGGCCCGCTTCAGGTAGCTGGCGCGCAGCCGCTCCACGTCCAGCGGCTTGCCGGCCACCTGGTCGAGACGCAGCGGGATCACGATGGCCTTGCCCGGGACGTTATCGGCCGGGTCTCCGCGGCGGACCTCGATCCCGCGGCTCTTAGCGAAGGCCAGCTGGCTGTTGTGGTGCTTGCCGGCGCCGGTGTATTCCGTTTCCTGGACGACGATGATCTGGTCGCGGTCCATCTGCCGGGCCAGCGCCACCGCAGCAGTCAGGCTGGTATTGCCGGCCGGGCCGCGTTCCAGGCCCTCCAGCTTGGTCAGCAGCTCGGTCATGTAGAAGACCTCGCCCTGGGTCACCAGGTGGTAGCCGTCTAGGTAGCGCAGGGCCCGGGCGGCGTTGCGCGGCACATCCACCCGGTCAGGCCAGGTCGCGAAGGGCACCCCGAAGCCGGTATGGCCGGTGGTGAAGGACTTGTTGTTGAAGTCCCGGTCTGAGGCCATATGCAGCCCGGACAGGTCGACCGAGACCGCCACCAGCCGGGTGTCGTGGCAGCCGACCTGACGCAGCCCCCGGGCGGTACCGGTCAGATTGCCGCCCCCGGCGTGGGTGACGGCCACCACATCGGGCTGGCGGCCGTAGCGTTCCTGCACCTCTTGGCCGATCTCGGCGCCCAGGGTCTCGATGCCGGCGATCCCGTACGGCGTGTACAGGCTGGCATTGAAGTAGCCGGTCTCTTCCAAGGTACGCAGCAGCACGTAGAACAGCTCCGGCCCAACGGTCAGTTTCACGACCTCGGCGCCGTACGCCTCGCAGGCCCGGGACTTCTCGACGATCTCCGGCTGCCCGACATGCTGGGAGTCGTAGACCTCCTGGATCACGATGCAGTCCAGGCCCCGCTGCGCGGCCTGCGAGGCGACCGCAGCCCCGTAGTTCCCGCTGGTGGCGGTCACCATGCCGGCGAAGCCTTTCTGCTGGGCCTCATGGGCGCTGAGGGATGCCCGGCGGGCCTTGAAGCTGCCCGAGGCATTGGCGGCCTCGTCCTTGACCAAGATTCGGGCCCCCTTACCGGGGGCGGCGATGGCGCGGACCGCCTCGGTGAGCCGGTGCAGCTCGTGGAGAGGGGTACGCCCGACCTTGGTGTCGCGCTGGATCCGGGCGACATCCTCCAGGCAGTAGCCGGTGGCCGCCATCATCGCCTCATAATCGAAAGCGATCGGGCTAGTGATGAATTCGTCATAGTCCAGGCCCAGGGCCGAACGCATGATCGCATTCTTACGGGCCATCACGGCAGGGTAGGAATTGTCACTCACCGGTCGGTCTCCTTCCCGATGGTTAGCAGCTCGCCCACCGTTTCGCCGAAACTGTGGGTATAGCCCGGGTTGATCCGGCTCAATGTCCCGGTGTGGAGCCGTCCGATCAAGGTACGGATGGTGACCTCATCGCCGATCTCCGCCGGCTGCGTCAGGAACCCGTTCACCCACTCCAGTAGTGCGGTAGCGGCGGTGTCGGGGGGCACCCCCGGCGCGCGTTCGCCGGGGGTCAGCACGGTCCGCTGGATTTCAACCCAGGTCCCCTCGGGGACGCTGTGGTGGGCAGTCATGAATTGCTCCGATCCGTCAGCGACGCTCGTAGGCCTCGGGGCCCATCAGGGCAGTGGGGGAGGGTAGGTCGATGATCCGCTTCAGACCCGGCGACGCGGCCACGATCCGCGGAATGGTGTTCACGGCGATACCAGCGGTAGCCGTACCACCGGCGATCTCGGGGCCGGTCGACATGTGGATCTCGGGGGTACCGAAGATCGTGATGTAGTCGCCGGTGTCGATGCCTTCCGCGCCCGGGTCCACCTGCTGCGGATGAACCAGCCGGATGACCTCCTGGTCGCCGCGGTAGCCGACGGCGATGTGGTTGCAGCCGGCGACCTTGCCGGGCTCGATAACCCGGTCGCGGGCCTGGCGGGGCTTCGTGGCGATGATCGGCTCCAAGCTCTGTTCGACCTTGTCAACGCCGAGTCCGAGGGCGTCGCTGATCAGCCGGATCGACTCCGGGAAGCCAACATGCCCGACGATCGAACCATCGGCCACCCCCGCCTGGAATTCCTCCGGCGTGGTGCCGACCCCCTGGGTGGACAGGACCGTCTGGCCGTACGGGCTGAGGTCGTTGATCCGGCTCGCCTCGATCCGGGTGACTTCCTGGCTGCCGGCGGTTAGCACGACCACCAGGTGGTCGAGGACGAAGCCCGGGTTCACACCGACCCCGATGGCGCAGACGCCGTGTTCCTTGGCCAGGGCGTCAATCTCGGCGGCGGCCTCAGGAGTCTGGGCCTCGGGTGCCGCCATCTCTTCGGCGATGCTGACCACGTTAATCCCAGCGGACAGAATGGCCTTCAGGTCCGGCAGCTGGTGCTTCACCCACGAGGTCGTCGCGATCGTGATGACGTCGACCTTCGACGAGTCGAGGATGCTGGCGGGGTCGTTGGTGATAGCCACGCCGACTGGGTCGCCGCCGAGGACGGCGCTGACGTCTTTGCCGGCCAGTTCCGGGTTGATGTCGAGGGCGCCAACCAATTCCAGGCCGTCCTTAGCCAGGATCAGCCGAGCCACGCCCTGCCCCATGGCCCCAAGACCCCACTGCGCCACGCGGATTCGTCGCTGCTTCCCGTTCACTTCGCTCCTTGTGTGATTACGCAACCAGGAAAGGCTTTTTGCTGAGGTGCTGCCAATCCTGGGCGCCGGTTTCACCGTTGGCCGCTAGCATCAGCGCCGGCGGCGTACGGCTGACCTGCCGGGTCGTACCTCACGATCCCGATAGGTTTGCGGCTGGTTGCTTGTCGAGTTGTTCAGGAAGCGGTCATCGCTGACTGTTCCCACTCGGATCATCCTCGGATCAGGCGCGGCCGGCGATGACGTACAGGAAATCTTCAGCGAAGGGAGTCTCAGGTTGCGATCCGCCCACCAAGCCCCCGGAGACTGTCGGATGCCCCAGATCGGGGCGTGGGTCTAGGCCATGCTGGACGAGACCGACCTGAGACTGGCCCATCTGCTGCAGATCGATCCGCGGATCTCCTGGGCCCGGGCAGGGGAGATCCTCCAGATCTCACCCACCACGGCCGCCAACCACTGGCGGCGGCTGGTCGGCAGCGGTCTCGCCTGGATCACGACCTACCCCAACCCGGACAACCGCTTCACGGCGGTGGTTGAAGTCGACTGCCGCAACGAACACTTACCCGTCGTCATTCACCGGCTGTGCCAGCATCCGCTGGTGGTCAGCGTCGACGAGGCGACCGGGCGCCGCGACCTGCTGCTCACCGTGATGGCCCCTGACATGACCTCGCTGACCAACCTGATCATCGACTGGATCGGGAAGCTCGAAGGGGTCTACGGGACCCGCAGCTCGCTGGTGACTACCACCATCGTCGGGCCGGAGTCCTGGATGCTCGGCGTCCTGACCAAACGCCAGATCCACCAGGCCACGCCGCAGCTGCTGCCGGACCGGGCGCCGGCGCAGTTGGGCGCCGCGGACCGGGCACTGGCCGATGCCCTCGCCGTCAACGGCCGGGCCAGCATCGCCTCGTTGTCGCAGATCCTCGACGTTCCTAGCAGTACGGTGCACCGCCGGCTGACCCGGTTGCTCGCCAACCGGAATGTGATCATGCGCTGTGATGTCGCCCCGGAACTGGCGGGATGGCTGCTGGAATGCACCTGGATGATCACGGTCCCGCTGAGTCACAAGACCCGTATCGTCGACTTGCTGAGGCAACAGCCCGCGCTGCGGTCCTGCATGTGGATCACTGGGATCAACAATCTCCGGGTGAACTTCCGCCTCACCTACCAGGGCGCCTTGGACGCCTTGGAGGCGCGTATCGCCACCGCGATCCCGGGCCTGGCCCCGGATGAGACGATCCTGCACCTGCGCAGCCACAAGTCGATGGGTTGGCTGTTGAACGCCGACGGTCGTTGTACCGGCGAATTGGTGGCCCCGGCTTTCGGCGCCCAGACGCGGGCCCTGTCGCCCGATCAGCCGGAACCGGGTGATCGCTGAGCCCGCGGCCCGGGTCACAGGTGGGGCAGCACCAGGTCGGCGTACCGTTCACCGATCGTCTGGACGATGCCGGGGGCGCCGTGGGCCCAGATGGTCTCGTTGAAGATCTCAACCTCGACGTCGCCGGTGTAGCCGGCCGCGGCGACCCAGCCGGTGATGGTGGGGAAGTCGATGTACCCGTCGCCGGGGTAGCCGCGGGAGTTGAGGCTGTTCGGCTGGAGCGGCAGGACCCAGTCACAGATCTGGTAGGAGCAGATCCGGCCCTCGCGCCCGGCCCGGGCGATCGAGGATTCCAGGTCCGGGTCCCACCAGACATGGTAGGTGTCGATAACCACCCCGACCGTGTCGGCTGGGTGTTCGGCCGCCAGGTCGAGTGACTGTCCGAGGGTGGTCAGTACCCCCCGGTCGGCGGTGAACAGCGGGTGCATCGGTTCCAGCGCCAGCCGGATCCCGCGTTCGCGGGCGTACGGGGCGAGGTCACCGATCCGGTCCGCGACCCGCTGCCGGGCCGCCCCCAAATCCTTGTCGGCGGTGTCGGCGTGGTGCGCGGGCAGCCCCATCGCGGCGTACGAGGCGGGCAGGCCGCCGACCACCATCACCACCTGTGAGGCGCCCAGGGTGGCGGCCTCGTCGATCGCGAGCCGGTTGTCGGCCAGCGCCTGGGCCACCTGTTCGCGGTCCCGGCCGGTGAGGAAACCGCCCCGGCACAGCGTCGACACCCGTAGCCCGGCGTCGCGGATCATCCGGGCAGCGGTCTCGGCGCCGACTTCCTGGACCCGGTCCCGCCAGGGCCCGACCGCGCCCAGGCCGTGGGCCTTTGCTGCCGCGACGCATTCGGCGAGGCTGTTGTATTTGGCGGTCGCGGTATTCAGCGACAGCCGCTGCCAGTCGCTCACAGCGTGATCTCTGGGACCTGGAGCCGGCGGCCCTCGGCGCTGGAACGCAGCCCGAGTTCGGCGAGCTGTACCCCGCGGGCCCCCGAGAGCAGGTCGTGGCGGTGCCGGCGCCCGGCCGCCACGTCGCGCAGGTACTCCTCCCATTGCAGCTTGAAGCCGTTCTCCGCGTCCTGGTCGCCAACCGGGGTCCACTGGGCGAGGTAGTCGTGAGGGTCGGGCAGGTCCGGGTTCCAGGTGGGGGTGGGGGTCTGGGCGCGGGCCTGGACGGCGCAGCTGCGTAGCCCGGCGACTGCCGAGCCGCCGGTCCCGTCGATCTGGAACTCGACCAGCTCGCTGCGGTGTACCCGGACATTCCAGGACGAGTTGATCTGGACGATCACCGGGTCCCCGGCCGGGGTGACCACCTCGAAGATCGCGAAGGCGGCGTCGTCGGCGGTCGCCTGGTACGGCCGGCCCTGCTCGTCGACCCGCTGCGGGATGTGGGTCACGGTCTGCGCGTACACGCTGCGGACCTGGCCGACCAGGGCTTCGATCACGTAGTTCCAATGCGGGAACATGTCGGTAGTCATGCCGCCGCCGTCCTCGGCGCGGTAGTTCCAGCTGGGGCGTTGGGCCGGGGTGTCGCTGCCCTCCCAAACCCAGTAGCCGAATTCGCCGCGCATCGCGATCATCCGCCCGAAGAAGCCCTCCTCGACCAGCCGGCGCAGGCTCACCAAGCCGGGCAAGTAGAGCTTGTCGTGGACCACCCCGTCGATGATCCGACGCTCACGCGCCAACCGGGCCAGGCTGATCGCCTCGGGCAGGGTCTCGGCGGTCGGTTTCTCGGTGAAGATGTGCTTGCCGGCCTCGATCGCCCTGGTCAGGGCCTGGTAGCGGCGGCTGGTGAGCTGGGCGTCGAAGTAGATGTCGATGTCGTCGCCGGTCATGCAGCCGTCGGTGTCGGTGGAAAACGCGTCGATGTCATGCTCGGCTGCGATCTGGCGCAGCCGCTCCTCATTGCGGCCCACAAGCACCGGCTCCACCTGGACCCGGGATCCGTCCTCGAGCAAGACCCCGCCCTGGTCACGGATCGGCAGGATCGAGCGCACCAGGTGCTGGCGGTACCCCATCCGTCCGGTAACACCGTTCATCGCGATCCGCACGGTGCTGGTCACAGGGCTCTCCTCGTCGCTGAGTGGGTTATTCAGGAAATAGATGGCTAGACATCGGAATGCGCTTTCCAGCGTAGGGTGAAGTGGGCTGGTGGTCAAGGCGAGGTGGCGTCGAGGTACGGCCCCGGGCGGTCGATTCCCGCAGTACGACCTCAGCCGGCAGCTCGGTGTCCATCGGGCCGGAATCGGTCAGGGCGGCCTCAGCCGCAGCCTCGCCCAGCGCCTCCAGGTCGACGCGGACCGTGGTCAGGGCCGGGGTGTGGTCGCGCAGGGTGGGAATGTCACCGAAGCCTGCGATCGCGATGTCGTCGGGGACTTGCAGGCCCTGGTCCCGGGCCGCTGCCAGGGCCCCGAGGGCCATCACATCGGTGACCGCGAAGACCGCATCGGGCAGGTTGCGGGAGTCGATCAGGCTGGTCATCGCCGCGTACCCGCCGTCACGGTCGGCGCTGGTCGTCAGACGGGCCGTCACCGTCGCCGGGCTAGGCAGCCCGGCCCGGAAACCGTCGCAGCGTTCCCAGGAGGTCAGGTGGTCTGGGGGGCCGGCGAGAATCGCGAAGCTGCGGTGTCGCTGCTTGACCAGCGCTGCCGCTAGCAGCCGGGCCCCCTCAGTGTTCGCGGGGCGGACCGTCCGGACTCCCGCCAGCGGCTGCGAGATCAGCGTCACCCCGGAGCCGGTGTCGGCTTGGAATTCCTGCAATGCGGCCTGGAACGCCGAACGCTGTTCCTCGCCGGCGCGTAGCGAGCCCACCACGACCAGGGCCTGGGAGCGGTGCCGGCGGGCCGAGTCGATCTGCCAGCGCATCTCATCCAGATCATGGTTGGTCACTCCGAGTAGGACGCTGCAGCCGGCAGCGCGGGCCCGCCGGGTGACCCCCGCCGCGATCGACGAGAAGTACGGGTCAGTGATGTCATGCAGCAGCAGCGACAGGCCGCTGGTGCTGCCCCGGGCGATCGCCTGGGCAGCAGCGTTGGGGATGTAGCCCAATTCGGCTGCCACCGCGAGCACCCGCTCCCGTAGCTCGGAGTTGACGACCGTACGGTCTTTGCTGCCGTTGATGATCCGCGACGCCGTTGACGGCGACACGCCCGCAGCCTGCGCCACATCCTTGAGGAGGACCATGACCGCCACGGTAACAAGCAATCGTCTCCTCTTTGGGCCAATCCGGCCACGGTTTCCAGGTCCTGCCCGCTCTTCATGTCGGCAGGGCCATCGGAGGCCGCCGCGGTGACGCCTGTCCTGGGCTGGGCGCCGGTGGTCTGCGGTGAGAATTCTTTGGTTGGGGCATACTCAGGGTTCTGTCGGGGTCGACCAGGACGGAGTGGAGTTCGATGATGAAAGGCGTTTGGTCTGGGTTTTCGTTATGGGGATCTTGCTGGTGGTGTCGAATACGGTCCAGGTGATGGCCCAGTGGGCGGCGGCGATCATGATGCATTCGCGGCATCACTCTGGGGAAAGAGGGGTTTCTGGTTGTGGGGACTTTCTGGTAGGTGTGGCCGCTCCTGGCGACATGGCTGCCCTGGGACGGGCCCGCAACTTTTCGGGAACTGTCGGGCATGGGGCTTCCCAGGGCCATGGTCGGGTGCGTGACGTCGATGGCCGCCGGGCTGCGGCTAGGCCCGGACCTAGAGATGGTGCCGGGACAACCATCAGCCGCCATCGTCGAATGGGCCGCTCGGGGCGGACGGGCGCGGCACGGCCTGCGGAAGATGATGCGGCATTAGACTCGCTCCGTGCCCACGTCACACCTTGACCTGCCCCTCGTCCGTGCCGGGAAGGTGCGCGAGCTCTACGCGACCGACCGAGACGATCAGCTGCTGATGGTGGCGACCGACAACGTGTCGGCCTTCGACCGGGTGCTGCCGACGCCGATCCCGGACAAGGGAGCGGTCCTTACTCAACTCAGCACCTGGTGGCTGGGCGAATTGCACGACGTCGTACCGAATCATCTAGTCAGTACGCAGGTGCCGGCCGCGGTCGCGGGACGGGCCGTAGTAGTCGAGCGGGTCGAGATGGTCCCGGTGGAGTGCGTGGTCCGCGGCTACCTGGCGGGTTCGGCCTGGCGTGAATATCGCGAGACTGGATCGGTCTGCGGGACTGAGCTGCCGCGCAAACTGTTGCAGGGTGAGCGGCTGGAGCGGCCGCTGTTCACCCCGGCTCGCAAGGCCCCGCAGGGTGAACACGACGAGAACATCACGTATCCGCAACTGGCGCAGACTGTCGGCCCGGACCTGGCCCGGCAGCTGTGGCTGGCCTCCATGAAGTTGTACGTCCGGGCCGAACGGATTGCTCGTTCTCGGGGCCTGATCCTGGTGGACACCAAATTCGAGTTCGGCCGCCGCGAGGACGGCACCTTGGTGCTGGCGGACGAGATCCTGACCCCGGATTCGTCACGGTACTGGCTGGTCTCCGATTACCGTCCCGGCCAGGAGATGCCGGCCCAGGATAAACAGCTGCTGCGCGACTGGTTGGCGACCGAATCCGGCTGGGATCCCGACAGCGGCCAGCCGGCCCCCGAACTGCCGGACCCGGTCGTGGCCGCGCTGCGGGAGCGCTACATCATCACGTTCCGCCGCCTAACCGGTCACGAAGTGACCCCGGCCGAACCGCTGCCGGCCGCCGGGTCGGTCTCGTCGAGCAAGCAGGAACAGGAGCCGGGCGCCGAGGAAGCCGACACCGCCACGCAGGACCTGGGAGATTCTGGGGAAGGGGACCAGGAAGAGTCGGCGGCGAACCCGGAGACCCTGATCCAGGACCCTGAACCGGTGGCCGAGGGCCAGCCGGCCTCCCCGCAGGTCGAGTCGGCTGACGCGGACCCGGTTGCCGAAGACTCGGCTGGGCCGGCTACCCCGATGGATGCCGCCCCAGATGAGGAGGCTGTTGCCGATCTGGCAGCCGCCGGCCTCGGCGAGGAGGACTCCGGTGTCTCGTCCGAGCAGCAGTCCTGGGTCGAGCCGCCCGCCGATGAGGTCTGGGGGACGATCGAGCATGAGATCGAGCAGGCGCACGCCGAGGCCAGCGTGGCCGCGGACCAACTGGAACGTGACCGGGCGGCAGCCCTGGCCGGGGAGTCCGACGAGCCGGCCGAGGCCGTACCGGTCGACGAGACGACCAACGGGGAACCGGCGGCTGAGCCCGATCAAGATCCTGGTACGGCCGCAGCCGAGGCCCAGCAGGTACGCACTCCGCAGGACCCCGAGCCGACCCAGCACCAGGCCGTACCGGAGCCGGCTGCCGCAGATCAGGGCGATCGGGGCAGCGACGCAGGGGAGACGCTGGGCGGCGAACCGGAACCGACCGCTGAGCCGGGGACCGACCCGGCCGACGCCGGGTACGACCACCAGGCCACCCAGCAGGCCGGTGTTGCGCACCAGACCACCGGCCCGACTACGACCCTGGTCGTCGAGGTAATGCCAAAGCCCGAGATCCTGGACCCGCAGGGCAAGGCGGTCACCGGCGCCTTGCACCGGCTCGGATTTCCCGGCCTGTCGGTACGTCAAGGCAAGCGGTTTGAGATCCAGGTCGAGGGGGAGCTCAGCGGTGAACGGATCGACCAGGTCCGCCAGGCCGCTCAGATGCTGCTCGCCAACACCGTGATCGAGGACTTCCAGGTCGTGGTGCCGGCCGTAGCCGAAGGTGGTGAGGGGCAGGCATGAAGGTCGGGGTCGTCACCTTCCCCGGGTCGCTGGACGATCAGGACGCGCTACGCGCCGTACGACTCACCGGAGCCGAGGCGGTGGCCCTGTGGCACGCCCACGACCGTCTGCACGGGGTGGATGCGGTGATCCTGCCCGGAGGCTTCTCCTACGGTGACTACCTGCGCTGCGGCGCGATCGCCCGGTTCGCGCCGGTGATGACCGCGGTGGCCGCTGCCGCCGAACAAGGAATGCCGGTCTTGGGGATCTGTAACGGCTTCCAAGTGCTCTGCGAGGCGCATCTGCTGCCCGGAGCACTGACCCGCAACGCGGGCCGGACCTTCATCTGCCGCGAGCAGCGGCTCCGGGTTGAAACCCGGGACACGGTCTGGACAAACCAGTTCAGCCGGGGCGACGAGATCAGCATCGTGGTGAAAAGCGGCGAGGGCTCGTACCAGGCCTCCGCCGAGACCCTGCGCCGACTCGAGGAGCAGGACCAGGTAGTCGTCCGGTACCTGGGCAACCCCAACGGCTCCGCCGCCGACATCGCCGGGATCACCAACGCCCGGGGCAATGTGGTCGGGCTGATGCCGCACCCCGAGCACAACGTCGAGGAGCTCACCGGGCCCAGCGTCGACGGGCGCCGCTTCTTCGAGTCCCTGTACGCCTTCCTAGCGGTCACCCGGTGAGACACGGCCCGGGCCGTCCCATGGTCGCCGATGAACCGGCCGATGCCGTTACCACAAGGGGATTCACCCGGCGGGGCCGGGTCCTTGGCTGAGATCGGCCCCATCTCGACTTGACTTGTGCCGATTTCCTGAGAGGATCTCAGCATCTAGATTCATGGAGGTTGGGGATCCGTGGTGAAGAGACTGCTAGGTGTCGTGCTCGCAGCCCTGCTGGTATTAGGCATCGGTTCGTTGCCGCCGAGTGCGAAGGCTGAACAGTCCGGTTCGGTGATCATCCCGGCGCCGTGCCCGCTCACCAAGCCGTACGACCCCAAGGCGTCGATGACCCAGCTGCGCGACGGCATCGCCAGCAACTGGGGCTTCCAGATGGTCGGCTCCTACTGGACCGATTCCAGCTACCGGCCGCTGGTGAAGACCATCTGGCAGACCCTGGACGCGATCAGCTGTACCCCGTACCTGACCACCCTGATGCAGACCATGAACGGCAAGCTGACCCTTAACGCCACATCGATCAGCGGCTGGCCGGCCGGCGACTACGGGCTCACCATGGGCGGCGCGGTGAGCCTGGACTTCCCGCAGCTGCTGACCTCCCACCAGTCTGATCCGGGGCACGTGTCGCGGCTATTCGTGCACGAACTTACCCACGCCTACACCTCCAACCGGTTCTCCAATCCGGCCTACTGGACCGAATTCGGCAAGGTCTACTCCAAGCTCGGCAAGTTCGGCGGCTACGGTGCCGACCAGTCCGAGGCCTTCAGCGAGGTGATCGGCTTCTACGTCGCCCGGTGCGCGGTCGGCAACCCGTACACCACCCGCGAGCAGGCCTACTACGACTTCGCCAAGAAGATCTTCGGCGGCAAAGAGTTCGGCCCGCCGCTGGGCAAGCCGCTGGTCTGCGACGCCAAGAAGCTGAGCGAGGAGACCGCCGCCGAGGAAGCCGCCCGGTACGCGGAGTCACGGGCTGTCGCTGAGGCCGTGGCAGCGCAGCGTGAGTCGGTCCGGGCCGAGATCGAGAAGCATTAGCCAGGCTGCCTCAACCTCTGTACGCAGGTCACCGGGAACACACCCATCAGGTTCTCGAGTGATCGGTGTTCGTCGCCATGGCCTGATATCGACGTGCAAGGACGAAGACCACTATCGTGCCGTGTCGATCGTCGGGTTCGGTTGCGTGGCTAGTGCGAATCCACCCGGCCACCTATGATCGACAGCCGTACCTGAACCGACCATGACGGAGCACTATGAACCAGATTCCGCTGCACGAGAAGCACACCTGCGGCTGCGGTGACCATGAGGCCGACTGGCCCGAACTGGATGCCCGGGTGATCCCGCACGCGATCCGGCATGGCGCGATTATCGGCGCCTTCAGCCAGCTGGCCCCTGGCGCGGCGATGGTGCTGGTGGCCCCGCACAACCCGCTGCCGCTGCTGGCCCAGATCGAGCAGCTGATGCCGGGTGCGCTGCAGGTCTCCTACCTGGAAGAGGGGCCGCAGGCCTGGCGGCTGCTGTTCACCCGTACCGCCTGAGGTGACCTCTCGTCCGACCACCGGCGACCAACCCGCCCAGCCCACGCACCGAGGCCGGCCTCAGGTTCGGCTCGTGTTTCTCGCCGGTGGTGGGATCTCGTTGCTGACCGGGCTAGACGCGGCGTTGATGTTGGCCGGTTTGCCGCGTCCGGTCACGGCCTCGCACCTGCCTGGGGTCCACCCGATGGTGATGGTGCTCGGTTTCCTGGGCACCGTGATCAGCCTGGAACGGGCACAGGCGCTGCGGCGCCCTTGGGGGTACCTGGCGCCGTTGCTGCTCGGGGCGGGCGGGATCAGCCTGGCCGTCGGGCAGCTTCTGCTGGGGCAGCTGCTGCTGTTAGACGGGGTAGTGCTGCTGGTCGTGGTGTACGGGGCCTTGTGGCGGCGAGCGCCGCTGCCGCAGGTCAGCGCCCAACTCGCCGGCGCAGTGCTGGCGGCCTGCGCCGCCCTGCTCTGGCTGCGGATCCAGATTTCCGCGACTACGGGGATGCTAGCCGGATTTGTGGTCCTCACGATCGCGGCGGAACGGGTTGAATTGGCGGCGCTGGCGTTGGGCCGGGCTGCCGGGCGGATCCTGTCCGGGGTCTCGGTAGGGGTGCTAGCTGCCGGCGTGGCGTCGATTCTGTGGCCTGCGGTCGGTCTGCGCCTGCTCGGGCTCACGCTGGCCCTGACCGCGGTCTGGCTGCTGCGTGACGACGTCGGGCGGCGCCTGATCCGCAGCGAGGGGCTGCGCCGGTACAACGCCGCCGCCTTGATCGCAGGCTACTGCTGGCTGGCCTTGGCCGGGCTGGTCTGGATGATCGGGGCAGCGCCGGGCGAGGCCACGTACGACATCGTGATCCACGCCACTTTCGTGGGTTTCGGGGTGTCCATGGTGATGGCCCACGCCCCGATCGTGCTGCCGACCGTGATCGGCCGGCCCTTGCCGTACCGGCCGCTGCTGTGGCTTCCGCTGGGATTGCTACATCTCGCGATGCTGCTACGGGCCTGTGGTGCGGTGGTCAACCACCGGCTCTGGCAGGTGGGGGTCGCCACCACAGCGGCGGCGATGATGTTGTTTCTTCTCACAGTGGTAGGGGTGGTGATCGGTCATGGCCGGGCGTAGCGCCACGATCCTGCGAGACCGGGTCTCGCTGGTCTGGCTGATGGCGGCGGTGGTGGTGGCCGTGGCCCACCGCCAGGTGCCGGAGTCGACCTGGCTGCTGGTGCACCTGGTGCTGCTGGGCGCGCTGACGCATGCCGCGCTGGTCTGGTCGACCCATTTCGCGCTCACCCTGACCCGGGCCGCGGTCAGTGAGGCCGCCCAGCGACGCCAGACGATCCGGGTGGCCGGACTGGCCCTGGGCACCCTGGTGGTCATCATCGCCTTGCCGCTGGGGTACTGGCCGGCGGTGCTCGTCGGCGGGGTCCTGGTCGGCGCCAGCGTCGGCTGGCATGGGATCGCGCTGTGGCTGCTGGTACGCCGGGCCCTGCCCGGACGGTTCCGGATCACGATCGGCTACTACCGGCTGGCCGCGGCCAGCCTGCTAGTCGGGGTGACCTGCGGGGTGCTGCTGGCCCGCGGGCCGTCCGGCAGCTGGCACGGGCGACTGCTGGTCGCCCACACCGGCGCCAACCTGCTCGGCTGGATCGGGCTCACCGTCACCGGCACCCTGGTCACGCTCTGGCCGACGATGCTGCGGACCCGGATGGACGCCCGCGCCGAGCGGCTCGCCACCCAGGCGCTGCCGATCCTGGTCACCGGGGTCGGCGTCACCGTCGCCGGGGCGCTACTGGACCTGCGCCCCGGGGCGCTGGGTGGGCTGGCCCTGTACGGGGCGGGGCTGCTGTGGTGGGGCCGGGCCCTGCTGGGGCCGCTGCGGGCCGCCCCGCCACGGGACTTCGCCCCGGCCTCGGTCGCGGCGGCCCTGGTCTGGGCGGTGGTGGGCCTGGTACGGACCGGGGTGCTGCTGGCCCGCTCGACAACCTGGGCCGAGGTCAGCGCCGGCTTTCCCAGCGTGGCCGGCCTGGTCGCGTCCGGGTTCGCGGTTCAGCTGCTGACTGGCGCCCTGTCGTACCTGATGCCGGTGATGCTGGGCGGCGGGCCGGCGCTGGTGAAAACCACCCAGGCCTGGTTCAACCGGTACGGGGGTTTCCGGCTGGTGAGCATCAACGGTGGGCTGCTGCTGTTCTGGCTGCCGGTGCCGGGCTGGGTCCGCGCGAGCGCTGCCGCGGTGGTCCTGGTCAGCATGATGATCTTCCTGGTGCTGCTGGGTGGTGCGGTCCGCGCCCGTCGGATCGGCCTCGACCCGGACCAGCCCCGCCCTGCGGCGTCGCGGCAGCGGCCCTCGATCTGGACCGGCAACCAGCTGATCGCCGCCACCACGGCCCTCGCGGTCGCCGCCTCGGTCGGGGTGGCGCTGCAAGCCGGCACCCCAGACACCACTGCGGGCACCGCGACCGGGCAGATCACGGAGGTCCGCGTAGTCGCCCAACAGATGCGGTTCCAGCCGGCCTCGGTGAGCGTGCCGCGCGGCAACCGGCTGGTGGTGGAACTGGTGAACGAGGACCCGACCACGACCCACGACCTGCAGATCGGCCCCGCCCGTACCAGCCGGCTTGCCCCCGGCCACTCCGAACGGCTCGACGCCGGCGTGATTACCGAGTCCACCCAGGGCTGGTGCACGGTCGCCGGGCACCGCGAGATGGGGATGGTGTTGGACGTGGTGGTGCCTGGCGCCGCGGCGTCTACCCCGGCCGCGACGACCGGACACGATCACGGTCACCAGCATTCGGCGCCGGTCACGGCCGGCAGCGGCCTGCCCCGGCGAGTGGTGGACCCGGCGCTGGCGCCGCTCAGCGGCGAACGGGTACGGCGGGTCAGCCTCACCGTCAGCGAGCTGCCGCTCGAGGTGGCGCCCGGGGTCTGGCAGAAACGCTGGACATACAACGGCGGCCCGGTCGGGCCGGTGCTGCACGGCCGGGTCGGCGACCGGTTCGAGATCACCCTGGTCAACGACGGCACGATCGGCCATTCGATCGACTTCCACGCCGGCGCGTTGGCGCCGGACCAGCCGATGCGCACCATCGCGCCCGGGCAACGGCTGGAGTACGTCTTCACCGCCACCCGGGCCGGGATCTGGATGTACCACTGTTCGACCGCGCCGATGAGCGTCCACATCGCAGCCGGGATGCACGGGGTGGTGGTGATCGAACCTGATGACCTGGCCCTGGTGGACCGGTCGTATGTGCTGGTGCAGAGCGAGGTTTTTCTGGGCGCTGGCAGCGCCTCCGCCGACACCGCCACCGAAATCGACACGGCGAAGGTCAGGGCGCAGACCCCGGATCTGGTGGTCTTCAACGGGGTCGGTTTCCAGTACGACCGGGTGCCGTTCCAGGCCCGGGTCGGGCAGCGGGTCCGGTTCTGGGCGTTGGCTGCCGGGCCGAACCGGGCCCTGAGCTTCCACATCGTGGGCGGCCAGTTCGACACGGTCTGGACCGAGGGCTCGTACACCCTGCGCCCCGGCCGGACCGGCGCCCAGGTACTGCCGCTGTTGGCCGCCCAGGGGGGCTTCGTGGAACTCGCCTTCCCCGAAGCCGGGAACTACCCGGTGGTCAACCACGTCATGGGTGACGCTGAACGCGGCGCCAAGGGCGTGGTCCAGGTCAGCTGAGCACAGCCCAGGCGATCAGGCACTAGCGTTGGCCGGGTGACGACTGACACCGTGGCCCGTGCCGCTGAGACCCCCGAGCTGGAGCAGCCCTGGGCTGCGCTGGGGCTGAAAGAGGACGAGTATCATCGGATCCGCGGCATCCTGCACCGCCGACCCACCGCCTGCGAATTGGCGATGTACTCGGTGATGTGGAGCGAGCACTGCTCGTACAAGTCGAGCAAGGTGCACCTGCGGCTGTTCTCCCAGATCCCGCAGCGCACCCCCCGCGGGCCGTTGCTGGCCGGGATCGGCGAGAACGCGGGCGTGGTCGACATCGGCGATGGCTGGGCGGTCACCTTCAAGATCGAATCCCACAACCATCCCAGCTACGTCGAGCCGTACCAGGGGGCAGCGACCGGGGTCGGTGGGATCGTCCGTGACATCCTGGCGATGGGTGCTCGCCCGATCGGGGTGATGGACCCGCTGCGGTTTGGGCCGTTAGAGGCGCCGGATACGGCCCGGGTGCTCCCCGGGGTGGTCGCTGGGATCGGCGGCTACGGCAACTGCCTGGGCCTGCCGAATATCGGCGGCGAGGTGGTCTTCGACTCCTCGTATGCCGGCAACCCCCTGGTGAATGCGCTCTGCGTGGGGGTGCTGCGCCACGAGGACCTGCACCGGGCTCAGGCCTGCGGGGTCGGCAACAAGGTGATCCTGTACGGGGCGGCGACCGGCGGCGACGGGATCGGCGGCGCCTCGATCCTGGCCTCCGAGACCTTCGATGCCTCCGGGGTGACCAAGCGGCCCGCGGTCCAAGTCGGGGACCCGTTCTTGGAGAAGCTGCTGATCGAATGCACCTTGGATTTGTTCGCGGCCGGGATCATCACCGGGATTCAGGATTTCGGCGCCGCCGGGCTGTCCTGCGCTACCTCCGAACTGGCGTCGGCCGGTGACGGCGGGATGCATGTGGTGTTGGACGCGGTGCCGCTGCGGGACTCCACCCTGACGCCCGAGGAGATCCTGATGAGCGAATCTCAGGAGCGGATGATGGCGGTGGTCCGGCCCGAGGATGTGGACCGGTTCCTTGGCATCTGCGCCACCTGGGATGTGCTGGCGACCGTGGTCGGTGAAGTGACCGATACCGGCCGGCTCCAGATCGACTGGCACGGCGAGCGGGTGGTCGACGTCGACCCGCGGACCGTGGCCCACGAGGGCCCGGTGTACGAGCGGCCGTTCGCCCGCCCGTACTGGATCGACGAGGTGATGGCCCGCCCGGCCGAGGAACTGCCTCGCCCGGTCACCGGCGACCAGCTCCGCACCACCTTGCTGCGGCTGGTGGGATCGCCGAACTTGTGCGACAAGTCCTGGGTGACCGACCAGTACGACCGGTTCGTCCGAGGCAGTTCGGTTCTGGCCCAACCCGAGGACGCCGGGATGCTGCGGATCGACGAGAACTCCGGGCTTGGGATCGCGCTGGCCGCCGACTGTAACGCCCGGTACTGCTTCCTCAACCCCTATCTGGGTGCCCAGCTGGCGCTGCTGGAGGCCTACCGTAACGTCGCCATCACCGGTGCCGAGCCGGTCGCGGTGACCGACTGCCTCAATTTCGGCTCCCCGGAGGACCCGAGCGTGCTGTGGCAGTTCCGGGAAGCGATCTTGGGCTTGGTCGACGGATGCACCCAGCTCGGGATCCCGGTGACCGGGGGCAATGTGTCGTTTTACAACCAGACCGGTGACCAGCCGATCCTGCCGACCCCGACGGTCGCGGTACTGGGCGTGATCGACCAGGTGGAACGGCGTACTCCCTGCGGTCTGCAAAATCCGGGCGACCAGGTGCTGCTGGTCGGCGAGACCCGCGAGGAGCTGTCCGGATCGGCCTGGGCCGACGTGATCCACGACCATCACCTGGGCGGTTTCCCGCCGCTGGTCGACGTGGAGGCGCACCGCCGCCTAGCCGTGCTCTTCGGGGAGGCGTCACGGCGGCGGCTGCTGACGAGCGCGCATGACCTGTCCGAGGGCGGATTGGCGGTGGCGCTAGCGGAGTCTGCCCTGCGACACCATCGGGGGGTGCTGGTGGGCCTGCCCGACGGCGACCCATTCCTGAGCCTGTTCGCGGAATCAGCCGGGCGGGTCTTGGTCTCGCTTTCCCCGGACCGGGTCGCGGACTTCACCGCGCTCTGTGATCAGCAGCAGCTGCCGTGGGTCGCGCTGGGCGAGGTAACCGAGCAGCCGGACCTGACCGTCGCCGGACAGTTCAGCATTCCGCTGGACGAACTGCGCGCCGCCTGGCAGGCGCCAATCCCGGCCGCTCTCGGGCTGCCTGCCTGAGCCTGGTTGCGGACTCAGGCCACTGGCAGAGCCCGCCTTGCGATCAACCGGTGATCGAAACCCGTACCGGGGCTGGTTCGGTCCTTAGACCCACGACCAGCTCGCTGTCACCGCCTCGTAGGCCGTGGCTACCGCAGCAGCGTCGGCTTTCTTGGCCTCGGAAGCGAGGCTGTAGACCCGGCCGTTGTGGGAGACACAGCGCATCATGTGGATGTTCTCCTGGCCTTCTAACTGGTACCCGGGGAAAGGATCACCGGTCTTCAAGGTGGCGTCGGGCAGCGTCGTGATGGTGCCAGGGACCCAGACCTGTGTTGCCCGGATCTGCTTGTCGCAGTAGCTGGCGGCATCAGCGTTCTTCCAGACGTAGACGATCAGCTTGTTGTTGGACGCGTCCACCATCTTCACGTCATAATTGGGTGAACTGGGGCTGTACGTCCATCCGGTGGGTGCCGTGATCGAGTAGCCCAACGCGGATGTGGTCGGCCCGCCGCTCGGGCTTTTCGACGGGCTCGGTGAGGACACCGTGGGGCTGGGTGTGGGCGTGGGGGTTTTCCCCCGTTGTTTCACCAGTATCGCGACGAGGACTCCTATCACAATCATGATGACGCTCAAGCCGACTATGCCGATGACCAGCGAATGCCGTTTCGGCGGCGCCGGGTGCGGCCGGGCGTACGTATCAGAGCTGCTCTGGCTCGGCGCGTACGGACGCAGCGGCGGTTTCACCGGTCGCGGCTGGGGACTGCCGTCGGTTCGGGGCTGATTGGTGTCAGAAGAGGGCTGACCGGGGATGAAACGATCCGGTACAACCGTGGTCTGGTCGGAGGCCGGAGGCTGCGGCGGAGCCTCGCCGGGGCCTATTCCGCTTTGTGGGGTTACGGAAGGGCCTATTCCGCTCTGTGGGGTTGCGGAGGAGCCGATCTCGCTCTGCGGTGAGGTCCAGCCAGGTAGGTTCGGCGCAGAAGTGGGCCATCTCGGGGCAGAGCCCGGAGCCGGTGGGGCCTGGTTGTGATTCGGCGCGGATGAGGACCAGCCCGGCCCGATTCCGCTCTGGGGTGATGCGTCCCAGCGTGGACTGACTGGCTGTATCGGCTGGTTGGGGTCTCGTGGTTGCTGTGTCATGCCTGCCTCCCGAAGGCAGTCTATTCGTGGCCGGTGACACCTACGACAGGAGTGATCAGGTGGCCCTACGGCCGGCCTCGCCCAGGGCCGAGGCCTAGGCTAAGACCCATGAGTAAGCTTCACGAGGCGGTGGCCCAGCAGATCCCGCGAGCCCTGGAGGACGTGACCCGGCTGGTGGCGATCCCGTCGGTGAGTTCGCAACCCGAGCATGCCACCGACGTGGAAGCCTCAGCTGCCGCGGTCGCGGACCTGCTGCGTGACCTAGGCTGCCCTGACGTACGGATCGTCGCCGAGGGCGGACGGCCAGCGGTGATCGGCCGCTTCCCGGCGCCGGAAGGCACACCCCGGGTCTGCCTGTACGCCCACCACGACGTCCAGCCGGTGGGTGACCAGAGCAGCTGGCAGACGCCCGGCTTCACCGCCACTATCCGCGAGGGCCGGATGTACGGGCGGGGCGCCGCCGACGACAAGGGCGGGATCGGGGTCCACCTGGCCGTGCTGCGGGCCTTCAACGGCCGGCCCCCGGTCGGGGTGACCGTTTTCGTCGAGGGCGAGGAGGAGATCGGCTCGCCGAGCCTGTCGGCCCTGATGGCGGCCCACCGTGAGGCGCTTGCCGCCGACGTGTACGTGATCGCCGATTCCGGCAACTGGGAAGCCGGTCAGCCCACCTTCACCACTACCCTGCGGGGGGTCTGCGACTGCGTGGTCGAGGTGTCGACCTTGGACCACGCCCTGCACTCGGGCCAGTTCGGCGGCGTGGCCCCGGACGCGGTCACCGCCTTGTGTCGGCTGCTGGCCAGCCTGCACCACGAGGACGGCACGATCGCGGTGGCCGGGCTGCACGAGACCACCGCGGCCGACCTGATCTACCCGCTGGACCGGCTACGGCAGGAGTCGGGGATCCTGGAGGGCGTGTCCTACCTGGGCACCGGCCCGGTGGTGGACCGGATCTGGACCAGGCCGTCGGTCAGCGTGATCGGGATCGACGCCCCCAGCGTGGCGGACGCCTCGAACACTTTGTTCCCGACCGCTCGGGCTAAAGTTTCCTTACGGGTCGCCCCCGGCCAGCAGGCCAGCGAGGCGTTGGACCGGCTGGTCGAGCACCTGCAGGCCCACGTTCCCTGGGGAGCCCAGGTGACGATCACCCGTGGCAGCACCGGCAATCCGGTCGAATTGCCGTTCACCGGCCAGTACGCGCAGGCCGCCCGGAGCGCTTTCGCCGAAGCTTGGGCAGTGGAGCCGGTCTTCACCGGACAAGGCGGCTCGATCCCGATGGCTGGCGACTTCCAGCGGGCCTACCCGGATGCCACCATCTTGCTGACCGCGGTCGGTGATCCAGATTCGCGGATGCACGGCCCGAACGAGTCGCTTCACCTGGACGACTTTGCCAAGGCCGCCCTGGCCGAGGCCTTGTTCCTTCAGCGGTGTGCGGAACTGCCCTCGCCCCGATCGGGGGTGTCAGCGCCCTGACCCGGCGTCGTTCGTGAGTGGATCACGCAACCGAGTCCGGACGCTAGGATGTGCGCTGCATACGTGCTCCGGGGTCGGTGAAAACCCGAACCGGCGGTGATAGTCCGCGACCCGAACCGGCAGGCAGCCCTGTTGGTTCGGTTGACCTGGTGGAAGTCCAGGACCGACGGTGAAAGTCCGGATGGGAGGTGGCACGAGGCCTGCGTGATGGCGGGTCCTGCTGCTTCGCGCCGTACCCCGGTCGCACGCACGACCGGAGGAGCGGATGAGACCACCCAGGCCACGACTGGCGCCACGGCAGCGAGCCGTGGTGGCGCCGGTGCTGCTATGCCTGCTGCTGCTGGGGCTGTGGCTGCTGGCGGCGGCCCGGCTGCCGGCCTTCCTGGTTCCCGAGCCGCAGACGGTGATGGTCAAGCTGGTCACCGGCTTCAGCACCGGCAGCACCGCCAGCTACCTGTGGCCGACCCTGGTCGAGGCGGTGCTCGGCTGCCTAGTCGGGGCCGGGGTCGCGCTCCCGCTGGCGATCCTGCTGCGCTGCGGCTGGGCTGACGCTGCGACCCGTCCATTCCTAGGCGCGACCCAGGCGATCCCGGCGGTCGCGTTGGCGCCGCTGCTGGTGCTCTGGGTGGGGTACGGGCTGTGGTCGATCGTGCTGTTATGCGCTCTGATCGTCTTCTTCCCGATCCTGGTGACCGCTTCTACCGGGCTGCGCCATGTCGATCGGGCCGTGGTTGATGCTGCCCGGATCGACGGCGCCAATGCCTGGCAGCGGCTGGTCCACGTCGAGCTGCCGTTGGCGCTGCCGTGGCTGTTCGCCGGCCTGCGCAACGGTTTCACGTTGTCGGTGACCGGTGCCGTGGTCGGCGAGATGGTGATGGGGGGCCGCGGGCTGGGGATGGTGCTCACTTCCCAGCGGGACCGGGTCGACACCGCCGGGATGGTGGCGACGGTCCTGCTGCTAGCAGCGGTGGCCTCCGTCGCGTACCTGGTCTTGGTGGCCCTGGAACGCCGCTCGGCCATCGTACGAAGCCTGACCGACTAAAGGAGATCCATGCCCTGTTCACGTCGTGGCCTGCTGGCTGGTGCGTTGCTCACCCTGGCCGGCTGTGGCTCACCAGCAACGGCCCCGCCCTCCAGCCAGGCCGCGAGCAGCAGCCCGGCGCAACGGCCGGTGGTCGGGCTCACGTACATCCCGAACATCCAGTTCGCCCCGTTCTACTGGGCTGTCGACCGGCAGCAGTACCAGCCGCCGGTGACGCTTCGTCACCACGGGGAGCAGGAGGGGCTGTTTACTGCGCTGCTCACCGGCCAGGAACAGCTGGTGGTCGCCGGCGGGGACGAGATGCTCCAGGCCCGGGCCGAGACCGGCGCCGAGCTGGTGGCGGTGGCCAGCGTCTACCGTTCCTACCCGGTACGGCTGGTGGTCCTGGCTGATTCCCCGATCAGCTCGGTCGCGGACTTGCGGGGCCGTACGGTCGGGCTGCCCGGCCGGTACGGCGAGAACTGGTTCGCGTTGAAGCTGGGGCTGATCCAGGCCGGGCTCAGCGAGTCCACCACCACGATCCTCGAGATCGGCTACACCCAGCAGGCGGCCTTGGTCACCAGGAAGGTCGACGCCGTGGTGGGTTTCGTCAACGGTGACGCGGTCCAACTGCGCGCCAGCGGCACACCGGTTCGGGTTGTCACGCTCGGTGACCTGCCGCTGGTGAGCGCCAGCCTGATCACCACTGCCGGCTACGCCCAGGCCAACCCAGACCTGGTCGCGGCCATTACCCGCGGCAGCCTGGCCGGGATGCGAGCAGTCGCCGAGGACCCAGCCGAGGCGGTTCGGCTTGCCCGCCGGTACGTGCCAGGCCTGGCGGAGGCCGATGCGGCCGGCAATGCCGAGGCGGTGCTGAAGGCCACCAGCGAGTTGTACCGCGACGCCCAGGGGGAGATCTCGACTACCGTGGATCCGGCGATCTGGGATCAGATGAGCAGCACCCTGCACCAAGCCGGGCTGATCTCCAGGCCGGTGCCGGCGGCTCAGTCGCTATGGCGTGGATAACGCCCCTCGGCTGGGGCTAGAATGAACCTGCCCCTATAGCTCAGTTGGTTAGAGCAGCGTCCTTTTAAGTCGCGGGTCCTGGGTTCGAGCCCCAGTGGGGGTACGGACGGCCCGCGGAGCAGCCCATCTGGAAGACGAACGACGAAAGAGGCAGCGGGGAAGCATGTCCTGGCCGGTCCTGATCGTGGCTGCGGTATTTGGCGCCGCCGCGCTGGCGCTGGCCGTAGTGGCTGATCGCCGGTCGCGTCGGCGGGCCACCGAGCCACCGGACCGGGAAATCCCTGGCTTCTCGCAGCAGGCGCCGCCGCGGTACCTGTCAGCGGCCGAGGCCAACCAGCCGGCCACGTCCCGTACTGCGCCGGCGACCGACGACCTCGACGTGGACCAGGCCCGGCTGACGCTTCCGGCCGGCTGGGCTGACCACCGCTTCGGCAACGACCGGTCCCGGGCGGTGCTGCGCGGGCCGCTGGTCGTGGTGGTCGACGCGATCGGCTCGATCCGGGAGGCGCTGCCGATTCTGGAACAGGTCCGCCACCGCGACCGGGGCCTGGTCCTGGTGGCCGGCGAGGTGGAGGCCGACAGCCTCGACACTTTGGCCGTGAACGCGGTCCAGGATCTGCTGGCGGTGGTCGTGGTCGAGGCCGACGCTGAGACCCGGCAGCAGATCGCGGCAACCCTGGGCTGCCGGCCCTTGGACCGGATCACGTTGCAGGCGGGCTGGGTTCCTGACGACGCCGTTGTCCCGGTACGGGCCTGGGTTAGTACCGAGTCGGGCAGCTGGGTCTTCATCGACGACGCATGACACTGGTGTAATTCCACCCAGAGTCTCCAGTGAGGCTTGAGGCTCTCACGAAATCGAGATTAGGCCGGTTTACGCCCATCCCAGTTCGTGTAGCCGTTCGTCGTCGATGCCGAAGTGGTGGGCCACCTCGTGGATCACGGTGACGGCGATCTCGTCGACCAGCTCGTCGTACGAGTCGCACATCCGCAGCAGTGGCTCTCGGTACACGAAGATCCGGTCGGGCAGCACCCCCGAGTACCAGGAATCTCTTTCTGTGATTGGGATTCCTTCGTACAGGCCGAGGAGCTCGGGCTCCTGCGGAGGCGGCTTCGCCTCGACCAACACCACCGCATTGTCGACCAGTTCAGCGAGCTCGTCGGGGATCTGGTCGAGGGCTGTCGAGACCAGCTTGTCGAAGTCGTCGTCGCTGATCGTCACCGGCACGGACCTCATCCTATGGGCCTTTCAGCGAGGGGTATTGCGAACTTTCGGGGATTGTTCCTGGCCTGCCGGTGAGCTTACGGTCGACAGGCACCTGAGCCAGGTGAGACTCCTGTGATGGGTGTTGTGGAACGAGACGGCGATGGGCGGGCCGGCTGACCTGCCGACAGGGGGAGAGATGAACATCGTGCTGCGGGGTTGCCGCATAGCTGCCGTGACGGCGGCGCTGGCTGTCAGCCTGTCTGGGATCTCCGGCCTGGTGGCCGGTTCGCATGCCTCGGCGAGCGGGATCATGACTGCCACCACGGCGGTGAACGTCAGGTCCGGCCCCGGCACTTCCCGCTCGATCCTCGGGGTCCTCTACCCGGGCACCCGGATCACCGCCACCGGCCCCTCCGTACGCGGCTGGACCCCGGTCAGCTACCACGGCCGCGCCGGGTACGTGTCGTCGCAGTACCTGGCGGGCTCCGACACCGCCGCGGCACCCCGGGCCGAGAACCGTTCAGCGCTGACCGCCCGGGCCCTGGAGGACGTCAACGTCCGGGTCGGCCCGGGTACCCGCTTCCCGGTCAGTACGGTCCTGCCCAAGGGGGGTACCTGCTGGTTGAACGGGGCCACGAGTAACGGCTACCACCAGCTGATCGACGGCCGCTGGATTTCGGCGGCCTGGGTTCAGCGCAACGGCACCCACGAGGTCACCGCGCCCCGGCTGCCCGCGGTGCGGGGGCAGGCCCGGGCGACCGCCGCGCTGATGATCCGGACCACCTCCGGATCCGACTTCCACAACCTCGGTGATGTCCCGTCCGGCACCATCCTCAACGTCACCGGGGTGGTCGAGAACGCGATGGCGCAGATCGTCCACCAGGGCGCGGTGCGCTGGGTGAACGCCCGCTATCTCGTCGCCGCAGGCTCAGCCGGGCCGTCGGCCCCGTCGCTGCCGGCGCCCGCCGGCATCCGGTACGCCACGGTCGCCCTCGATATCCGGACTACCTCCGATGGCTCGTCGGAGACCCTGACCGAGGTCCCGAAGGGCACCGCGCTGCCGATCACCGGCGTGGTGCAGCACGGCCGGGCCCAGGTAATCCACCGCAACGCGTTGCGCTGGGTGACCGCGCGGTATCTGTCCGCGACCGCGCCTACCGTCGACTCCGGGGATTCGAAGGGCCTGGAGGGTCTGCGGCCGAGGACTAAGGCGGTGGTGGCCGAGTCTCGGGCCCGGTTCCCGATGATCACCACCTACTACGGCGTACGGCCGGACCCGCTGCCCGACCACCCCAGCGGCCGCGCGGTTGACATCATGCTCCCGAACTACCGCTCCAACCAGGCCCTGGGCCAAGAGATCGCCGACTATTTCAAGGCGAACGCCGACCGCCTCGGGATCGAGTACATCATCTTCAACCAGCGGATCTGGAGCACCGCCCGCGCCCACGAGGGCTGGCGCTTTATGGCTAACCGCGGCGGTGACACCGCTAACCACAAAGACCATGTCCACATCACGGTGAAATAGCCCCTCACCCCCCGACCCCGGCCCGGGTGGAGACCTAGAGTCCTGCCCGGGCCGTGCCCTGCCCGCACTGAAGGGCAAGCCTGCGCCTCAGCCCACAATCTGACCCGTTCCGGAGCCCGAGCCTCGCGCCTTGAGCGCTTGGTCCAGCCCCCTGCGAATCCTGGTGAGGATGCCGTGCTCAGGATTCAGCACCTCCTGCGCCACAGCCAGGGCCTGCTCATAGAGATGAATTGCCTCATCGACCCGCCCCGCGTCCCGGTAGGCGCCGGCGAGGTTGCCTCGGCTGGCCAGGGTGTCAGGGTGGTGGGGTCCAAGGATCTGCTCTTGGTCGGTGAGGTTCTGCTCGAACAGGGCGATGGCCCGGTCGAGGTTCCCAGCATCCTGGTAGGCGAGGGCGAGGTTGTTGCGGCTGGTCAGGGTGTGGGGGTGGCGGGGCCCGAGGATGCGTTCGCGGTCGGCGAGGGTTTGCTCGTGCAGGGTGATGGCCTGGTCGAGGTTCCCCGCGTCCCGGTAGGCGTTGGCGAGGTTGTTGCGGCTGGTCAGGGTGTCAAGGTGGCGGGGCCCAAGGACCTGCTCGTAGTCGGCGAGGGTTTGCTCGTGCAGGGTGATGGCCTGGTCGAGGTTCCCAGCATCCTGGTAGGCGTAGGCGAGGTTGTTCCGGCTGGTCAGGGTGTCAAGGTGGCGGGGCCCAAGGACCTGCTCGTAGTCGGCGAGGGTTTGCTCGTGCAGGGTGATGGCCTGGTCGAGGTTCCCAGCATCCTGGTAGGCGTAGGCGAGGTTGTTCCGGCTGGTCAGGGTGTCAAGGTGGCGGGGCCCAAGGATGCGTTCGCGGTCGGTGAGGTTCTGCTCGAACAGGGCGATGGCCTGGTCGAGATTCCCAGCAGTATGCCAGGCGACGGCGAGGTTGCCTCGGCTGGTCAGGGTGTGGGGGTGGTGGGGTCCGAGGATGCGTTCGCGGTCGGTGAGGTTCTGCTCGAACAGGGGGATCGCCTGGTCTAGCATCCCGGCAACCTGATAGGCCTGAGCCAGGGTGTCCCTGCCGATGAATCGTTCCGGGGTGGAGGAGATGGTGGCTAACACGGCCTCGGCCTCATCGAAGCGCCACGAGGCCGCCAGCCAGCCGAGCAGGAGCACCCTCGTGGTGGGTGAGCCTTCTTCTTCGTCCAGTCGTTCGGCCCGGTCTACCCACTCAGGATTGATGCCGCGTTGCGGAACATCGCCCACCTCGTTCAGGGCCATCTTGAGCAGGATCCGCCGCATCGGCCGGGTGTCGCCGTCCTTTCCGATTCGCGATTCGACGGCCTGCCGCACCGTGTTCGGCAGCGACATCAGCGGCTCGGCGTTATGGGCGCTAAGCGCGGCCAGGGCATCCTCGGCCTGGCCCAAGAGGTTGAGCGAGGGGATCCTTGTGACCGGAAGACTGGTGAGCCGTCGCGCTAACCCCAGACCCTCGTTGCTTTCCATTGCGGCCAGCGCGGCCCGCCTGTACACGTTGTCGTCGGAGTCGAACAGTTGCTCGTGGTCGAACCAACTGATCAGGAAGTCGACGATGATCGGGAGGGGTTCTCCCCGCTGCTCCTTGATCTGGAAGGCGAGCCTGACCAGCGGTTCAGCCAGCTCATAGTAGGTGCGCCGCCGATCCAGATACTGGGCGAAGATCGTCGTCGCCGGCTGTACCCAGCCACGATCTTGCAGATCGCCCATCGCCTTGGCGATGCTGCGCTGGTCCGCGCCAACCCGATCGGCCAACTCTTTCACCGGCAGTGGCCGGTCGGCGGCGGCGAGCTCGGCCACGATCAGCCGCTGCTGAGGCGACAGCTGCTCCAACCGACTCTGGTAGTAGGGGGTCAGATCATCGAAGCGCTCGAGGAAGAAAGTCGACAGCTGCTGCAATCTGCCAACGGTGAGCGCACTGCCGAACATCGCCCAAATCCGGGGTTGGCCTCCCGCAAGATGGGCAATCGTACGAAGACGGGCCAGATCCTGGTCGCGCTCCAACCGATCCTGCAATTCCCGGTCACCAGACTCCTGCGCCAACGCCAACAGCATCAGCCGCGCATCCTCGGCAGAGAACGGTGACAGCCGGATAGTGTCAAAGAAGCCGAAGAAAGGATGGTTCTGCCGAGAGAGGTTTCGGTCCAGCCGGGTGGTGCTGCCGATCACCAGCAACCCCGGCTCGGTCTGCAGCAGGTGCCGCAACCGTTGCTGCCCGAGATCCCCGAGACCATCGAGGATCTGGTCGAGGTTCTCCAGCAGTACCAGCGCCGGCCCATCCTCCTGGATGCTGCGCCGCAGGGCGACCTCCAACCTCTGTTCGTCTCGCTCCTGAGACGCATCCCACGAGAGACGCTCTCCGATGGCAGCCAGCAGCCGCCCGTACGAGACGATCGTCCAGGGATCCTCCGGCAACCAGGCGATCCGAAAACCAGCCTTCTCACGGATGAGGGCCTGGGAGCGGTGATACACGAGCGAGATCAGGTGGGTCTTGCCTGAACCCCGAGGGCCCACCAGCAGTGTGTGATGCGGGCTCGGGGTGGTCCCTAATTCCCGGACCCGCTGCATCAGCATCTCGAGGATCGGCTCGCGAACCACAAAGAGCTTCTCCAGCTGCTCGGCCGCCATAGTCGAGGGCGTATACCGAGAGATGACGCTCATGGTCGCCTACCGTACGGGAAGAGGACGCTGGCTGAGCGGAGGGCATCAAGAATCAGAGCGGGTCTCCCGACGTCGTGAGTGCACGTCCTGGAGTACCGCCATGGTCAGGTTCAGCACTATGCCCATGATGGCTGGCCAGGGCCTGTCCAGAGCCTGGCCGTCTGTGCTGATCGTGTGGATTGACTGCAGCACCACCCAGGTGGTGCGGCGGGTGACGCAGGTTCGCGCCGTGCGAATCACGAGGTCCCGCACTCGCAGCTCTTGGACAGCGATCGAGACCGTCCGGTCGGCATCGTGACGAGGATCGTACTGATCCATGGTTTCCTCCGATCTACGACGGATTCGTAGTACAAAGAATACAACGATGTCGTTGTACATTGCAAGGGGTGGTGTGTCGTCCTGCGGGGCGAGCTGAAGGGGGAGGGGGATGGCCTTGGCTGGAGCCGGTACACTAAGACACCGCAGTACTGGGTCCCCATCGTCTAGCGGCCTAGGACACCGCCCTTTCAAGGCGGTTGCGCCGGTTCGAATCCGGTTGGGGATGCTGAGCGAGGCCGGACCGATGCCGAGTGGCGCCAGCCGTATCGGTCCGGCTATAGTTCTCACGGCCCGGCTCGCCGGGTTCGGCCTGTACCAGGCCCCGTAGCGCAGTTGGTTAGCGCGCCGCCCTGTCACGGCGGAGGTCGCGGGTTCGAGTCCCGTCGGGGTCGCTTATAGGCTTGGCCAGGTAGCTCAGTTGGTAGCAGCGTTCGCCTGAAAAGCGAAAGGTCGCCGGTTCGATCCCGGCCCTGGCCACCACCCTCTCATCCTCCAGCAGCCGCGGCTGCGAACCCGACGAAGGTGGTCTGGCAGCCTTCTCGCACCTCTTCCCTCCCCTGGTCGGTATCAGATTCAGACCAAGTGTTTGATCGTGCAAATCCAATGTTTTGCCTAGACAGAGGCTACTCAAGGCCTTAAGCAGGCTCTCATCGAGCCGGTAGTTGAACCTTGGATTGACCTATCTTGTTCGACGTGGACGCAACTTTCGTGAAGACCCGACCAGCTGGGCCAACCTCCTTCGAATACGAAGCGGCAGGCCTGGACTGGTTACGCGCTGCCGGAGCGGACGCGGCAGCGGTGGTCCGGGTGATCCAGGTGACGCCGACCAGGCTGACCCTGCAGCAACTCGACCACACCGCCACCACCGAGGCCGCAGCGGCTGACTTCGGGCGGCGGCTCGCCCGTACCCATAACGCCGGGGCTGAGGCCTTCGGCTGCCCCCCGCAGGGCTGGGAGGGTGACGGCTGGATTGGAGCCGAGCCGCTACCCCTGGTGCCGGAGCAGAGCTGGGGCGTGTTCTATGCCCGCCACCGCTGCCGGCCGTACCTGGAACGGGCCCTCGCCCGCGGCGCCCTGACCTCGGCTGATGCTGGGATCCTGGAACGGGTCCTGACGCGGATCGAATCCGGCGTCTTCGATGACGACGCTGGGCCAGCCCGGATCCATGGCGACTTGTGGGCCGGCAACGTGCTCCCGACCGAGAACGGCATCGTCCTGATCGACCCGGCCGCCCACGGGGGGCATCGGATCACCGACCTGGCGATGCTGTACCTCTTCGGGGCGCCGCGGCTGGAAACCGTACTGCGCGGGTACGAGCAGGAGAGCACCCAATTGCCGGCGAACTGGCGTCGCCTAGTCCCGTTGCACCAGATCCACCCGCTGCTGGTCCACGCGGCCATCTTCGGCGGTGGCTACGGGGCCCGGGCCGCGGCCGCCGCGCAGGAATACGCCTAGCGTTCACCGGGTCGCGGGGCCGGAGCCCGGCTGCCCACCGCTTCAGCAGGTCAGATACGCGCCCTCCCAGCGGCGGATCTGGTCGAAGAAGTCGGCGCGGACCTGGGCCGCGGACAGGCTGATGTCGTGGACGGCGCCCTCGATCCGGACCAGGGTGACATGGCGGCCCAGGTTCGGAGCCTGGGCGGCTAAGCGGTTGACATCAAGCACGACGTCGCAGCGGCTCGGCTCGTCCGACCAGCGGCGTCGGAAACTGGAACGGGCCGAGATCAGGGCCAGCACCGGGCAGCCGATCTGCAGACCCTGGCTGACCTGGGCGTGCCCGTCCATCACCGCCCGCAGCCAGCCGGCGCGGATCGGCTGGGTGGGGGTGGTCTTGACCGTCAGGTCCCAGTCCCAGGCGCCGTCGTAGTTGGTGTGCAAGGCCCGGGTGTAGAAGCCGTTGTCGCGGACCGGGATCGGCCAGGTCGCAGCCCTCGTGGCCAGGCCGCGGATGATCGGGCTTGCCACCGCCCGCAGCAGCGCCGAGCCCTGCAAGTCGATCCAGGGCGAGTTCAGCACCAGCCCGGCGATCTGGCCCGGGTGCCGGTGCGCCCACAGCGCCGCCGTCAGCCCGCCGGTGGAATGAGCACAGACCACGACCGTGGCATGGTGGCGACGCAGCCGTTCCAGCGCCGCGTCGATCTCGAGGTCATAGTCGGCGAGGTTGTCGACATAGCCGGGCAGTTCGCCGGGATGCAGGCTGCGTCCGTACCGGCGCAGGTCGAGCGCGTAGAAGTCATAGCCCAGCTCGTCCCAGAAGTCAGCGAGGTGGCTCTGGAAGAAATAGTCGTTCCAGCCGTGCAGGTACAGCACAGCCCGGGCGTGGCGTGGCCGATTCCGTCGGACCAGGGTAGCTGTGAGCTGCCCTATGCCCTCGTCTGGGTGGCGGCTGGTGCCGAGCAAGTCAAGGTCCCGGCTGCGGTATCCCGGCAGAAACCGATCGCGCTGCCACGGGTGCCAGCGCACCCCAACAGCCGGTGGGCCCAGATCAGCTGGCCCGGTCATCGACCGCTATAAGGTCTAGCCGGAGCGACGCATCTGCGTCGCGTCGCCCTCGTCCTCATCGTCGTCGACCGCGTCGTACTCCTCGTACTGAGCAGCGAGGTCTGCGTACGCCTCAGGGATGTCGTCGGAGCCACGGAGCTCACGCTCCAACGAGGAGAAATCCGTCGATACTGACCGGTACTTCAACTCGCGTGCAACCTTGGTCTGCTTCGCCTTCGCACGGCCGCGCCCCATAGAGCCAGCCCCCTCGCCTGTTATCGCTCGCGGAGTGGCCGCGGCACATGTCTGATTGGTTCGTGGGACCTAGATTACCGGGTCGCACCGGATGATCCAACCCCATCGGCAGTGTCGGACACAGAATCTTGAAACTCATCGGCGAACGGACGGTGTTTCGGTGGCGGTCGACCGCAGGTACGGGGGTGACCGGGCCTTCTCGGGGTGAGAAGGAAGGCGGAGATACGGTCGACCGCGGGTACGGGCCGACCGCGCGCCACCGCTTGCGTAACGTTCTCGGTCAGCCGGTCGGCCGCGGGTACGACCGGCTAGCCGGCAGGGTGGGAGCCGACCAGGTCGACGCTGCCGTCACCCACATGGATCTCGCCTGCCACCCAGGAGGCGATCCCCCGCTCGGCGAGCAGCCGGACCGCCGGGTCGACCTGGTCTGCGGGCAGCACCACCGCCATCCCGACCCCCATGTTGAGAGTCGCCTCCAAGTCTGGCTGGCTGAGCTCGCCGAGACGCTGCAGCAGGGTGAAGATCGCAGCCGGCGTCCAGGTCGAGCGGTCCAACCGGGCCGAGAGCCCGCAGGGCAGCACCCGGGCCAGGTTGGCGGCCAGACCGCCGCCGGTGATGTGGCTAATCGCGTGCACCTCAACGGCCCGCACCAGGTCCAGCACATCCCGCGCGTACACCCGGGTCGGTTCCAGCAGCTCCTCGCCCAGGCTGCGGCCCAGTTCCGGCAGCCGCTGGTCCAACCGCAGCCGCGCCTGGCGCAGCACTGCCCGGACCAGGCAATAGCCGTTAGAGTGCAGCCCAGACGAGGCCAGGGCCAGCACCACATCCCCAGCCACTACCCGCTGCGGGCCCAGGACCTGGTCGGCCTCGACCACCCCAGTGGTGGCGCCGGCCAGGTCGTACTCATCGGCGGCCAGCAGGCCCGGATGCTCGGCGGTCTCACCGCCCAGCAGCGCTGCCCCAGCCGCGGTGCAGGCGGCCGCGATCCCGGAGACGATCGACGCGATCCGCTCCGGGACTAGCCTCCCACAGGCGATGTAGTCGGTCACGAAGAGCGGCTCGGCGCCGACCACCACCAGGTCATCGACCAACATCCCCACCAGGTCCCAGCCGATCGTGTGGTGCAGGTCGAGGGCCTGGGCGATGGCTACTTTGGTGCCCACCCCGTCGGTGGAGGTGGCCAGCACCGGGCGGGTGTACGCGCGCAACGCACTGGCGTCGAAGAGACCCGCAAAACCGCCGATCCCGCCGATCACCTCAGGCCGGTGAGTGGCCCGGACATGCTCGCGCATCAGCTCCACGGCCCGGTCGCCGGCCTGGATGTCCACCCCGGCCCGGGCGTATGCACTGGTCATGAGACCTCCTGGCAGATACCGAGCTGCTCGGCAGCCCGGGGTGGGATCGGCACCGGGTAAGCGCCGTCGAAACAGGCCCGGCAGAGCCGGTCACCGGGGATACCGGTGGCAGCCACCAGCCCCTCCAAAGAGCAGTAGCCGAGCGAATCGGCCCCGATCGAACGGCAGATCTGCTCGACGCTCATCCCGGGGGCGATCAGCTCGGCCCGGGTGGCGAAGTCGATGCCGTAGAAGCAGGGCCATTCGACCGGCGGGGAAGAGATCCGCACGTGGACCTCACGGGCGCCGGCCTCCCGCAGCATCCGAACCAGCGCCCGCTGGGTATTGCCGCGCACGATCGAATCGTCCACCACTACCAGCCGCCGACCATGGATCACGTCGCGCAGCGGGTTCAGCTTGAGTCGGATCCCGAGCTGCCGGATGGTCTGCGAAGGCTGGATGAAAGTCCTGCCCACATAGGAGTTCTTGACCAATCCCATGCCGTACGGGATGCCTGAGGCCTCCGCATAGCCGATCGCGGCCGGGGTGCCAGACTCCGGCACCGGAATCACCAGGTCGGCGTCGACCGGGTGCTCCCGGGCCAGGGTACGGCCGATCTCGACCCGTACCTGGTGCACCCGCCGGCCCGAGATCACGGTGTCCGGCCGCGACAGGTAGACGTACTCGAATAGGCAGCCCTTCGGGCGGGCCTCGGCGAACCGTTCGGTACGGACCCCCTGGGCGTCGATGGTGAGCAGCTCACCCGGCTCCACCTCCCGGATCAGGGTGGCGCCCACGATGTCTAAGGCGGCGGTCTCGGAGGCGACCACCCAGCCGGCCGCAAGCCGGCCCAGCACCAGCGGCCGTACCCCCTGCGGGTCCCGCGCCGCGTACAGGCTGGTCTCGGTCATGAAGACCAGGCAGTACGCGCCGCGTAGCCGCGGCAGCAGATCCAGCGCCGCCTCACGCAGTCCGCGGTCGTGGTAGCTGCCGAGCAGCCCCGAGACCAGCGAGGTGTCATTGGTGGAGTCCAGATTCTGTTTGTGTGGCACCTGCTCGCCGGGGCTGCGGCGGGCCAGTAGCCGCTCCAACTGGTCGGTATTGGTGAGGTTGCCGTTGTGAGCCAGCGCCAAGCCGCCGCCGCCCAGCGCGCGGAAGATCGGCTGGGCATTGCTCCAGACACTCTCGCCGGTCGTCGAGTAGCGGGTATGCCCGATCGCGAGATGCCCGGTCAGCGAAGACAGGGTGGGCTCGTCGAAGACCTGCGAGACCAGCCCCATGTCTTTGAAGACCATGATCCGTTCGCCGTTGCTGACCGCCATCCCGGCTGACTCCTGGCCGCGGTGCTGCAGCGCGTAGAGCGCGAAATAGGTGAGTTTGGACACTTCTTCGTGCGGCGCCCAGACCCCGAAGACCCCACACTCATCCTGCGGGCCAACGTCGTGAGGGTTGAGCTCCTGGGTCAACCGACCGTCTCCACGCAGCACGAGGATCAGCCTAGCGAGGGTGACTGGAGATCTGCCCTCGCGGCGCTGTGGCACTACTAGCCGGCAGCCTGCGTGTTCAGCCCACCATCAGTCACCGTCGCGGGGCCGATGCTCACGGTTCAGGCTGGCCAGGAAGTCCGGGTCGTCGTCGGGAGCCATCGGGCGGCTGGGGGTGACGGGCTGGTCGGCGAGGCGTCGGGCCGGGCGGCCGAGAGCCAGCCACAGGAACGGGCCGAGGGCTGGTAGCAGGATGATCACGGCCACCCAGATCGGGCGGGGCAGGGTCCGTACCTCGTCGGGGCGGCTGGCGGCGCAGTCGAGAAAGCAGTACACCAGCAGCGCAACGGCGACGATCACGGGTAGATAGCGAAGCATCCTGGCCCTCTCTGCGGTCCTGGGTTCTCCTCCATCGTACGAGCCGCTAGGAGCGGCGCCACAGGTCGAAAGCCTGCTCGGCGACCTGCGGGTGGGCCGCCAGGATCCCGGTCCCTGGAGCCGGGAAGAGCACATCATGGCCCTGCTCGTCCCAGACCACCCCGCCAGCCTCGCGGACCAGCAACAGCGCGGCCAGGTGATCGATCGGGCAGAAGGCGTGGATTACCGCAGCCTGCCCCCAGCCGGCCGCGATCCCGGCCAGGGTCAAGGTGCCGGAGCCCATCACCCGCAGCGTGACATGCTGGGCGGCCGCGCGGCGGAACAGCCGCGCCATCCCGGGCCAGGCCTCGTGGGCGGCCAATTCGGTCAGCATCACCTGCAGCCGCGGCCGCCCGTCGAGGCTCAGCGGCTGCCCGTTGCGGGTGGCGCCCAGCCCGTACCCGGCCAGCAGGATCTCGCCCAGCCAAGGCTGGGTGACCGCTGCCACGTACGGCTGGTCACCGACCGCCAAGGCCAGGCTGAAACCGGTCCAGGGGATTCGGCTGGCGAGGTTCGTGGTCCCATCCACCGGGTCCAGGTACCAGGTCGGCCCGGCGCCCGGTTCGCCGCCCTGCTCCTCGCCGACCACGGTATGGCCGGGCAGCTCGGCCGCGATGATCGTACGGACCCGTTCCTCGATGGCGGTGTCTACCTCGGTGACCAGGTCCGCGGGATGAGCCTTGGCGGTGACCTCGCCGAGCGGGGCATCACGGGTGTACGCGGCGGCCCAGTCCGCCAACCGGCCGGCCACTGCCAGCGAGCGCTGCAGCTCGGCCGCCGGCAGGGCCGTTGGCAGGCTGACCGATTCCGGCTGGCGGGGCTGCTCCTGGCAGACCGTACCCAGCAGCCGTATCTGGTCGGTGGTGATCGCGTCGACCCCGAGCCCGAGCAGCCAGCGCATCACGGCAGCCTCGTTGGCCGTCCAGGCCCAGGCCTGCAGGCCGAGCTCATGCACCTGGGTGACCAGGGCCGATGACCAGTCGGTCCATTCGGCGTTCACCGCGAAGGGGCGGATCTGAGTGAGCAGGTCCAGGTCGAGTGGGCCCCCGCGGTGCCCGTACTGCAGCGGCGCGGCCGGGTACTCGCGCCGCAGCGCCAGCATCGCCTCGCTAGAGCCACAGCAGGCGACCTCGATCGCCAGCGACAAAGACGCGGCGACCTGGGCGGCAGCGAGCGCGTCCCGGGGCGTGGTGGAATCGATCAGCACCCGGGCCGAGCGGCTGGCCGCCAGCTCCAGCACCTCCTCCAGCAGCGGCACCCGATCCGAGGCCCCACCCAGCCGCCGGATCTGCTCCCAGTCGACCTCTGCGGCCGCGGCCGGCAGCCCCCACAGCCGCCGCAAAGTGGTGTCGTGCAGGACGATGCTGCGCCCGTCGCGGGTGGTCCGGACATCGACCTCCAGCCAGTCACAGCCCACGTCGAGGGCGTGGGCGAAGCCGTCGAGGGTGTTTTCTCGGCGGGCTGCGGGGTGGCCTCGGTGGGCGACGCGGAGCACGGGCGGCATGCGCACACCCTAGGGCTGGCTGGTGCCGGCTGCAGGGCCGGGTTAGCCGGCCCGGTACGGATGGTCAGCGCCGAGACGAGCGGGGCTCGACCGACAGCCACGGGCGACGTCTGGTCATGTGCACCTCGACGCCGGGGGAGCGCAGCAGGTAGGCCGACACCCCCGCAAACAGTACGATCACCCCGCCGGCGCAGAGCCAGACCGTGGCGCGGGCCCCGAAAGCTGCCCCGACCTGGCCGATCACCGGGGAAACGATCGGAGTCAGGCCCAGGATCATCGCGCTCCACAGGGCCATCACCCGGCCCCGGAATCTGGGCTCCACCCCCATCTGGATCAGGGCATTCGCGGTCACCATCACCTGGACCGAGGTCCAGCCGAGCGGGACCATCAGCAGCGTAAAGGCCCAGAAGGTGGGCGACAGCGCGGAAGCTGCCAGACAACCAGCAAACAGGCCGAGCGCCACGGCGACGTGCCGGATCCGGGGCCGCCGGCGCCGGGCCGCCAACAGGGCAGCGGTGAGTGAGCCGATCCCCATCACCGATCCCAGGGCGCCGAATTCGCCGGCCCCCTTGCCGAACACCTGGGTGGCCATCAGCGGGTTGGTGATCGAGAAGTTGAAACCGAATGCCCCCATTCCGGCCGCGATCGTCAGCAGCAAGGCCAGATCGGCCCGCTTCGCCACGTACCGCAGCGCCAGCAGCAGGCTGCCGGACTGTCGGTCCTTGACCCGGGCCGTGGTCATCCGGGCCGAGTCCAGCCGTAGCAGGCAGCAGGCATGCACCAGGTACGCGACGGCGTTCACCACGAAGACCCAGCCGCTGCCGATCAGCGCGATCAAGATTCCCGCCGCGCCGGGGCCCAGCAGGCGGGCCGCGTTGAAACTGGTGCTGTTCAGGCCGATCGCGTTGGAGACCTTCTCGGGCGGCACCATCTCCGAGACGATCGCCTGCCGGCAGGGTGCGTCGAAGGCCCCGGCGATCCCGTCCAGGGTGGCCAGGGCAAAGACCTGCCACAACCGCAGCTGCCCGGTCAGGCTGAGCACCGACAAGGTCACGATGTCGGTGAACAGCACCGCCTGGGCGGCCAGCATGATGGTCCGCTTCGGGAACCGGTCCGACAACGAGCCGGCCACCGGGGTCAACACCAGGGTCGGTAGGAACATGATCGCGGTGAGCCACCCCAACGCCTGGGCGTCGCCGGCGGTAAGTTCCACCAGCACCACCCAGGACTGGGCGGTCCGGGTCATCCAGATCCCAATATTGGAGGCGGTGACCCCGATGAAGTAGCGCCGATAGTTGGCGAAGCCGAGGCTGGAGAAGGTACGGCTCATGCCTGCACCACCGTACGCAGGTTCACGGCGGGAGCTGTAGCGGGCACGACGATCACAGGGGTCGAGACGACAACCAGGTGGATGATGCCACGAACTGTACGCCGCTACGCCGCGGGCCGGCGGACCTGGCCTGCGCCGGGCCGTGTCGTCCACAGCGGCTCGCTCGGCCGGTCCCGCTACCATCGAGCCGTGCCTGGCCTGCGACTCGTACCACCGGGCGGAGTCCTGGCCGCGCTGCAGCAGGCACTCGACGGTGGGGAACCGTTCGCGCCGCTGCCCGAGCCGGGCCCGGAACGGGAGCGACTCGTGGCGGCCCTGCGGCCCGACCAGCCCGTCACCGAGGACCATGCCGCGGTGGTAGTGGCCACCAGTGGCTCCACCGGAGACCCTCGCGGGGTGGTGCTGTCGCGCCCGGCCCTGGTCACGGCAGCGAACCTGGCCCATAACCGGCTCGGTGGCCCCGGGGTCTGGGTCTGTGCCCTGCCCCAGCACCACGTGGCCGGGCTGATGGTGTTGGTCCGGTCCCTGGTGGCCGGGCGGCAACCGATCCTGGTCTCACCGCGGCTGACCGGCTTGGCGACGCTGCAGCTGAGCCGGCCGGCGTACCTCTCGCTGGTCCCGGCCCAGCTGTACCGGGCGCTACGGGACCCGGACACCCGGGCGGCGCTGGGCCGTTTCGACGCGGTACTGGTCGGGGGCGCCGCCACCAGCCAGGACGAAGTGGAGGCGGCCCGCCGGGCACAAATCCGGGTAGTCACCACGTACGGCGCCAGTGAGACCTGCGGCGGGGTGGTCTACGACGGGCTGCCGCTGGACCAGGTCACGGTCAAGGTGCTGGAGACTGACCAGATCACGATCACTACCCCCACCCTGTGTTCCGGCTACCGGCTCGACCCGGCCCGTACCCGGTCGATACTGGCGGGGAAGACCTTCCTGACATCCGACCGGGGTAGCTGGGTCGATGGGCGGCTGGTGGTGCGCGGGCGAGTCGACGACGTGGTGATCAGCGGCGGGGTGAATGTTGACCTGGCCGCGTTACAACGCCTCGTCGACGCCGAGTACGGGGCGGAGCAGGTGGTGGTGGCCGCGATCCCGGACCCGCGCTGGGGACAGCGGGTGGTCGCGGTCAGCGTCGCCGAGGTGAGCCTGCCGCAGCTGGTGCGGCGGCTACGGCCTCAGGTCGCCAGGGCGGCGGAGCCGACCGAGCTGCGCCAGGTCGCCGAAGTGCCGCGAACCAGGTCCGGGAAGATCGATCGGGCCCAGATCGTGGCCCTGTGGCAGGAGTGACGGTGGCAACGCTGGGGCAGTGGATCGAAGGGGCCAGGCCGCGAACTTTACCGGCGGCGGTGTCGCCGGTGCTGGTAGGGGCTGGGGCGGCCTGGTTCGCCGGCGGCCGGATCCGGTGGCTGGTCGCGGCCGGCTGCCTGCTGGTGTCACTGGCGTTGCAGGTGGGGGTGAACTTCGCCAACGACTATTCCGACGGGATCCGGGGCACCGACGCCGACCGGGTCGGGCCGATGCGGCTGGTAGGTTCCGGCGCGGCCCCGCCGCGGCAGGTGAAGTTGGCGGCCTTCGGCTGTTTCGCGGTAGCAGCTGGTGCCGGCTTGGCGGTGGTGGCCGGCTCAGGGCAGTGGTGGCTGCTGCTGGTCGGGCTGGGGTGCATCCTGGCCGCCTGGTATTACACCGGCGGTCAGCACCCGTACGGCTACGCCGGGTGGGGTGAGGTGATGGTCTTTCTCTGCTTCGGACTGGTGGCGGTGTTGGGGACCACCCAGGTGCTGTTGGGCCGGGTGACCTGGGATGCGTTGTACGGGGCGGTCGCGGTCGGCGCGATCAGTTGCGCGGTCCTGGTTGCGAACAACTTGCGGGACCTGGTTTCAGATCGCGCCTGCGGGAAACGGACCCTGGCCACCCGACTCGGGGACCGCGGTAGCCGCTGGTTTTACCTCGCCCTGGCCCTGACCGCTGCCGCGGCAGTGGGTCTGGCCGCCCTCAGCACCCCCTGGGCGTTGCTCGGTCTGCTTGGGGTGGTGCTGCTCGCCGGCCCGGCACGGACCGTACTCGCAGGGGCCCAGGGGCCGGCGCTGATCGGGGTCTTGAGGAATACCGGACTGGCCGGGCTGGTGCTGGCCGCCGGGCTCACCCTCGGTTGGGCACTGGGATCGTGAACCCGCCCGCCTGGGCGCAGGCTCAGGCAATCAGACACAGTTGACCGTCGTCGGTATCCTCTGGACAGTCGTGGCGGGAGGAGCCAGGTGTCGCAGCAGCCAGAGGGATTGGGGATTCCGGGATCAGGGCCCTCATTCGGGCCGCCTGCCGGTTATGGGCCGTCTTATCTGCCGGCGTCCGGGGGCCAACCCTCGTATCTGCCTGACGCGGCAGCCTCCACAGCCGCGGCTGGGGTATCACCTTCGGCCACGGGGGTGATTGCGACCGGTGCCGGTTCGGGCCAGGTCCGTGACCACCACATCCAGCCGTTCAGCCCTGATCAGCCCGTCCAGCCGGTTCGGCCCGGTGCGCCGATGGCTCAGCCGGCCCAGCCGATGACCCGACCCGGTGCGCCGGTGATCCAGCAGCCCCCGTCCCCGCTCGTCCAGCCGGCCACTCAGCCCGGTATGCCACCGTCCCAGCCGGGTACGGCCCGTGCGCAGTCGGATCTGTCCCAGGGCGAGGCCTCGCAGCCGTACCCGCCGGCCGGTGTCAACTTCCCAGCCCCGGACCCGGCCCAGCTGGGCGACCAGCAGAATCCCAACGTCCGGGAGCAGGTTGGGCGGGGGCTGTTGTACGCCACGGCCGCGATCGTGGTCGGATCGGTCCTGTCGGTGCTGCTGCTCCAGGCTGGTTTTATCTCGTCCCTGGTGGCCTTCCTGATGGCCTGGGGCGGGGCCCGGCTCTACCAGGTGGGGGCCGGCCGGCCGGCCCGCGAAGGCGCCGTACCGCTGGTGATCCTGCTGGCCGTCGGCGTGATCGTCTGTTGGGAGGTGAGCCTGGGCTACGCATTGCACCGCCAGGTCGTCGAGGAACTCGGTCCAGACGTAGCGCTTGGCACCACAGTCGAGATCATGGGATCCGCTGAATTCCAGGTCGACTCGTTGCGGCATGGGCTGGTATTCATGCTGCTGGGAGCGCTCGGGATCTTCGGCACGGTCCGCGGGCTGCTCACCCGACGCGGCTAGCTCTGGTCGGAACGCAGCCACTGCCGCAGGGCATAGGTGGCGCGGACATCGTCCTCGTTGTACTCCAGTATCCGGCGCCGGGATTCCGCCCGGGCTTCGGGGCTGTCGGCTTGGATCGCCTCAGCGAACCAGGTCTGCGAATTGAGACCGCCTGGATCATCGTCGCGCCACGAGAACCCCGGGCCGGCCTGGGCGACCCGTTTCAGGCCGAGCCCGTACGCGCCGAAGTAGTGCTGGCGGACCACTTCGAACAGGTCGACGAAGACCTCCCGGGTCAGCTTCGCCGCCCAGACCAGGGCCGGTCGGGCGCAGAGCTGCGCCAGGCGTTGGATCCGCAGCACCTCGTGCGACGAATAGTGGTACACCCGGACGCTGCCGTCGGTGCCGGTCACCAGTGTCCGTAACCAGCTCAGGGCCCGCTCCGCCAGGTCCCGCTCCCGCCGTTCCGACAGCGGTGCGAATTCGGAGAAGTTGACGTAACAGGGAGATTCGCTGCCGCCGGTGTGGGTGACCAGGAAGCCCCACAAATAGACTCGGTCCTCGGCGGAGGCCTCGATGTCGAGGTCGATCTCGAGGTCGGCGACCGGGAGTTCTGCCCGCTGTTCGGTCACCCGTTCCAATTCCATCCCGGCCACCATCAGCCGGGCCCGGTGCGCCGCCACCCGAATCCGTTCCTCACCGCCGGGACGGTGACCTACCTCTGGCAGGTAGCGGGGTAGCAGCTGTTCGAGGTCGACCGCGGCCAGGTCGGCCAGGGTCGCCACCCGTAGCCGTCGTAATACCGCGATCTCGCGGACATCGAGCGGTGACTTCGCGATCCGCAGGCTGAGATCGTCGTCGCCGAGCTGGGGTCGGCACACCTGCCACCACAGGCAGCGATCGCATTCCCGGATCCGGATCGGGGTCACCGCCAGCGGCGGATCGTCCGGCTCACCGCGTTGCCGCAGAGCGATGCCTGCCACCCGGACCCGGAAGCCGTGCTCATGGTCGTACCGCTCCAGCGGGCTGCGGCGGGTCCAGCCCGCGGCGGCGGTCCGGGAGAAGGTCCGGATCAGTTTCTGGTCCAACCGAACCCAGACCACCGGGTGCTGCAGGTCTTTGACCGTGTCGGTGGCGATGATCGCGCCGTACGGGCTGGCGTCCGCCGCGAGACCGGCCGCTTCCAGCAGCCTCCAGTAGTGCGCCAACTGGAGCAGGTCCGGTTCCCGTCCGGACAGCCGCAGAATCGTTCCCGGGATCCGGTGGGCATCCTTCAGCCAGGGTGTGGTCAGCGTCGATACCGGAATCGGGACATGGTTCGGGCCGGGCGTGATCCGTTCCAGTACCCGGTGGAACTTCACCATCGCCGGATGGTAGCCGGGCCGGCCCTGGGCGGTGTCAGGGCCGCGTAGCCACAGATCGGCCCGGCCGCTGCGGTGACCGGCCAGGTCGAGCGGCAGTGCCCCCGCGACCACCACCGGTGCCCCGGCGGTGAAAGCCTTTTGAGCGGCCTCGACCTGCGCCGGCCAGGGCTGGTCGCGCCACGGACGGCAGTCGACTGCCTGGTCGCCGAGGATGTCGACTACCCGGCCCAGCATCTGCTGGGTGAAAGCCTGGCCGCCGTTGAACAATTCCTGCAAGGATTCGTCGACTGGCTCGGGTTGTGACAGCCCTGGCAGGAAGAGGTTCTGGGTTTTGACAGGACAGCTGCGGGCGGCGTACTCGTCGAGGACGAAGTCGCTCACCCGGCCGCCTTCTGCGCCCGGTGGAGCGCCACGATTCCTCCGGTCAGGTTACGGTGGGCGATCTGCTCCCAGCCGCTGTCGGCGAGGATCGCAGCCAGGTGCTGCTGGTCAGGCCAGGCCGTGATCGACTCGACCAGGTAGTCGTAGGCAGCCGGATTGGGGGAAACCTGCCCGGCGACGGCCGGTACCACCGCCGGCAGGTATGTCTGATAGATCCGCCGCCACGGCCCCCAGACCGGTACTGAGAATTCGCAGATCACCAGCCGCCCGCCGGGGCGGGTGACCCGGAGCATCTCGACCAGGGCCGCGCGGGTGTCGTGTACGTTGCGCAGCCCGAACGAGATCGTGACCGCGTCGAAGCAATCGTCAGCGAAGGGCAGCGCCAGCGCATCCCCGGCGACAAAGCTCAGACCGGGGTGGCGGCGACGGCCCTGGGTCAGCATCCCCAGGCTCATGTCGGTAGCGATCACGAGCGCCCCGGCATCGGCGATCGGGCCGGTACTGCTGCCGGTGCCGGCGGCCAGGTCCAGCACGATCTCGCCCGGCTGCGGGGCCAGCGATTCCAGTGCCGCCTGGCGCCAGAGCGAGGTCAGCCCAAGCGAGGCCAGGGCATTGATCACGTCGTACCGCGGCGCCAGCCGGTCGAACATCGCGGCCACATCCGTACGGTGCTTGGCCAAGGTGGCGCGAGCTGAGGTGCGGTCGTTCATGGCGTTAGCCTCCCACGCGGCGCGCAGCGCGGATGCACCAGGCGGGGCCAGATGAGAGAATGAAGAACCATGGCGAAACAGCGCACCTGCGTGCTCAAGGTCTCGAAGATGACCAAGTCGTACGGCCCGGTGGCCATCGTGAAGGACTTCTCGCTCGAGGTGTGGTCGGGACAGGCGATAGCCCTGACCGGACGCAATGGTGCCGGTAAGTCCACCATTCTGCGTTGCCTGGTCGGCGCCGACCGGCCCGATGACGGCACTATCGAGATCTGTGGCAATCCGCTGCGGGAATCGGACCCGCAGATCCGCCGGGATCTGGCGACCGTGATCGACGACCTGGACTTCTTTCCCGACCTGTCGGTGGTGGAGCATCTGGATCTGCTGGCCCGTGCGCACGGGCTGCCTGATTCTGATGACGCGGTCGACGAGGTACTGCACGAGGTTCAACTGGTTGCCCAGTCCGGCCAGCTGCCGGGTACCTTGTCATCTGGGCAGCGCCGCCGGTTGGCGTTGGCGACCGCCTTCGTACGGCCCCGCAAGCTCTTGGTGTTGGACGAACCCGAGCAGCGCCTCGATGTCGAAGGGGTGCAGTGGCTGGCCGAACGGTTACGGCGCGAACGCGAGGAGGGGCTGGCGATCGTGATGGCGAGCCATGAGCCGCAGCTGGTGGACGCGGTGGCGACTACGACCGTACGGGTGGGAGCGCCGGCATGAGCAAACGCAGCCGCAAGCGCGCCGCGCAGAAATCCCCAGCCAGCTCGCCGGGTCAGACCGTGGCTCCGTCGCCGGGCCCGGCCTCTTTGTCAACCGTTCCCCCGAAGATCGACCCGGTACCGCAGACCCCGGTCGAGTCAGGCCCGGTGTGGGAGCACAGCCTGCTCGATCTGGAGCCGGATCCGGTCTCAGAGCGAGACCTCAGGCGGCTGATGGCCGATTGGCGCAAGGGCCGGGCCACCCGGCACCTGTGGGACCTGATCCAGGACGGTTATGTTGCGATCCTGGCGATCGTGATGCTCGGGGCGATGGTGGTCAGCGTGGTAGTCCGGGCCCAGGGTGTGATCTCGCAATGCTCGTCGGCGAGTTGCCAGTCCGGACGTAGCCTGCTGCCGTGGGCTGCCCTGTTTGGGGTGCTGTCGTTGACTCTGCTGGTGTCGCGGCTGTTCGGTCCGGTGGTGGCCTCGGCTGCGGAGGGTTTCTGGCTGATGGAGGCGCCTATCCGACGCGGCCGGCTGCTGGTCGGGCGTCTGGTCGGGGTGGTGCTGCTGGCGGGTGTCGTGGCCGCCGGTTTTGGGGCCCTGGTGGCGGCGCTGACCGGTTCGTCGGCGGCTGCGGTCTGGTCCTGGGCCATGGCCGCCGGTTGTGGCTCGTCGGCCCTGGTCGCGTTGGCTGCTGCCCAGCAGACCTTGGAGCAGGGCTGGTTGGTGAGGCTGTTGCAGTGGTTGACCGGTGCGATCGGCCTGGTCGTGCTGCTGGGGGTGGTCTCAGTGGCGGCCGGCTGGGCGAGCCTGCCCGGTTTCGCGGCCGCGACCGATCTGACCGTCCGCCTGGCCCGGCTGGCGGCGGCCGCCGGTGCGGTGGTGCTGCTGGTGGCGCTGGCGGTGGCGCTACCCCGGTTGGATCGGATCCGCCGGACCCGGCTGGTCTCAGGAGGGTCCCTGGTGGCCGGGATGCAGGGCGCTATGTTCGCCATGGACTTCGGGCTGATGCGTGACATCCTGGTGGAACGGGAGGCCGCCGAGCGCGGCCATGTCCGGCCCCGTCGAGGCCGCGGGCTCGGCGTCAGCGCGTTGATCTGGCGTGACGCTCAGCGGCTGGTCCGCTTCCCCAAGCAGGTGATCGGGCTGCTGCTGAGCATCGTGGTCCCGTACGCGGTGGCGGCGCTCGGGCTGGGCACGCTGAACCCGTTCGTCTCATCGTTGGTGCTGTTGGCCGCGCTGGTGCCGCTGCTCGGCACACTGCGGGTGCTGACTCGGACCCGCGGGCTGGCCCGGGCCTTCCCGTTCAAGACCAGCGAGTTGCGTACCGCCGCGATGGCGGTGCCGGGGGCGCTGGCGGTGCTGTGGTGCGTCAGCGTGGTCCCGGCCTTCCTCGGTCTCGGCTCCGGGGTGCACCATGACCTAATGACCGGCGTCTCGCAGGCCCTGATCACGGCCTTGGCGGGATGTGTCGCCGCGGTCCGATGGGTCTCGGCGAAACCGGTCGATTACAACCAGCCGCTGGTTCAGACTGGTTTTGGGGCGATGCCGCCCGGGATGATGGGCAATCTGATCAAGGGCATCGACATGGTGGCTTTGATTGTCGGGCCGATGCTGCTGGGCGCCCCGACCTGGGTGTCGCTCGGGATTGGCCTGGTCGCCCTCCTCGTGCTGCGTGGCGGCTTCGACCAGGAGGAACTGAAGGCGCTGCAAGAGGAACAACGCCGCCAGATGGCCGAATCCTCCGCAAAGCCTGAGAAGCGCCAGATCCCCCCGCCTCGCCGCCGATCCTAGTGCGCCGTGTGCGAAGGTGGTGGACGGTTGGCTTTGGCGAGGACTTCCTCGGCGGCGGTTTCAACCGTCGTAGCCATGATCTGGCGATGGCCTCGCCGACGTGGCCGGCCTGAGCGCGGTGCATCCAACCCGGCCACGCCACGCTCGCCATAGCGCCGGCGCCAGCAGCCGTTCCTGATGACCATCTCAAAGCCCAAGAGCGAGAGTATGGAGAATGGCTCATGACCGATCCTGCCAAAAACATGCTATGTATAAACTACCGGTACGCCTCACTGGGTGAGTTTCATCAGGAACAATATGTACAGCAGGTGCAGGGGAACCACCACTCCGGCATAGAAGGCGACGGCTCCGGCTGGTCTGGGTGGTGTGGTGTCGATACGTCCTTCGTGTTTGACGAGGTAGGGGGCTGCGTAGTGTAGGGTGAGTCCTCCGGCCTTCGTGTTGAGATAGGCCTCGCTGATTCCCCAGTCTTTTCCGATGCGCATGGAGATGCGCAGGTGGTGTCGTCCGGGTGGGAGCTGGATCTGGTTGATGCCTCAGTGGGCTGAGACGAGTTCTCCATTTACCCGGGCCTCGGGCGCGAAAATCACAAATGAGGAATTGCGCGAGGGAATGAGAACATAGGTGAGAATCATGCGTCTCCATCCGGCCAATGGTTACCGACCACTAAAGAAGTCGCTAGCCGAGGCCAGCCGTGAGACGGCAAACCGTTCAGCGAATCATTGATGCGCTGAACGGCCTCAGCGCCTTGCTCGCTGACCCGCTGTCTCGCCTTCTCGAAGTCTTGAATTGCTGATCTGAGGGAAGTAAGCTTGTTAATAATAGCCACCACTGTGACTGCGATAGGCGTGAGATGATCCCTCCGCCGGGCTCCAAGGTTGATGCCCACAGTGCGACCCCGATCATCGAGGATGACGATAATGCTGGCCGGTCTCGTCGGGGTATTCTCCGGGCGGCGGATGAAAGCTGCCGAGGGTGGGGATGTTAATCATGACAGCTACGTTATCACATGAGGCGATCACCGACTCGCTGGGGTGAACTTCAGTCAGGTAGTGGGGGGTGCTGTCTGATGCGATCGGGCCGGTCGCCGCCAGCTTGTCGCCAGGGGCTGGAGCATGGACGGCTGCCAGTTGTTGGCGATCGTGTCATTCGGGGGAGTCTGGGGAGTCGGGGAACAGGATGCTGAGGTCGGTCATGAGGGT
>ERZ772764.13-NODE-13-length-156487-cov-12.492802_pt1 | contig 156487 bp, 152 predicted proteins | sample MGYA00512163_ERZ772764 | MGnify/ENA primary metagenome ERZ772764 (study PRJEB29015, sample SAMEA2737903) | human oral metagenome | biome: human oral; feature: human-associated habitat; material: dental | place: China | collected 2094 ... | reverse complement strand
CGCGAGCTGGGTTCAGAACGTCGTGAGACAGTTCGGTTTATATCCGGTATGGACGATAGGAAACTTGAGAAGATCTACCCCTAGTACGAGAGGACCGGGGCGGACGAACCTCTGGTGTATCGATTGTGGCCACCTGCTGCATTGTCGAGTAGCTATGTTCGGAAGGGATAAGCGCTGAAAGCATATTAAGCGCGAAGCCCACTTCAAGATTAGGTTTCCCTATGAGGACACTGAAAGACTATCAGTTTGATAGGCGCAAGGTGGAAGTATAGTAATATATGGAGCTGAAGCGTACTAATAGTCCCATCGCCTTTTTATGTCCTTGTCTGTGGATGTTTATTATATATAAACTCTACGGATAAGGTAGGCTTAACTAGTGATTGGTGTATATCACACCAAAGTCAATTTAAAAACTTTCCGTGCAACATTTGGACATCGAAGCTAGGCTTTTGACCCACTGATTATTATAGTCAGCACAAAGTGTCTTAAAAAGCCTTACTTCGGTGCCCATAGCGAGGAGGAAACACCTGTTCTCATTCCGAACACAGAAGTTAAGCTCCTTAGCGGCGATTATACTGCGAAAGTGGGAAACTAGCACGGTGCCGAATTATATAAAACCTCTGGTAAAAACCAGAGGTTTTATTTTTATATCTATAAATTAACAATTTGCAATTACAAAGCGTGATATAATGTCATATGTAATGTGTATGATGTGTAGGGCTATGTACGGGTTTACTGCTGCGACTATGATTACTACTCCCGTGTATAATATAGAATCTTTTAGTAATAATATAAATGCGCAGAAATCTGTCCAATATAATATATCTAAGGTGCAAAAATTACCTAGCACCTTGTCTAGACTGGCGCCACCGCCTTCTAATCAGCCAGAGTGGTATAAGTCTCATCTTCAGAGAGAAAGACACTTAAATAGGCTATCTAAGCCTATAAAATCTGAAGTCACGTACACAATTTCTACTAAAGGAAAGACAAGCTCTGATTTGGCGGAATTTTCTAGACAATCTAATGAAACTTTAAATGACGCGCGAGGTTGGGCGCGACTTGGTGTAAAATTTAAGCAAGTTGATTCTGGTGGTGATTTTGACCTAGTCTTAAGTCAACCAGAACATATGACATCATTTTCTTCATATTGTAGCTCTGACTGGAGCTGTAGAGTTGGTAAGTCTGTGATTATTAATGATAAGCGCTGGCAGAAGACTAGTAAGGCTTGGGGTGAGTATGGAGGGTCTATAAGAGATTATAGGCATATGGCTATCAATCATGAAATAGGTCATTGGTTAGGTCATGGACATCAAAATTGTAATGTCTCGGGTGAATCAGCAGCGGTTATGCAGCAACAATCAATAGATCTACAGGGATGTAAATTTAATCCTTGGCCATTAGAAAGTGAAATATGGTCAACTACTCTTGGGGTAAGAAAAATATGAAAGTAAATGGAGTATTTAGAAAAATTTCAGAAAGGAATTGGAAAATACTTTTAATTCTGATGGTCTGTGTATTTAGTGTTATTGTATATATTTCTATGAGCGTAGTTTATTGGCGCGAGGTTGATGAGTCTATAGTTAAGAGTCAATTATTAGCTAAGGATGTATTAGTTAAACTTCAATCTGATGATTTTTCCCATAATACTATATATCAGGTGAAGGAGTCTTTAGATAATACTACTAATTGTAAGGGTAATTTTTTATTTAATTGGCAGTCGAGCTTTATTGAAAGCATTAAACCTAAAATGAATAAGTGCACCTTAGAATCGGATAGACTGAGTCGTCAGAAGGAGGCTGTCTATAGTTTGGTGCACCAAATGGATAAAGAATCAAATCTATCAACTATACTCGCAGAAGCAACAAATAAACTTCATAATATAAAAAATACAGAATACCATAAATGCAAACAAATCTGGCGTGAAGTTATTGAATCTACAAATAAGATATCTGAGATATCTGGCAGTGGTATTGCAAATAGTGTTATATCAAAAAGCCAAAAACTAATAACTGCATATGATAAATTAGAGAAATACGATAATGAACAAAACTTTAAGCTGTATAATTCAGCAATGGACGAGGTTGCTCAAATATATAGCGAAATTGTGGGCCTACAAATACAGGCCATCAAAGAATATGACGAAAAAGTATCGGATCTAATAAAATCCTATAAAGTTTGATTTTGAATTAAATCCTTATATTACTCTAAATAAACATAACCCCTCTCGCAGTTGGGGTTATATTTTTGTATAGATATCCATTATCTATATTGGAAAGCTATACAATTTATTTAAGTAGATTCGGTAAGTGTATAATTACCTCCTCTATAGATATAATAGCGTACAACTTAGAGTAGTACAAGAGTTTTTCACAATAAAATATAATATTGTAAATGTTGACAAAAAGCACAAGCTGTGTTATATTATATACCATACACATATCATATGTGAGTTAAAATAACGGGATTTCTGATATATTTTATGTGGAAATCTCATATAATAATTGAGGAGAACTGTTCAAAATGGCAGGAACAAAAGCTGGTGGGCAAAAAGCGGCCGCAACAAATAAAGCACTACATGGAAGTGATTTTTATGCTAAAATTGGCGCAATCGGTGGTAAAAAAGGTAGGACTGGCGGTTTTGCTGCTAATCCATCCTTAGCACGTATAGCGGGTGCAAAAGGTGGACGTATTAGCCGTCGTGGCAAGAAAATTACTGCAGATGCAGTATAATGTGGTCTAGTATATTTTAGGTAATTATATTTAAAACAAGCATCCTAGTGATGCTTGTTTAGTTGTGTGCGTTTTATGTTGCAATTTCTAGCTTCATTTACTTTCCATTCGCGTCCACAGGCTGGGCATATGTACTGACCTTTATTTTTTTCAAATCCATTTAATCCACAATTTGGACAGGAACTTTTGTAGTGTAGCCAATCGCGGTATGTGTCTATATGGTCTTCTATAAAGTCTTTATCAATTTGTATTCCGTATTTTAGAGCTAAATTTGTGTTTGCAAAATTCCATGCATCACGTTCCTTGGACAGAAGCTCTATATCTCTTGTGTAGTTTTTATGGTTTAGAATTGCATGGGAAATTTCATGCAATAATATCCAGTCGCTATGCTTTATATTATCTTCATAAAAAATAGTTTTTTCAGTATAAGACCAATGTGAAATATTACTTTTGCAGAATTTGAAGTCAGGGTAGTCTTTTTTTAGCTTACTTATCAGAGATCTTGCTGATTGCATATTCGTAACCTCCAAAGAGAACGGCTTGTTCTGGGTGCGCTGCTTTTAATATTTTTGGTCTTACGATATATTCTGGTAGATTCTTACTTAATAAAATAGTTAAGTTTTTTTTGAATTTTTGAGTATATGTTCCTATACTACCTCCAAAAATTATTACATCAGGCTGTACTAGAGGAATAATTACGTATAAGCCAGATGCTATAGCTGAGGAAATCTCTAGCCAAGTTTTTTCGTCGCTTATGTCGCATCCAAACTTTTTATATTTATCGTAAATAGCTCGGCCGCTAGCAAAACTGCTCCACGATTGCATTATACCGTTGTGTTCTAGAATCATTTGTCCACCCTCGCTTAATTGTAGAAAGGGGACGATTTGGTTATTTTGAATAAAACCAGTTCCTACTCCAGTGCTAACCGTTACATATAGAACTTTTTTATCTCCTACGCGTTGTAAAATTGCTTCAGATAGACCACCTAAATTTGCATCATTTTCTATAAAAATTGGTGTATGTGGAAAGTATTTTCTTAATCGATTAATTACATCAAAATTTTTCCAACCTAAATTTTTACACCAAGCAGCAATATCATTTTTTATAATTCCAGGTATTGCTATAGTTATAGCTGATATATCTCCGTTATGAGACATATTTTTGATTGACATAGAAACTGATTTTATGTATTCCTGGGTAGATTTTGGTGTAGGAAATTTTGTACAGCTTGTAATTTCTCCAGGATTATTAAAGGAGGCTATGGCTGTTTTTGTTCCACCGGTATCTACAGCTATAATCATATATTTAGTTTACCATGGTGTGCGAGAATAGTTTAGTTGCTATTTTACCTAAAATAAAGTATAATATAAGTTATATTGTTTTGTTTTTTGTAAAAAGTTAGGTTATGTTTATGTCTAGAATTGTTGATCAGAAAAAGCAGCAAGGATCAGTTGCATCTTTTATTGTTACAGGTGTCTTACTTTCAACAGTGTTTATTGGTAGTATTGTTGCTGTTAAAAAGCAATTCGGAACTAATAAAAGCGAATCAAACGATATTACAAAAATAGCTAAGACGGAAGATAAGAAGGTAAGTGATAATACATCTACATCTAAATCTAAATCTAAATCTAAATCTAAAGAATCTACTAGTAAAGACACTGGTAATAACAATAAAGAAACCGAATCTCAGAAAAAACCAGACTCTTTAGATAATAATCAAGCTGAACAGAAGAAATTAGAGGAGGAAGCTAAGAAGAAATCTGATACTGAAAAGCAACAGAATCAGACAGGTGCGCCTCAGCAGAGTACCTCTAATCAAGAATTGCAAAATCAGAGCCAACAGACTCAGTTATCTGGAGCTAGTTCGGAGGCTTTGCCAACAACTGGTCCTATAGAGGATATATTTATGATGGTAATTGGCGCAGTTGCTATATTTGGTTCTGGTTATGTTTACTATCATTATGGTTATGGTAGAAAATAAAATTTGTTGCTGACTTATTTATTGACTTGAGATTGTATCGCGGTTATAATAATGGTATTATCGGGGCTTTATTTTTGTGTTGCGATAAAATAATATCAACTATAAGGAAGGAGTTTTGACTGTTTAATTTAATCTTTAGACAGTCAGGAGAACTTTATGGCAGACGCCAAAATTACAATGGATGAATTGCTCGCTGGTGCAGATACTAGTGCTAAGCAATTAGTAGCCGGTGAAGTTGTTACCGGAAAAGTTTTAAGTTTAAAAAAGCATGAGGTTTTAATTGACCTTGGTGCGCAGGGTGTAGGGTTTGTACCTCGTCGTGAAGTAGGATTTTCGCGCAATATCAGCGAAGGCGATGAAGTTAGCGCTAGTGTAGTAGACACAGAGCTTGAGAATGGTATGAGCTTATTAAGCCTGCGTAAAGCTGTTAAGGATCGCGGCTGGGAAGAGGTTTCTGCCCGTCTCGAATCTGGTGAAGTTATTGATATTCAGCCATATGATGCTAACCGTGGAGGTTTACTAGTTGAATACGAGGGCGTAAGAGGTTTTCTACCTGTATCACAGCTTTCAGCTGAACATTACCCACGCGTTGGTTCTTCTGATAAAGATGAGATTTTACAGCGCTTGAATAATCTTATTGGTAAGACTATGAAAGTCCGCATCCTAGACGCAGATCGTAAGTCTAATAAACTTATCTTTAGCGAAAAAGAGGCTGTAAAAGACGGTTTAGCTGAACGATTTGAGAAGCTAGCGGTTGGCGATCAAGTTGAAGGTGTCGTAACTGGTGTTGTTGACTTCGGTGTCTTTGTTAACGTTGAAGGTATTGAAGGTTTGGTGCATATTTCCGAGATTAGCTGGGAACGAGTCAATAACCCAAGTGATTATGTAAAGACAGGTCAGACTATCAAGGCTAAAATAATTGCAATCGACAAAGATCGTTTAAGCTTGAGTATGAAACAGCTTACTCAGGATCCATGGCTGACAGAAGTACAAAACTTCTCAAAGGGTGATAAAGTTGAAGGTACCGTTACTAGAATTACTCCGTTTGGGGCCTTTGTTCAGGTTAGCCCAGCTATTGAAGCACTGGTTCATATATCAGAGTTAGGTGATTCTAATAATGTTGATCCTGAAAAAGTATTTACTCTCAATGAGCGTAAAGAGTTCGTTATTCTTGATATAGATAAAGAGAATCGTAAAATTAGCCTAAGCTTAGGTGAGTCTAATAAAAAATAATAATAAAGATTAAAGTTATGTAGGTGAAATTCCTATATCGTGATTGCTGAACGAAGAGTTGTAGCAGAAGAAAAGGAGCGTTTTATGCAAGAGAAGATTGTTTCTATCGGTGAATTTATTACTGTAGGAGAGCTTGCAGATATGCTTAATTTACCTGTTACAACTCTAATTGGCGAGTTGTTTAAAAATGGTATTGCTGCAACTATAAATCAAAAAATAGATTTTGAGACGGCTACTATCATTATTGAAGAACTCGGCATTGATGCTAAATTAGAAAAGAAAACTACCAGTATTAATGATAATATAGGGCGATCAAGATACGAAATATCTGATAATGCAGTTGAGCGCCCTCCTATCGTGGCTGTTATGGGTCATGTTGATCATGGTAAAACTAGTTTACTTGACGCGTTGCTTGATACTAAAGTGGTAGATGGTGAGGCCGGTGGAATAACACAGCACATAAGTGCATATCAGACTACCAGGGGATCTCGGGTAGTTACATTATTGGATACTCCAGGCCATGAAGCTTTTGCCGCATTACGCCAGCATGGAGCTATTTTGACTGACGTTGTGATTATTGTAGTTGCAGCCGATGATGGCGTAAAGCCTCAAACCGTTGAGGCAATTAGATTTGCGCGCAATGCTAATGCGAAGATCGTAGTTGCTATTAATAAAATAGATAAAGATACTGCTAATCCGCAATTAGTTAAGACACAATTAGCTAGCGAACATGGTCTCACTCCAGAAGAGTGGGGAGGCGACACTATTATGGTTGAAGTGAGTGCCAAAAAGAAGATAAATCTTGATAAACTTATGGATACGGTACTACTAGTGGCTGATATGGAAGAGCTTAAGGCTGATATTGATGTCCCTGGGCGTGGATTAGTAATAGAGGCTCATAAAGAGGTGGGTAAGGGCTCTGTAGTTAGTCTATTGATAGAACAAGGTCAGTTATCTCCAGGTAAGTTTTTAGTTGCGGGTACCACTTATGGAAAAATTCGTACATTACTGAATTATAAAAATGAAGCTATTAGAAAGGCTGGTCCTTCAACTCCTGTTACAGTTACTGGATTTAAGGAGTTGCCTCAGTTCGGTGATATTTTTGTAGTTGCTAAAAATGAAAAAGATGCTCGTCATATAGCACAGAAATCTAAATTGGAACAAGAAAAGGCCGCCGCGAGCACTAATGTTACTGGGGCTGATTTACTGAAAATGATGAATCAGCAGTATGATAGCCAAGAATTTAATGTAATAGTTAAGGCTGATGTTCAGGGGTCTCTAACGAGTGTTATGGATAGCTTACGTCTAGTTGATACGGGTGGTGCTGTGAATCTGCATATAATTGGTAGCGGAGTTGGTGATATTAGTGAAAATGATATCAGACTTGCTGCAGATGAAAAGACGGTTATTTACGGATTTAATGTAGATTTACCTCCAGTAGTGAAACGTTTAGCGGTTCGTGACGGTGTAAATGTTCGCTTGTATAAAATCATTTATGAGTTATTGGATGATGCTAAACGTAGTATGGAAGATATGCTTGCACCCGAGGTAGTAGAAAACAAGATTGGAGAACTTGATATAAAGGGTGTATTTAGAATCACAAAGACCGAAGCTATAGTTGGTGGTGAGGTTGTTGATGGTAAGGTGTATGCAGGTCTTCTTGTGCGTATTAAGCGTGATAATGATGTTGTTTCTGAGGCGGAAATAGAAAAGGTTCAGCGTCAGCAGCAAGAAGCGAAAGAGGTTTTTGCTGGTGAGATGTGTGGTATTAGCTTAAAAACATCCAAGAAAATCCATATTGAAGAAGGTGATAAGTTAGAGTTCTTTACACGTGAGCTTGTAAAAAGGACGCTTGGCTAGTATTATATAAGAAAGGTTTATAGGGGGATAAGATGTTTCATTTAGACGATAATTTTCTGCAAGAAGTGGGATTAGAAGCGTTACCGCAAAATCAGCGACAGGCTTTCTTAGAGCAGGTGTATTCGTCGCTTGAAGGTCGTGTGGGTGTGCAATTAAGCGAAGGTTTAAGCGATAATCAGCTAGAAGAGTTTGAATCGATCATTGACCGTAATGAGGATAGTGTGCGTCAATGGTTGAAAGTTCACGTTCCTGATTTCCAAAACGATCCTATATTTGCGGGGTTACTCAGACAGAATCCTAATTTACAGCCAGATAATATAGCACTACAATCTGAATATGCTGCGACTAAATGGCTAGAGGTTAATCGGCCAGATTATAGAGATGTAGTTGCTCGTGTTATGCAGGATCTAAAAAATGAGATAATGAATAATCGCGAAGCTATTTTAGCGTCCGCTCAGTCTCATTAATTATTAATAGTACGTTTATTGCGTATGCCATTTAAATAATCTTTTATTTTCATATGTTTACCACTAGGTGCAATTATTTCGTCTATTGATAGTAGAGTATCATCTTTACACGCTATAGTTGACTCCGATGGTTCTTTTGCGATATGAGATCTTGTAACTATAAGATTATTTTGTAAAAATGGAAGCTTTGTTTTTGGATAGTCGAGATGAGCTCGAATGACACGTTCAATTTGTTGTGCTGTCATTTGGTGTGGCTGTATAAGAGAATCGTCTTTTGATAATAGAGAACAATAGGATGCTTTTGATTCGTCTTGATCTTTTGGAAGTATAGATTCATTTAAAATACCTGGTAAAGTCTTAATAATCTCATTAGCACCAATTTTTCCAAGTGTGTTATATAAATCTAGCTTAGTTTCTTTGCCATTTAGCGTATGTTTCACCTGTCTATATATTGGACCTGCATCCATACGAGCGTTTAACTGTATTATGGATACACCAGTTTCTTTATCTCCGTTTTTTATAGCGCTTTCTATAGGTGTTGGTCCTCTATATTTTGGCAGTAAAGATGGGTGTATATTTATTATTCCTGGTGTAAATAAATCTATAATAGACTGAGGTATAATCTTACCATAACTAACCAGTATACCAACTGGTTTACCTATCTTCTTAATATCGTCAACTATATCTTTTAGATTTTGTGGTTGCCATACCTGTATATTATGTTCATTGGCGTAAATTTTAACAGCAGGTTGGCTTTTTTTGGTGCCACGACCGCGTCTTGCATCAGGCTTGGTAACTACTGCTCCAATATTAAAACCAGCTTCAACTAGAGCTTTTAGTGTTATAAGGCTAAAATCCTCAGTCCCAAAGAATATGATTGTCTTTGATTTCTTTTTCATAATCTAAACTCTGTAGTTCACCTTCGCTATCTAATTTATAGAATGCATCTTTCTTGTGTTTTATGTGATCTATAAATACAATGCCATTTGTGTGGTCAATTTCGTGCTGTAAAACTCTTGCTAGGAATCCCTCAGCTTTAATTCTTATTTCTTTGCCATCTTCATTCAACGCTTTTACTCGTACTTTGTTGTATCTTGGAACTTTACCATATACTTTACTAACACTTAAGCAGCCTTCGTAATCATAGGTAATTTCGCCTTCATATTTAATAATTTCGGGATTAATTAACGCAGTAAAATGATTATTATTTTTATTATCAAACTCGCTACGCACAATTACAATTCTTTCTAATTTATCTACCTGTACTGCTGCCAGTGCGGCGCTGATTTCGTGTGGGCGTGATTCTTCCCAATCGATAGCTGCGCTTGTCATGTCTGAAATTAATTTTTTTACCTCATCTGTAATTACGTGTATCTTTTTTGACTTTTGCCGTAAATGTTTGTTTGGCAGGGTAATTATATCTTCTTTCTTCATACTACTAACTAGTATACGTAAATCTTTTAAAAAATAACAGAGGTAGACGCTAACTACCATCCATATAAACTTTTTACTATGTGTTCCTTGTTATCTTTTTCAGATCGCCAACGGATTTCATATTTGCTACATGTATTTTCACTATCTGGACATATATTATAACCAGTCTTATCATAACCTCTGTATGTGTACTCATTTATATTACTAGGTCTATTATGATACTTATCGCCTCGTAAGCTGAATTTAGTTCCACCAAATATTGCTGGTGCATTACCAGTAGGTGATGTAATTGCAGCTTCAGTTAGACCTAAAGGTGGTTTGCCGCTCAACAGGGCACTATTAATATCTCGAGTATGAGGATATCCTCCTTCTTGATTGTAATAACTTTCAAGTTCTGCCTGAATTGCTTCTACATCTGCTTCACGTTCTTTATCTCGTGTTCCTTTTTGCATGCCGTTATAGCTAACTATGGATATACCAGCTAAAATACTAATAACTGAGATTACAATCATTAACTCTATTATTGTGAAACCTTGATTTATATTTTTAAGTAATTTGCCCGCCATGATACTTATAACTATAGCAACCTACAAAAACAAGTACAAGCTTATAGGAGGGATATTGGGTCTATTTCGTATTGCCAATATTGTTGAGGAATTTTAGATATTAGATCCAGTAATTCATATCTTTTGGGTGATTTTGCAATAATCTGCCATCTGTACGAATTATTTTGTTTTTCATAAAAAGCTGGAGCTGGTCCAAAAAAGGATATTTTTTTATTTGATGATTTTAATTTTAGAATTTGTAGTAGTTTTGTAGAATTTTTTATTGCTGCAGCCTCTGTTTTATATGTACATGTTATGCGCAGTAGAAAAGTAAATGGTGGTAAATAATTTTTTTTACGTTGAGATAGCGTGTAGTTATAAAATTCATCATAGTTTTGCTTTATACCTGTTTTAATAGCTATACTATTTGGTTGGTAGCTTTGTATTACAACTTCTGAATCATTACCATGTCTACCAACTCGACCAATAACCTGAGATAATAGCTGAAATACTCTCTCTTCTGAAGTATAATCTGGTAGAGATAAATTTGTGTCTGCTTGCACTACGCCAACAGTATTAAGTTTTGGTAGATCTATACCTTTAGCTACTACTTGAGTGCCTATAATGATGTCGATTTTACCGTTGTAAAGTTCTTGATAACGCTCATCTAGTGATTCACCTTTTTTATTATCACCATCAAAACGGGCGATTGTCGCATTTGGATAAAGTTTTTTTAATTCGGATTCTAGTAATTTTGTGCCTATACCTTTATGGATGATGTCAACATTATTGCAAATAGGACAACAGGTAGGAACTTTTTGTGAATATCCAGTAATATGACTAATTAATAAGTGCTTGTCTGTATGTAATGTTAATGGTGTATCATTTACTGGATCTACCGCTATCCATCCGCAATTTCCGCATAGTGTTATAGGCGAGGTTCCGCGTCTGTTGTGAAAAAGTAGAACTTGATCATTTTTTGACAACGCTTTATTGATTGTTGATATGAGAGCATCAGATATAAATCTGTGTTTAAGGAAATTGATTCTTTTAGTCATATCTACTACAGTAAGTTTTGGCTTAGCAACATTTAACGCTGTTGTTGACATTTTAACTATAGGGGATGATGATTTTTTTGCTATATACATTTCTACAACTGGTGGTGTGGCGCTACCAAATATAGCTTTTGCATTGTGATAATTACATAACATAGTAGCTACTCGTAAAGTGGAATATTTAGGCTGTTTGTCTTGCTTATAGCTTGGCTCGTGGAATTCATCAACAATTATAGCTCCTATTTTTTTAATAGGTAAGAATAATGCAGAACGTGGACCTATTATAATTTTAGGGGTGTTACTTTCTAATGCCTTTTTCCACGAAAGGTGACGTTCAGATTCTGTTTGTCTGGAATGTGTTACAATTATGTGATCCTTAAATTCTTGCATAAAATCATCAATAATTTGTGAAGTTAAAGATATCTCTGGTACTAGAATTATTGAAGACAATCCTTGTTCAAAATTAAGCTTTGCTATTTCTATATATACATTAGTTTTTCCAGAACCTGTAATACCAAATAAAATATTGGTTGTATGTTGTGAGTCTGAAATCTTTTTTATTGCATTAGCCTGGTCTTTTGTTAGTGAGTATTTTTTGTGTACGCGTACTGGGTTATATTTTGTTAGTAAATATTTTCGTCGTGTTTTTTCTATGCCTGCAGGAATTAGTAATGAAAGGCAGAGGGCTAGATGCACATTGTAGTAATTGCTCATCCACTTAGCAGTTTTAATAAGTTCTTCGGGAATTGGTGTTTTGTAAATTACTTTTTCTATTGGTCTTGTATTAAAATTTGGTTTCTTTGCTTCACCAATAACTATGCCAATACAAGATGTTTTACCTATTGGTATTCTTACCAAGCTACCTACAACTAATAGATTGTTGTTGTGATATGTAAAGTAATACTTATCCTTGCGTACGAGTTTAAGGGGTGCTATTTCAAGATAATTCATACATAACAAGTATACTCTAATTTAAAAATGCCAAAAATCATAAGCTTTGCTACTTGAGACTTATTAAAATGTTGTGTAGAATGGATACAAAGGACAGGTGGTGATTATATGTTAGATATTTTTATAACTTCTAGAGTCAGGCGGAAAATTATCGTAGTATATGCAAAGTACCCAGATTTTAGAACTCATGTACGTGGCTTAGCTAAGTTGATTAAAGAGGATCCGGGGAATATTCAGCGTGAATTGAAAAAACTGGAGAAATCTGGTTTTTTGCTTAGTGAGAAACAAGGTAATACTAAGGTGTATGGCGCGAATAAGGAATTTCCTATATTTAAAGAGTTACAGAGTATTGTTATAAAGTCTCAGGAATATTCAGAACGCTCTAAACGATCTAATAATCAATAAGTAATTATTATTTGATTGATGACTCTGTTTGAAAAAATTTTAGCCTCTCGTAATATAGATAAAGATAAATTAAATTCTTTTTTATCTCCAGATTATGACCTAGAAAAAGGTGATCCATATTTGCTACCTGATATGCAAAAAGCAGTAGATAGAATTAAAACTGCTTATGAAAAAGGCGAAAAAATAGTTATATATGGCGATTATGATGTAGACGGTATAAGCGCAACCGCCCTTATTTTAGACGCTTTTGAATCTTTTGGATTTAAAGATATACAGTCTTTTATACCTAATAGATTTGTTGAGGGATATGGTATGACCATCGGTGCTGTCGATAAAATAAAGTCAATGGATGCAAATTTAATTATAACGGTTGATTGTGGTAGTTTATGTCACAATGAGATTAGCTATGCTAATAGTCTTGGTATAGATACTGTAGTTACAGATCATCATAATGTTGCAGAAACCCCACCACCTGCCGTTGCGGCTGTTAATCCGCGTTTTGTCGGTCATCTCTATCCATTCAGTGATTTAGCTGGCGTGGGTGTCGCGTTTAAATTGGTGCAGGCGTTGCAAAAAGAGCTAGATGGTCTACCCGAAGGTTATGAAAAGTGGTTATTAGATCTAGTAGCATTAGGCACTGTTTGTGATATTGTAAAACTTACTGGCGAGAACCGAGCAAATGTTTATTGGGGTATAGAAGTTATGAAAAAACAACGTCGTACTGGACTAAAGGCTTTAATGGCAGTCGCAAATATAGATAAAGCTGATATTTCGGCGAAGACTTTAGGGTTTGTATTTGGTCCGCGTATTAATGCTGCTGGTCGAATGGAGACTGCTAGTTTAGCTTTAGATATGTTAATTTCAAAGAATGGTGACGATGCCTTGAATAAGGCTAATTACATAGATAATTTAAACTCCCATCGCCGTCAAATGCAGGATGATATTTTTAAAGAAGCTTGTAAAATAGCACTAGATTATAAAGATGATGACGTTTTGGTTATAAATGGTAAAAATTGGAACCATGGCATTATAGGAATAGTAGCCGCTAAAATATTAGAGAAATTTAAAAAACCAGTATATATCCTTGCGGAGGATGATAATGGCGAGACCAAAGGTTCGGCGCGGAGTTTCGGTGATTTTAGCGCGGCAGATGCTGTGCGGGCGGCTGACGATATTATTATTAAGGGTGGTGGGCATGCAGCGGCTGCGGGTGTAACTTTAAAAAATGATAAGATTAGCGACTTTCGTCAACGTGTGAATGAATTCTATAGTTCATTACAACTCAATAATCAAGAGAGATATTTATTGCCAAAAGCAGACGTAGAGATTGATGATTTTTCTGAAATTAATGAAGATTTGGTAGGTAAAATAGCAACAATGGAGCCGTTTGGTAACGGAAATCCGGAGCCTGTAATAAAAATAACAGCAGCAGATATTGTAAATGTGCAGCATATGGGTACAGATGGTCAGCACATTAAACTTTCTGCCCGAGATTCAGATGGAATAGTTATTCGGATGCTAGCTTTTAACGCGCCAGAAAACTTTTTATGTAAACCAGGGGATACTGCTTCAATATGGTTTCGACCAGTTATTAATGAATGGCAAGGTATCCGATCAGTGGAGGGTGAGTTACTCCACTTACAATTGGTACATCCTGTTAATTAGATTATATTTTAGCTATATATACCTTGAGCTAATTGCAAAGTGAGATTATTATGTGCTATAATGGCACAAGTTATGGTTCAAGTTACACGTAAAGATCAGAAAGAGGCGAATGAAAACATTATTCGTCGTTTTAATCGTAAGGTATTACAAAGTGGTGTGTTAGCTAGTGCTAAGGCAAGTATGCGTTTTAGTAAAGAGATTAGCAAGACGGAGCGTCGCAAAAGCGCTATTATTCGTCGCGCCCGTAAAGAAGAAAAAACTCAAAAAATGCGCTTGGGAGTGCGTTAAAGGTGTCTTTAAAGGAGCAAATCCAGAAAGATATGAAAGCCGCTCTTCTGAGCGGCAACCGTTTTGAGGGCGAAGTCTTGCGTAATCTTAAGGCAGCGATTCTAAACGAAGAAGTCTCTAGTAATAAGCGAGATGTTGGTCTAGAGGATACTGGGATTGAAAAACTAATTGCTATGGAGGTCAAGAAGAGAAAGGAGAGTATTTCTCTTTATACTCAAAATGGTCGTGATGATCTTGCGGACGAGGAAAAGTCTGAGATTGACATCTTGTCTAAATATTTACCCGACCCAATATCCGAAGAGGAATTAATTAACATTTCTAAGGGAGTTATTGGCGATCTAGGCGCTGATAATATGCAACAAATGGGTAAGGTGATTTCTGCTGTAAAGTCTAAGGTTGGTACATCCGCTGATGGTGCTACTATAGCTAGAATTGTGAAAGAGTTATTATCTAATTAAGGTGTAATATGATTTTGTTATTTGGTCCAACTGGTGCAGGTAAAAGTGTTCAAGGTCAGATGCTAGCTGTTCGTATGGGTTGGAAATGGCTTTCAACTGGTCAGATGCTTCGCGATAGTAAAGATCCAGATGTTATAAGGATTTTAAAGAGCGGTGAATTGGTTAGCGATGAGCTAACTTATGAGGTTTTTGATCGAGCAATAAAAGACGCTAAGGAAAAGAATTACCCAAGAGTTATAGTTGATGGTTTTCCTCGTACCAAGAATCAAGCAGAGTGGTTAGCGGGATATTTAGATCGTATTCATGAAAAAATAGAACTGGTACTGGTTATAGAGGTTCCAGAATCTGAAATTATGAGACGGCTCGCTAAACGTGCTCGAATGGAAGATACTCCAGAAACGGTTGCGCGTAGGATGTCTATTTATCGTCAAAAAATGTATCCTGTATTGGGCACTTTTGCTGAAGATGGCATAAAAATAGTACATATGGATGGTACAGGTAAGGCTGGTGAGGTCCATGATAAGATATACGAAGAAGTGATGCAAGTATGCCAGAACTGATAACTGGTAAAAAAACTCAAAAACAACTAGATGCCATGCGAGAAGGTGGTGTTATTCTAGCAAAGATATTTGCAGATATTAAAGATTTTGTAAAACCTGGTATTAGTGAAAAAGAAGTTGATGAATTTACCGCTAAAAAGATTATCGAATATGGCGCAACACCAACTTATCGTGAACCTGTGCCAGATTTTCCTGGCGTGATTTGTATTAGTACCAATGAAGAAGTGGTTCATGGTGTTCCGAGCGACTACGTTTTTGAAAGAGGTGATATAGTAAGCTTTGATATGGTTATAACCTACAAAAATATGAAAACAGATAGTGCTTTTACTATGGTTGTAGGCGAAAAACCTAGTGGAGCAATTAAACACTTATTAAGTGTGACAGAAAAAAGTCTATATGCTGGTATTAATGCTATACATGGAGATGGCACTAATACAGAAGAGATCGGTGCGGCTATTGAGGCTGTTCTAAAGCAAGCTAAACTTGGTATAGTTCGTGAGCTTGTTGGCCATGGTGTTGGCTTAGAGATGCATATGCCACCTGATATTCCTAATTATCATATTAAGGGGAGTGGTGTGGTTTTGCATGAGGGTGACACTATTGCGATTGAACCTATGGCTACACTCGGGAGTGAAAAAATTAGAACAGATAGTCAAGATGGCTGGACTATAACTACTAAAGATGGTAGCCTAGCTGCGCATTTCGAACACACTGTTTTGATTACTAAAGATGGTGCAGAAATATTAACTAAAATACGATAATTATAAATATTGCAAACGGATAAGCATAACTGGTATAATTATAATTATGCAAGATAATTCTAAGTATGCTGTAGGTATAGATGTAGGAACTACAACAGTTAGATGCACAATAGGATTGGTTGATTCCGAAACTGGTGTACCATCCGTTATTGGTGTAGGCGAGGCTTCTAATAGCGGCATGAGAAAAGGGCTTATCAGTAAACTATCTGGTCCAGTCAAGGCTATTGATGACGCTTTGCGTGATGCCGAGCAGATGAGCGGTTATCAAGTTGATATGGCAACTGTAAGTATAAATGGGTCGCACATTATCAGTACTAGAGTTGATGGTACTGTATCTGTTAACTCTCCTGGCAATGAGGTTACTGAGGACGTTATAGCCAGGGTAGAAGAAATGGCTGTAACTACTGGTAAAAGGATTCCTGCGAACCGCGATATTATCAATATAATACCGTTTGATTACAAACTTGATGGTCAGGATGGCATTCAGGATCCACTGGGTATGGTTGGGACTAGATTAGATATTAGTGCTAATGTTATCTCTTCACTTAGACCAAATATGGACAACTTACATAAGGCTGCTGAGGAGGCGCAAGTTAAAGTTAATACTACTGTCCCTAGTGTAGTTGCAGCTGCTAAAGCTGTTCTTACGGAAAAGCAGATTGAAGGCGGTGTGGCTGTGATCGATTTCGGCGGGTCTACTACAGGCATAGCCATTTATGAAGAAGGCGATCTACAATATATGTCCGTTTTGCCTGTTGGTGGTGACAATATTACCAATGACTTAGCGATTTACTTTAAGATAGCTCCAGAGATAGCTGAGATTATAAAATTGAAACACGCCTCTGCTCTTGGTTATACATCAAATAAAGAGGTTTCTGTTAAATATAATAATACCGTAATGAAATTTAATACTGAGGACATTGACGAGGCTGTTGGTGCTCGGCTGGAAGAGATATTTGAAGATATAAATAAGGAAATTGATAAAGCTGGCCGTCGTGGTAAGTTACCCAATGGTGTCGTAATCACGGGAGGAGCTTCACAGCTAAGGGATTTGCCTGAATATGCAAAGAAAACACTACACCTAGCGACAAGGATGGGTAGAACTATTGGTGTAAGTGGTGATCTAGAGCAGATTAATAAACCTGAATATATCACGGCGATGGGTCTTATGTTATCTGATATAGATAACGCTAATAGTGCGAGCTTCCGTAGATCGGATACTGCTCACTCTGCTTTAGAAAAGAGCGGATCATTTATCAAGAAGTTTATAGGGCGTTTTCGTGTATAGTTGCTTATGACGTGGTATACTTATACTAGAAGATGTAGGAATAGCAGGAGAGGTAATAATGCCTGAAATAAAACCAAGTGATATACAAACATTTGCAAGTATAAAAGTTGTTGGAGTCGGTGGTGCAGGAGGCTCTGCTATAAATCGTATGAAAGAAGCTGGGCTCACTGGTGTGCAGTTTATTGCAATGAATACAGATGCGCAAGCTTTGCATAATTCTAAGGCTGATGTAAAAATACATTTAGGTCAGGATACGACAGGCGGTCTTGGTGCAGGGGCTGATCCAGCTGTTGGTGAAAAAGCAGCCCTTGAATCAAAGGAAGAAATTCGTGAAGCACTTGAAGGTGCTGATATGGTATTTGTTACAATTGGTGCAGGTGGTGGCACTGGTTCTGGTGCGGGTCATATCGTGGCTGAAATTGCTAGGGATTTGGGTATTTTAGTTGTTGGTGTCGCGACTCGTCCGTTTAGTTTTGAAGGGGAAAAACGACGCCGTAATGCTGAGTGGGCTATTGCTCATCTAGGTAATCAGGTTGATACCTTAATATCAATTCCTAATGATAGGCTACTACAGACAATTGATCGCCGTACACCTCTATTAGAAACATTCAAGATTGCTGATGATGTTTTACGCCAAGGTGTACAGGGTATATCAGAACTAATTACAGAACATGGTACGATTAATTTGGATTTTGCTGATGTTAAGGCTATTATGAGTAATGCTGGATCGGCATTGATGGGAATAGGAAAGGCTAGCGGAGAAGATCGTGCGGCTTTGGCTGCTCAGCAAGCTATAGAGTCTCCTTTGATAGAGGTTAATATAGAGGGAGCTAAAGGCGTTCTGTTTAATGTAACAGGTGGTTATGATATGTCTATGGCAGAAATTCAAGAGGCTGCGGAGATCATCACTAATGCAGTAAGTCCAGACGCAAATATTATTTTTGGTACAACTCTAAAGCCAGAGCTTCAAGATGAGCTTATAATTACAGTAATTGCCACTGGCTTTGATAACGAATATTTTGCCGAGCAAGCTGCCACGCTTGATACGCCAGACGACGTTGAGGCTAAGGACGATGGAGACAATACAGAACATTCAGACGTTTCTGATGATGTCGTTGAGGAAGTTGATATGACACTTGATCAAGATTCGGTAGCGGCAGATTTTGCTGACGATAGTATACAAGATATATGGAATCACCCTCCACAAGAAGAGGAAGACGAATCGGATATGCCAGCGTTTTTGCGTCGTCGTAAGAAGAATAATAGGGAAGAATAGATTATGGTAGGTCGAGATTACAGAATTGGCGACAGTAAAGTACTTGAATCTCGAGAACTTGGTGATGGTAAAACGATTCGACGCCGTCGTGAAACACTTGATGGTAAATGTAGATTTACTACATATGAACGAATTGAGCGTCCTGATTTATCGGTCATTAAGAAAAATAGTAAGAGAGAACTTTTTGACAGAGAAAAACTTGCTAGAGCAATAAGCCAATCTGTAGGAAAGTTTTTTACTTCTGAAATTGAGGTGGAGCAAATTATTAACGAGACTGAAGAAGCAATCTATAACTTGGGGGAAACTGAAGTATTATCAAGCGCGATCGGTGATATAGTTTTGGATATATTGGCAAAGAAAAATGAGATTGCATATGTGCGTTTTGCTAGTGTTTACCGTGATTTTAAAACTCTTGATGAGTTTGAAAATATATTAGCTGCTCGTAGGCGTCAAAATAAATCTCAGGGATAGATATGCGTGTAGTTATTGTATATAAGGATAGTAGCGAATATACGAGAAGTGTCTATGATTTCTTACGTGATTATGAGGCAAGAACTGGCAAACAACTAGAAACAATCAATCCTGATACTCGTGAAGGTAGTGATTTTTGTAGGCTTTATGATATAGTTGAATATCCTAGTATTGTTGCTGTAACGGATTCTGGTAGCTTGCAATATATGTGGAGAGGTTTACCGTTACCGTTAATAAATGAGGTGAGTTATTATGATAAAATTTATTAATTTTTTAAAGCATAAAAATCAAGATATCAGAGACAATAGATATATATTTGCCAATATGTTAATAGGGGCAGTATTGAGTCTGGTGGCTTCTCTTGTTCTTTCGATTGAGGCTATTCACTTAGCACAGAATCCAAACGCGGTTTTGTCTTGCAGTATAAATTCAGTTATAAATTGTGCTACAGTAAGCTTACATCCGTCGGCTTCAATACTTGGCTTCCCAAATAGTTTTTTGGGACTTATAGCTGAGCCAGTCGTTATAACAGTAGCTATAATAGGGCTTGCTGGTGTGGCTATGCCACGTGGCTTTATGTTTGCTGCTCAGATTGGTTATACTATCGGATTTATATTTGCCTATGTACTATTATATTTTAGTTTCTTTATAATTCGTGCATTATGTCCGTGGTGTTTATTAGTTACCTTAACTACGACTTTAGTATTCTTTTCTATGACTCGTTACAATATTAAATACAATAATTTATATTTACCAAAGAAGTTACAAAAACAACTCAAGAGGTTAGTTGATAGTAATTATGATCGGTTATTAATGTGGACTCTAATTGTGATAATTATATCTGGAATTATCGTAAAATATGGTGCTGATTTGTTTAATTAGCTAAAATTGTTATGTTTTTATCTTTTATTGCAAAATAGATGATATAATATTTGTATGAGAAAAGATCTTTTAGCTAGAGCGTTTTTTGGCGTTATGATTGTAGCGCTCGGCGGGATTTTGTTATTGCAGAATCTCGATATTATTAAGTTTAATAACTGGGGTATATTCTGGGGTATATTCTGGGGATCTGCTTTTATTTTGGCTGGTTTATCTGCTATATTCAGTAAGCGTCCACTTTGGTTTTGGGGAATTTTACTAATAGTCATAGGATTATTCATTGGACTTAATTTATCTGATATTATTGACGTTAACTTCTGGAGTATATTCTTCCCAGCATTAATTATATTAGTTGGTGCAAGTGTAATATTTAATATTAAGCCTTCGACTTCCAAGAAGGGTGAAGATGATGATTCATCTGATGGCGAGAAAACTGCTATATTCTATGGACAGGAATCGCGAGTAAAAGGTAACTATGAAGGCGGTGCTTTAACTGCTATATTTGGAGGAGTCGAACTTGATTTACGTCAAGCGAAAATTAAAGATGGCTCTGTAATTAGTGTATTTACATTTTGTGGTGGTATTACAATAATGATGCCAGATGATGTTGTTGTAAAAAATGAAGTTCGCGGAGTGTTCGGTGGTAGTGAAGATAAAAGTATTGCTAAATCTTCTGCTAAAAAAGAAGTTTATATTCAGGGCGAATGTATTTTGGGCGGTTTAGAAATTAAGTAAACGTTGCATTGTTTTTTGATTAAAAATGCCTTACTATATGTGTAGGGCATTTTTATATTGAGTGTTTGAGAAATATAAAATGAGCGGCTATCAACCGTGAAGCCTGCGGGAAGAAATTGGTTTTGCTAGCTGAGATTAGACCCCGCCGCGTATGCTGCGACAAAGCAATAATCAAGTGCTGAGAGAGTTGATGTGCTGTGATAGCCTCGCGCGACAAGCGAGAGAGTGTAATCTAAAATCACTTCTTTTGGAATCGAGATGGTACCGTCCGCAAAACCTAACGGATTCTCGAGGTCGAAAGAGGTGATTTTTATATTGTAGAGGGAGAACAATGGCGTCATTAAAATATTATCAACCAGAGTATGAAAGTGAGAACTTTCATTGTGCACATTGTGGGGTGTATGCAAGCCAATATTGGGGTTATCTTTGTACGAGAAAAATGACAGGTGTAACCCATATTAGTCGGGGTCAGTCATTGTCTGACAAGTTTGCTACGTCAATCTGTAGCCATTGTAGAGAATGGTCGATATGGGTTGAAGAATCTTTAGTTTATCCGGCGCAAATTACAGTGGAAGATCCGAATGATGATATGCCGGATGAGGTTAAAAAACTATATAGAGAGTCTGCTCAAATTTTGTCTATTTCACCACGTGCGGCTGCAGCACTGTTGAGACTAGGATTGCAGATACTGCTCGGTGCTGTGGGGGGTGATGGCAATAACATAAATGATGATATAGGAAAAATAGTTAAGTCGGGTGTTGAGCCTGAAACGCAAAGGGCTCTAGATATTCTAAGGGTGTTTGGTAATAGTGGAGCTCACCCTGGGGAGATTAAGCTTGATGAAGATCCTGGCCTGGTGCACAAAATGTATGGGCTAATGAACTATATTACCGATAGGCTTATCACCCAGAAGAACCAGATAAATGAATTATTCGAAGGTTTGCCAGAGGGAATTAGAGATCAGATTAAATCACGAGATAGTAAAAATAAGGATAAGGAGAAGTCATAATGAAATTCAAACACGGCACACGTCGCCGAGCGGCAGAATATGAAAAAGATTGGGCGCAACGCTGGAAGGATGATCAGACATTTGAAAAGTCAGTGGTGCAGCGGCCGGCAGATAATGCCTACGTCTTTTATGACGGGCCGCCGTTTATTACTGGCGTACCGCATCATGGTACGTTACTGAGCTCAATCGTTAAGGATGCAGTGCCGCGCTACTGGACGATGAAAGGCAAGCGCGTGGAGCGCCGCTGGGGTTGGGACTGTCATGGCCTGCCGGCAGAGAACTTCGTCGAAAAGCAGATGAATATTATGGATCGGCGGCAGATTGTGACGAATAGCGACCAGCCAGCGCCTCTGGATAAGGACGGCAATCCTTTGCCAACCATCAGCCTGGAAAAATACATTACCAAGGCGCGTGAAAGCATGGTAGCCAACAGTGAGACGTGGCAGGGTGTGATCGACCGTATCGGCCGATGGGTGGACTTTAAAGGCGCCTACCGTACCATGGATAAGGATTTTATGGAGTCGGTTTGGTGGGCATTTAAGCAACTCTACGAAGCGGGCAAAATTTATGAAGGCGAAAAGGTGCTGATGTATGACACCAAGTTTGCTACCCCTGTTAGCAAGGCTGAAGTCACTATGGATAATGACGCCTACCAAACAGTGACTGATCCGAGTGTGTATGTGAAGTTTAAACTAGTCGATAGCGATTACTCGATCCTTGCCTGGACCACCACACCGTGGACATTGCCAGCAAACCTCTTACTGGCAGTTAATCCAGAGATGACGTACTGTGAGGTGTTGGTGGATGGTGAAAAGCTGATCATCGCCGAAGAAGCCCTCGAGCGCACCCTGCAGGACGAAAAGCACCAGCCACTTGATTACGAAGTATTACGTAAATTCCCAGGTAGTGAATTGGTGGGTAAGAAATATCAGCCACTTGATACCGGCTCGACCTGGCCAGAAAATGACAAGATCCACACCATTTACGCGGCGGATTTCGTGTCGCACGAGTCAGGTACGGGTATCGTGCACATTGCGCCGGCTTATGGTGAGGACGACTTTGAGCTCGCCAAGCGCCACGGTATTAGCGCCTTCCATGTGATTGACGATAACGGCTACTACACCGATGGCAATTACACAGGCCTTGAGGTGTGGGATAACAATAAGTTCATCGCCAAAGACCTGAAAGAAAAGGGCATGGTGTGGAAGATTGAGTATATTCGCCACGAATATCCATTCAATCCTCGGAGTAAGCAGCGCATCATGTATCGGGCGATTCCGTCGTGGTTCTTTGCGATTCAGGGGCAGAAGCCGCTCATGCTGGAGCAAAACGAGAACATCAATTGGTTCCCGGCACATCTGAAGTACGGCCGTTTTGCCAAAAATATCGAACAAGCGCCAGACTGGAATCTGAGCCGCGACCGCTTTTGGGCGACGGCCATGCCGGTGTGGAAGGGTGACCGGGGTACGGTCAAAGTGGTCGGGTCGTATGCGGAACTCAAGGAACTGAGTGGTGCGGAGTTGGATGATTACCACCGTCCGTGGGTGGATGATATCACTTTTGAGATTGATGGCGAGACCTTTACTCGCATTGACAAGGTGCTGGATTGTTGGTTTGAGTCGGGCAGTATGCCGTTTGCTCAGTTGCATTATCCGTTCGAAAACCGACAGAAGTTTGAGGCAAATTATCCGGCAGATTTCATTGTCGAATATATTGGCCAGGTGCGGGCTTGGTTTTATTATGTGCATGCGGTCAATACGGCGCTGGCGGAGATCGGTGCCTTTGGTCTTGATTGCCAGCATAAAAATGCCTATAGCAATGTCATTACCACCGGCGTGGTGGCAGGTAACGATGGCCGCAAGATGAGTAAATCTCTCGGCAACTTTACCGACCCGAATGAGCTGATGGACAAGTTCAGTGCGGATAGCTTGCGCTTTTTGCTGCTCAGTAGTCCGCTGCTCAACGGTGAGGATTTTGCCTTGCACGATAAGAGCGTTGGTGATGTGGCTAGGAAACTTGCCATGATTTGGAATATGTATGACTTCTTTACGATGTATGCGGAGGTGGATGGCTGGGAGTTTGACGGCGAATTGAAAGATCCGCTGAGCGAGCTGACAAACCCGCTAGATATCTGGATTATAAGCCGCTTACATCAGCTGGTGGCAGAAGTTGAGCGTCACATGGATACCTACAATATCCCCGATGCACTCAGCCCTATTTTGCCGTTCCTAGATGACGCATCCAACTGGTATGTGCGCCGCAGCCGCCGTCGCTTCTGGAAATCGGAAGATGACGGCGATAAAAATGACGCTTACCGCACGCTGCATTACGTGTTGGTGCGCCTGAGCTATATCTTGGCTCCATTTACGCCGTTTTTGGCCGAGGAACTGTACTATAATCTGACGGGCGATACTGAATCGATTCACTTGAAGGATTGGTTGCCTGCGGGCGAAATTAACAGGGCAATGCTACGCGATATGAATGCTTTGCGTGCTGCTGTCAATGATGGTCTATCGAAGCGTGCTGCTGAGGGGATTAAGGTTCGCCAACCGCTGGCTTCCGCTAAACTTGTCAGCACTATTTCGCAAAATACGCCAGAAGAAGTTGCTCAGTTCCTAGTCGATATTGCACGGGACGAGCTGAATGTTAAGTCGGTGGAAGCAGTGACTGGTTCAGAACTTGATGTTCCTGAAGCGTCTGCCCAGCCAAGTGTTGTCTATGATCTTAATATCACCCCCGAGCTCAAATGCGAAGGCTTGATGCGCGAGATTGTTCGCCACGTTCAGAGTGCGCGTAAGAAAGCGGGCTTGCAGGTTGATGATCGCATAATCCTGCAGCTCACAACTAATGACGATCAGCTTCGTCAAGCTATTAATGAACACCGCGCGACGATAGCTGCCGAGACTTTGGCATCTTTTGGTGAATCTAATAGTAATAGATCAAAAGCTACCATTGAGGGCACTGAGTTTGATATTGCTCTTCATATTGCCTAACAATTTGGTGATTTGGCTATTATACATAGAATATTGTAAACTATAATTCAGGTGATAATAATTTACTCATATTAATGGGGGTGTACTTATGTTAAATTCAGATAGAGATATTAATAATAGAATTACGATTAATGAAACACCTGATCAACCACAATTTCAAAATCTACAACACGAGAAGTTGAGAGCCTCTCACCTACACGCACCTTTATTAAAGGCTGCGTTAATGGCAGATGTACCTGTTTGGTTGTATGGCGAAGCGGGCAGTGGTAAATCTACGGCTGCAGAACAGATGGCAGATGAATTGGACTTATCTTTTCGCTCTATTTCGCTTGGTCCATCAACTTCCAAGGCTGATCTTATGGGCTATCGTGATGCTACTGGGGAATATCGCAGTACAGCATATCGTGAAACATATGAAGACGGCGGTGTATTTTTATTTGATGAAATAGATAATGCTCACCCGTCTGTATTAACTATATTAAATAACTCAATTGCAAATAATCAAGGTGAGTTTCCAGATAAGCGAATATCTCGCCACGATGATACTCGTTTCATTGCGGCTGCAAATACGATTGGTCGCGGTGCAACTGCTGAATATGTTGGTCGTACTCCGATTGATGCAGCTACCATTGACCGTTTTGCGTTTGTACCTATGGATATTGATCCCGAACTAGAAGAAGCTTTAGTATTAGGTTCTCAAGTTAGAAATTCTTATGTAGATATTTCTTCTGGTGGAGTACCTAATGCTAGGGAATGGTTGGCGGTTGTTCGTGCGCATAGAGAGGCTGTATCTGAATTGGGAATTAGGGCAATTATCGGTCAGCGTGCTGCTCTTTATGGAAAACGTTTAGCTGAACAAGGGGTTGGAAAAGACTGGCTTAGTGAAATGTTACTTTATAAAGGCATGAAGAAATATGATCGTGAAAAGCTGGAGAGCGCTGCGGGCAAATTAGTTGGAAAACATCAGAATAAGCTTAGAGACTCTCATCCAAATTCCACTATAAGTTCAAGTCGTCATCAATCATCTTCTAATATGAATACAAATTCTATTCCATCGACTCAAACACATTTATATAAATACGATAGAGATGAAATAATACAAGATTTAATAATACAAGATTTACCTATAAGTCCAAACATAAAAACTTTACCTGATCGTGATTCTAATTTGGATGAAAATCAAGAAGTAGAGCGGGATTTGTGGTTTGATGTACCAGATACAAAAAATATAGTCAGCGAATATTATATAAATAAGATAGCCTATGAAGAATGTCTTGAAGAAGCAAAACAATTTATGCTATATGAAGATGGTGTAAAGTTATTACCATGGGAGTCTTCTCCTGATAGAGTTGAAAAAGTAGTTTGTAATTTCGAGTCTTTAAGTGAAGAGGATGTTATGTATTATGTACGCCAGTTTGAGTCTAAGTATAACTTTACTCCTGGAGCCATCACTATGATTAATTGGTTAATGCAGAATCCAGAAGTTAATAACAAAAATAGGTAGATGAGCTGATGCGCAAGTGCAAATATGTGAGAAATGATGGTAGTGTTGCTTATGTAAGACATCTTGACGGCCTAAGTGAAGTTGTTGATATAATGCGAAATTCCAAAGAAAACGATAGAAATTCTAGTCTTGAATCTAGTAGTTGTGAAATTGATTCAGATAGTAGCTGGTATGGCACTAGTAGTATGGAAGAGGCTATGGATTTAATGCGCTATGGATGGGAAGAAGGAAGATTAAAGTTAAAGAAAGCGATAGGTAAAATAGCGATTGATGAATTAGTGGGAAAGCGCTGCACTGTTGATCAGATTCCGGATTACACTGGTGATGAGGTTGATATTTATAGGTTTTTATCTGGTGATCCAGAAAATATGGTTGAATATCATCTAGAGGATAGTAAATACGGAAAACAAGCTAATATGCTAGTTAATTGCTCTTTATCTTCAAGTGTCTCGCCAGAAAGAATTATTAAGCGCGGGGCTGCTATCTATTCAGCAATTGAAGCTTTACGTGCAGAAGGTTATGCATTGGGTTTGACTATGGTAGAATCCAGTAAGCCCGAAAGACACTCTAAAAAACATAAAATTTATGGTATAGAGTACTATACTCCAATTATTGAACCAGGAAACTATCTTGATATTGATACAGCATCTTTTTGTCTGGCTCATCCTTCTTTCTTGCGGCGAGCCATGTTTGCAGTTAATGAAACCGAGAAAGATAAAATACGCAAGGTTGCTGGTTTTTATAGCGGAGGTGGGTATGGAGTGCCTTCAAAAATTTTTTCAAAGATACCACCAAATAGTTTTGTTATTAATAAAGGCGAAGGAATTGATCTTAAAGGAGCATCAGAGTGTCAGAAATTTGCCCAATCCATTGCAGATAGAGCCCTAAAGGCATTAGGTGTAGAAGTATGTGATAACGAGAAATATTAATAGGCTATCGCTTCATTGCTTAGGATTTACAAAACATGATACAATGGATTTAAACAGTAAGGGGAGAATATGAAGAGAGTAATATTTGGTTTTATAACCATTACCGCATTGGCTGTATTAGGTTTTGCGCCGTTTGCTAACGCACAGCAGGGAAATCACAATAAACAGAGTACCGATATTGGATATAGTCTACCAGCTGGCAGAAAGCATAGTGGTAACATATATACCTCATCTCGGAATATACAGATTAATGGAAATATTGAAGGTAGTTTATACTGTGCTGCTTCATCGGTACTGGTTATCAATGGTAGAGTTAGCGGTGATGTAGTTTGTCTTGCTTCTAAGGTAATTATAAATGGTGAAATTGGACAGGATTTACGTATAGCTGGATCAGATATTTCTCTGAAAGGTAAAGTTAATGGTGATGCATCAATTGCTTCGTTAGATAAAGTTAACCTCGCACCAGAATCGACAATCAGTAAGGATTTGCAAATTTATGGTAGTAGTACAGAGATAAGCGGTGAAATTGGCAATAATGCTTATATTTCCTCGCATAATTTAAAGGCTGGTAATATGGTTAAGATCGGTGGTGATCTTAGCTATTCATCTGTTGATGAAATTAATTTCGCTAATGGTCAAGTAAAAGGCAAAATTAATTATAATCAAGTACAGAATAATGATAACGCGGCGCTGTCTGTAATTATGATTATGCTGATGTTGCTAGTACTATCTATGATAGTAGTCCTTGTTGTACCTAGTAGAGTACATCGTTCCAGTGAGATTGCTAAAGGCAACTTTATTACAGTGATCTTAGCTGGTGTGGCTACAGTATTTCTAGTTCCTATTGTAGCTATACTTTTGACACTATCTGTTATAGGTATACCTGTTGCAATAGTTATGGGATTCGCTTACGTAATAATCCTTATTATGAGCGCTCCTTTCTTTGTATATTTGCTTGGTTCGATTTTACTAAGCGGTGTTAAAAATATTCCATTACGTATGTTGGGTGGTGTAGTATTCTTTGTGGCACTTTGTATGATTCCATTTGTTAATGTAGTTGCTATACTATCATCTTTGTTTATAGGCACTGGTATAGTTATTCGTCTTATAACAGATGGATATAAAATGCCACGTTATACTCTGAATCCTCCAGCACCTAAGCCGCCAATGCCAGATGCTTTATTGGATACATCAGATAATCAAGATACAGATATTACGAAAAATAGTAGTGAAGCGACACCTAAGGATGCTAAGCCATCAGCAAAGAAAAAAACGCCAAGTAAATCATCTGTTAAATCATCTAAAAAAGAATCAGAATAAAATAGGAGGCTAGAATGACCATACAAAAGTCAGCTAAGATAGGTATAATCACAGCGACTATCTCTTGCATGGTACTTAGTGGTCATGTTGCTTGTGCTCTGAACGAGGGGGAGTCTCAATCTACTCCTTCTAACCCAGCAACAAATACTCCAACTATTCAAAATCAAGCAGGGCAGCCAGTACAACCTACTGAGATACAGATAGAATTGATTTTGTTGCCAAAACAATATTTTTATGGAGATGATCTTGATCTTAAGGCTAAGATTATAAAAAATAATACAAATTATAAATTAAAGCTAAAAGTCACTAGGGTAGATATTCCAAATTCGCCTCCAAAACTAATTAATATAAATGAGACTGCAGGCGAGATTAACCTTGCTAATTATCTAAGAAGTGATGATTTACTGCATGGTGATTATGTAATGGAGATTCTTGCTATATCTAATGATAGTCAGAGTGAATTATATAAATCTAAAGAGGTTAATTTAAAAATTTTACCAAAAATTACACCTCCTTCACCACCTAATGAAAATTCCGCTTCCGATAATGTAGCGCCTGCGCCACAACCAGCTCCTCAACCAAAACCAGAGCCAAAAGAGGCTATAATAAATAGTAAGCCTCTAAAAACACTTGAGCCTGTAAAGTCCGATACTCATCTTTCGACGAACTTTTCAGCTCCATATGTGTTTGGAGTAACATCCTCTAAAAAGAGTGACTCTATAACTGCTGTTACACCTACTAGAGTTGCTTCTAGGAGTGAATCTACTATAAATACGATAAATGGTATAACTACTAAATCTAATAATGTAGATAAACTTACAGATCCAGAAAAGGTTATAACACTTACAGCTAAAAAGTCTAATACAACACCGCAAAGTAGTAAGCTAACCAACGATAAAAATCACAATAATAATCCAAGCCAAACCAATAATTGGTTAGACTGGCGAGTGATTGGTGCGGGGATAGGTGTACTTACTGTAGCTACTATTGGATTTTGTCGATTTGTTATTATGCGTAAATAGATAAATTTAAATTCAACTAAACTAAATTGAGGGGTTATATGATTACAAAAGCAATTATATTAGCAGCTGGTTGGGGTACGAGACGTCTTCCAATAACTAAATCAGTAGAAAAGTGTATGCTTCCAATCGGCAATCGTCCAGTAATAGACTATGTGGTACAGGATGCTATCTTAGCGGGTATAAAAGATATTTATTTTGTCGTAAATTCTGAAGATAATCAGATAGAAAAATACTACAAACCATACCCAAAGCTTGAACAGTATCTAAATTTTGCAGGTAAGCCAGAATATTTGCGCTATATTGCGCCTCCGCAAGGTGTTAATTTTTACTTTATCGAGCAAGAGGTTAATACTAAATACGGTACTGCTATACCTGTGGGGCTTTGTTTTCCATATATACGCCCTGGTGAATCGGTAGCAGTTTTGACTGGTGATGATTTTATTTATAACTATGATGGTAGTTCCGAACTAGCTCGCTTAATTATGCAAACACCTCAAGGTGCTAGTTCGATGCTTAGTGTAGAAGTCGACCCTAATAGAGTGGGGGAATATGGAGTGATTGAGTTTGATACGCAGGGTAACTATTATCAAATAGTAGAAAAGCCTTCTCCAGAAAACTCTCCAAGTAACTATATAAATATCAGTAAATACATTTTAAATTATGAGGTTTTGCAAGCAGCAGCAGCGTATTCAAAAGTTGATATTACAGGAGAGTACGCACTTACGGAACCTATTAATCAATATGTTTTGACTGGGGGTACTATGAAGGTCGTATTATCTCAGGGTAAATATTTTGATTCAGGTAATGCTTATGCTTGGGTAGAGGCTAATAGAACAGTTCTAGGTGTATAAATTAAATAACATATATTTGCTCAATAGCCTAATTTATTGTTAGGCTATTGATTTTTTATAATAATTATGTTAATATTCATAAATAAGGAAGTTAACATAAACATTATTAAAGTTAAATTAAAAAAATAAAGCTTCCCTAAAAAGGAATAATTTATGCGAGAAAAATCTCCAGTTATCACGATTTCATCTGAAGATGTGGTTGAGCCTATAACGGTACATCATAATCAAACACCAGAGTCACAATTGCACGTTGTGGATCAGGGTGATAAAAATGTAAGCTATAATACTCTTAATAATCTAAACACCGATGAATTACTTAGTGAACAATCGCTAAATACTGATAACGATATTGAAGATCAGGAAGTAGATGATTATCAGGCTGAATACGAAAATTCGCAAACTGAAGCTATGGATATGGAGAGTATTCGCCAAGTAGCTGAAGAAGAAAATAAAAAGCCTAGATGGGCTAGAGCTCGTAAGATGTTGGGTACAATTTCATTAATACGTACTTTAAAACCTGGTAAAGCCAAAGAAACACCAGAAAATAATCTCTCTAATCACAATAAACAGGAGTCTCAAAAGCTTGTTAAAGATTTAGGTATGAATATCATTAACGAAGGGTATATAGATAAAATAGACTCCTTAAACAGTGATGAACTAGAATCATTAAGTAAAAATTTTACTGCTCTAGAAGAAGAGTATGCTAATATTGATGACTATATTAAGGAAAATAGTGTATCCTTACAGCATATAGCAGAGCATGCTAAGTTAAATGATAAGGATAATATCTTAAAAGCTATTCAAGCCAGAAAAGAGCAGTTAGAAAATTCTACAGATAATAGTGACGATGATAATGAATCTAACAAACCTCGCCACGCTAAAGAGGCATTAGTTGACGACTTAGATACATCAGAAATAACCCAAGAGGAAAAAGATAAATTAATTGAAGACTATAAAGAGCTAAGTAAAGGCATAAATGAAAGATTAGAAGATGATAAATTCTATAATCTAACCGCTAGTGAGTTACTCACCGTAATTACTGATAATACGCAAATGATGCTAAAATATTCTTCACCAGGCTTTAAGAGTATTTTAGAAAGCGAAGGAATAACGGATGATGTAGCAGAAAAGGTACATTCCACATCAGATAAAGTTCTAGACCGTTTAACAAAGATAAATTTCGCAGCAAGTACGTTTGAATCAGCAGAGCATAGAAAGCCTACTGAACAAGAAGCGGTTGAAGCGGCTAATAAAGATAATCTATATTAAAATAAGGATTAGATTGTGCTATAATGCAAGAATAAAGTATTTAAAACAAAAATAAGATTTCACTAACCCAACAAAAGGAGAGCTTACGCTCATGTCGGCAGAGAAAAATAAAATCAAGCTTTCAGCACCAGAATCGAATATTTCTGAGCAATCAGGCGAGAAAGAAAAACCTAAGTTTTCTAATCGTGATAAAACAATTGCCCACTCTATAAGTTACCGTTTGAACAAGCGATTAAGCGAAGAAGACATACTAAATAGCGAAAATCAAGACATAATTGACCTTAGAGAACATATTAACACAGGTCTAACAGATGTAATAAATGAAGCTAATAGGCAGCAACTCAAACCAGGCTCACAGGAGCGTATGGAGTCTATAAAAGATGGTGCGCGGGATTTACTAAACAGTATTGATTTTGATAGCTTTGCAGATAAACTTGGGTTACCTGAATCATCAAAAAATAAAGAACGTAAGTTAGATAAATGGCGACAATCTGTATCTAGAAAAATGGGCATGGTCGCGACTAGGGGAATTAGCGCGATACAATCTATGGGTAAAAAGATTGAATCTGTTAAAGATGTCGTCGGTGATTTAAAGGAAAAATCTGCCAAAAATAAAGCTGAGAGAATTGAGGAAGCTAAGAGGAAAGATATTACAGAATTTTTGGATTCTGCTGGTGAAATTGCCTTCAGACTACATTCAATTAAAGCAGGAATTAGTTTAGCGCCAGAAGCACTTTCTAATATAAAAACTGAGTATAAGCATCTTAGGAGTTTGTATTCCAATTTAGGTGAAGATATTAATAGTGATGTAGCTGCTTCTTATTTTGCTAAGGATTTAGGTTTTTCAGACAAATATCACGAAAATATAAAGTTATTAAATAATGAAATTAAAAAGCGTAAATCCGATGAAAAGGAAGCTAAGAAGAGCGCTAAACTAGCTGAAAAGCAGGCTAAAAAGGATGCTAAGCAGGCTAAAAAACCTAAACACGCAAAACCTAGAAAGCCGATTTCCTTAGATTCTATACCACTTATGCGCCGTGGTGAACCTGGCGAAACAAAACAGGAAGAGAATTTGCGGTATCGCAAGAATATATACAAGTTAGGCGCTATAGCTTTAACTGGTGTGATTACTCTTGGTGCTGGCGGTGTTTATTCTTATAATAGATCTGTTAACATAAAACCTTCTGCCGAAATTAGTACAAATTATAATACTAATAATAAAAGCACTGAAGAGGCGGCTACTAGCACTACTAAAGCGCCTGAGACGGCGTCTCCAGAAAAAGTCGCAGAAACTAATATAACTGAAAAAGAAACTTTATTTAATAATTCTAAAGAGGGTAAATACGGTAACTTATTTAGTGGGTATGATGCCAAAAAAGATATCGCTGGCATGAGCGGGAAGATAGATAAAAATGACTGGCGTAAACCACTAGAAGGCGATAGTACGCATGAGCGCGGAAAAGACTTTTTAGATGGACTAAAATCTAGCCCTTCCGAGCTTGCTACAGTTCTTTCTAGGCTTGGTTCTTTGCCAAAAGGTATGACGGTAGATGAAGCTCAGAAAGTATTTTCTAACGATAAGGATCGTGCTATAACCCTAGCATCAGTTTTAAGTGAGGGAAAGGTTGAATTTAAGCAGGGTTCTGCTTTGGGCGAGAATGAGGCTTACGGCAGTTATTTTGCAGTTAAAGATGTAGATGGTGTTTACCGTACCTATTATGATTCATATGTCGATGGCAGCCAGCCTAGCAATGTGCTTGAAATGCATGTTACCAAAGATGATGGAAGTACTCATGTTTTAGAAATTCGTGAGGCTTGCGGGCAAATTATTGATCGTATTGACTCCAATCTTGACGTATAAATATAAACAGTATTGACTTTTATTCATTATTATGATAAAATCTATAACGTAGTAAATAAAAATTACAAAATAAAAATTACAAAAGTAAAGGACAGTGAAGTTTTATTATGGCAGAACAATTATCTAAATCTATACAAAATATAATGAACACCGACCCTAGTAATATTGATAGGGATAGTGATGAATATAAGGAGTTTATTCAAACTGGATCAATCGATGATTTCACTCAACTTGCCCATAAGGCTAAAGTTAGTGGCGAAGACGATCTATTAGGCTCGGTTTATGGAGAAATAAAAGATCGCTTAGATCAGGCTGTGCGTGATAATTTTATCACTGAAGAAGAGCTTGACGACAGGCTTAATAAGATTGACTCTATTATAGAAAGTGATCCTGCGAATAATAATCAACCTGCCGTCCAAAAACTAGCCGCAACTGCAGTGACAGCGGCTAATAAACCAAATAATTTAAATACCACTAGTGCAAATAGTGGTAAGGCTGCAAATACTCTACCTAATTCCATAAAATCTAAGTCTAACGCTCCGACTCCGCTAATGATGCCATCTAAAATACCAAAACCTAAAATAAAGAGAAAATCTCGCGGTAATGCTTCTAGTTCAAATAGTAAAGGTAATAATAATGCTGCGTCTGCAAATACAGCTTCTAGCAAACCTGCACCAAATCCAAATACCGCACCTGCTACCAACCCGAATACAACCCCCGCAGCTAACAAAAATACGAATAACCCAAATACTGCACCTAATTATAACAAGACTCCGGCAAATAATCCAAACAATTCAAATCTACCCCCAACCCAACAGCTAAATGCTAATGCTATAGTAGCTGGTGCTAATTTAGTCCCAAATCCAAATCAAGCTCCGATGAGTAGCAGGGACCTCCTGATTAAAAAAGAGATGGAAGATGAATTAGAAGAAGCTAAAAATGAATACGCAAGGTTAACTGCTAAGGATAGAAAATCTTATATTAGATCTGGTAGGGTAGCTCGATTTCTTGCAAAAATACCTGGACTTAGAAGATTTGCAGAAAAGCGTGATCAAAGTATAGAGACAGAAGAGGCTAAGGAAAGATATGATGCTGCTTCTAAAGCCTTGATTGGATGGGAGTTAAAGAGCTTAGAGAGTGCGGGCTATGATGAGGATGCTAAGCGTCAAGAAATCATAAACGTATTAGTTGATCACGATCTTGAGTTTGAAAACGAGGTTGTAGAGCAACGCATGCAACAAAGTAAGAAAACAAATAAGTTTGTCAACTTTTGGGAAAGATCAAGAGGAATAACTAAGATTATTTCGGCTGGTGGCGCAGGATTTATCACTGGTGCTGTGTTTAAGACTGCTCAAAGTATACCTCATGTTGGCGGTTATTTCCCAGGGCTTGTCGTTAAAGGTGCTGGTGCAGCTGCAGGTGCTTGGATGGCTGGTCATGTTAGAAAGAGGCGGGCTAATGCGGAAATTAAGGATGCTAATGGTAATTTAGTAACTTTAGCTGAAGCCCAGAGTAATGAGGATTTTAATAATAAGAAGACTATAATAGAAAATATCGTTAATTCTGCAGATATTTCAAAAGGTAGCGATAGTATCGATGTAGGCAGAATAAGCCATGCTACAGAGCAACGTACAAAGTCTGAAGTTCGTGGCAATAAATTACGTTTGGCAACCACGGCGATTAAAGGTTTTGCTGGTGCATCTGTTGGTGAGTATATAGTTGGTCATGCTCAGTCTATGATGGCTGGCGCAGATACAAATGCCCACCATGTCGTAGGTAATACAAATGATGCGGCTATGAATAACTCACATAGCACAGCACCATCTGCTGAGTCTGCACCTACAACATCTGTTGCTGAACCTACAGATACATTGTCGGCTGCTGAACCTATGCATTCACCAGACGCTACAGGTATGGTTGAAGGTCATAACTTCTATGTACAGGATGGTAGCGGTTATAGTCAAGAGTTGATAGATTTTGCTAATGCAAATGGTCAAACTTTAACACCTGATCAATCTATGGAGCTACACCAACACTTGGTAGATAAGTTTGGACCTGACTACATTAATATAGATGGTGTTACTACAGATACATACCTAGATGGTAACGATATACGTTTGAGCGCGCCAGGTAATGCTTCTTGGGAAAACGGTGTACCTGACGCTGTCCGTGAGTGGATGATGAATAACGGTTTATGGAATAGATAATTATTAAATAAAAATTAAGGAACAAATAAAATGAATAACGAACAACAAATTATACAGGCTTTAGGCTTACAATCTGCATCGCCAGAAGTTCAGAAAAATATTTTATTAAAAGTTAATGGAGTTGTAGACCGCCGCTTGGTGCTTGCGATGGATGAAGTTTTAGACGATCAGCAGCGAGATGAATTCTTCAAGGTACAGGAGTTGCAGGGCGATGATGCTGCGATTGCGTGGATCGAAGCTAATGTTGTGAATATCGGTGATTTACGCCAGGCTATTCTTCATGATTATCTAGAAGAAAAGCTAAAAATGCTCGGATCCTAAGCTATAAAATACAAGTATTGCAAATCACGTCTATATCTGTTAAAATGGTTAGGATTAGTTAAATAAGTAACAGAGGAATTTATGGCAAAAAAAGCAGTCATTAAAGTAGGCGGCAAGCAGTATCTTGTAGCTGAAAAAGAGACCCTCCTGGTGGACCTCCTCCCGGAAGGCACAAAAGAGCTCAAGACTGAAGCATTGTTGGTGATCGACGGTGATGAAACTACTGTCGGTACTCCAGTTGTAAAAGGTGTAAAAGTAACAGCTAAAGTTGTAGACGATTTAGTAAAGGGTAATAAACTACGTATTATTCGCTATAAGGCTAAAAAGCGTGTACATAAAGAAACTGGCCACCGCCAAAAATATAGTCGTATAGAGATTGCTTCTATAAAATAACTATATAAAACATGAAATAAAACGCTCATTTGGAGCGTTTTATTTTTTATGATATTATTAGTGTGAAAGTTAAATAAATTATATAAATAAAAATATATTATGGAAAATAAAGATAAAGAACCACAATCTAAACCAAATTCATCTATACAAAGTGAATCTCAATCCCAAAAAGAGGTGGCAAGTACTACAAGTAGGCTTATCTCTGGAATGTTTATAGTTGCTGGAATTATTACTTTCTTTGCGGTACAACTTGCTATAGAATCGTCATTTTCTAGTTCTGCTTATTATAGAAGTTCGCAGAATGCCACTACATATTTGTATATTAATGGTTTATTGGCGTGCTTAGCTTTTATCTTATCTTATATAGTACGCAAATCTATAATAAATAAATCTGGCAATTCTAGTGCGCAGGCAAGTACAAGTAATATAGCTAACCTTCATATTATGCTATTTACTATGGCATCGTTTTTCATTATTTCTATACCGTTTCACTTAGCGATTAGTATGGTAGGGTATGGAGATGTTGGTATGACCTGTGGTTTATTCTTAGCTTCTGTGGTGATATTTTTGTATAGCAGGGTTACGTCATATAGCTTAGCGTTTAATATTAGTATCATAACGTTTTGTGTTGGTGTAGCTAACCTTATACTTTTACTAACGCATCGTGCCTATATTCCTATTCCAGAAACTTTAATTTGGGTTGCACTGGGAGTCTTTATACCTGTGGTTGCCAAGTTTATTAATGATAATATGTCTAAAAAGAATAATGATCTTGATCAAAAGATAGACATGAAGTCGGAAGATGAATCTAAGTCCATTAGTAATATTGATAATAATTCTAAAAATGATCCTATTAGCGATATCTTTATCTTAGTTGGTTATTCTGTAGCTCTCTTTAGTTTATGTAATGCTGTCTTTATAAATAGTATATTTGTTGATGGGATGCCAATTGGACTGTACAACATAGTATGGATAATATTACTCATCGCTTTTATATATTTTTGTTTTTCAATAAGTTTTCGTAAACATGATAGAAATTTGTTTTTGATCACATCTTTATTTACGATATATGCTTCTATAGGTACCTGTATAAGATATTTAAGCCAATTTTCTGTGGCGTTAAGTTTAGCTTCATCTGCTACCATTCTTGTAATTTGTGCAATTATTTTAACAAATGTTCATAAAAAATATTTTTCCACTAGTAGTTGATGCTGTTTTAATCTGGTTATGTTATAATACTACTATTACGAGGGAAAATAAATAATGTCAGTAGTTATTTCTATAACCAATCAAAAGGGAGGGGTTGGCAAGACAACCAGCGCGGTTAATCTTGCTTATTATTTAGCAAAAGCAGGTAAGAAAGTTCTGCTAGTAGACTTTGATCCGCAAGGTAATGCAACTAGCGGATTGGGCGTGGATAAGGATAAATTAAATATCACTATGAGTGATGTTATGTTAGGTAAAAAGTTGCTAAAGGACACTATTATTGCTACTGACTATAAAAATTTATGGCTAGCACCTAGCACACCTCACCTAGCAAATACAGAAGCTGAGCTTGCTCAGGCAGAGAGGCGATTTAGCAGACTTAAAGTTGCGATTGAATCTGTCGCTAATCAATACGATTTTATATTAATTGATAGCCCGCCAAGCCTTAGCCTACTAACTGTTAATGGGCTGATAGCGGCTAGGTATATTTTATTGCCAGTCCAGGCTGAATTTTATGCTTTAGAGGGGCTTGGGCAATTATTGGAGACAATGAAACTTGTGCGTAAGAATATTAATCCAACGCTTGATTTATTGGGTGTATTGCCAACTATGATAAACAGCAGAACTAGTCTTAGTCAACAGGTATACGAAGAAATTAAACAACATTTTCCAGGTAAGGTGTTCAAACAGACTATTCCACGTAATATTAGGTTGGCTGAGGCTCCAAGTTACGGTGTACCTATTGGTGAATATGATAAGTGGAGTAAAGGTGCCCGGGCATATAAAGCTGTAGCAAAGGAGGTGATTGAGCGTGTCGGCTAAAAAGCGTGGTTTAGGTAGGGGATTTAGCTCATTAATACCAGACGATATTTTAGATGAATCGTTTGACTCTACGGCTATTGAAGATGAAAGAATCAGCGATCTTCGGCAGATTAAGATTTCGCAGGTTTTTCCAGATCCAGATCAGCCACGTCGTAATTTTGATCAGGAAGCGCTTGATAGATTAGCTATTTCTATTGGAGAGCATGGAGTTTTGCAGCCTATAGTGGTTATCCCTCGTGGTGATAAATATATGATAGTCGCGGGCGAGAGGCGTTGGAGAGCGGCTAATATTGCTAAGCTTGATAAAATTCCAGCTTTGGTTAGAACTTTAAGCGATCAACATAAACTAGAGCTATCTTTGATTGAGAATATACAGCGTAGTGATTTAAATCCTATAGAGACAGCTACTGCTTACTTGAAGTTGCGAGATCAATTCAATTTATCGCTTGATGTAATAGCTAAACGAATGGGTGCTAAATCTGTGAGTACTGTTAGCAATAAAATGCGCTTATTAAAGTTGCCAAAATCTGTACAAAAGAAACTAGCTAGCGGTGACATTAAAGAAGGTCAAATTCGTCCATTAATTGGGTTAGATGAATCTGTTGTAGTTGATATAACCAATAAGATTATTAAAGAAGGGTGGAGTGCCCGCAAAGTTGAACAACTTATTATTGCAATGAAAAAACAACAGCCGAAGGAAACTCCTGAATCTAAAAAACAGGTAGAAACTGCGGCTGCAGTATATAATAAGCAGATCGAAAATATTAGCAACAAGCTTGGTACAAAGGTAAAAATACGCAGCAATAGCAAGGGGTCTGGTATGATTTCTATTGCTTTTAAGAACGCGGAAGATCTAGAGCGTATCGAAAGCATGCTTACTAGCTAATTGATAAGATTAGGAAGAGAAGTAACCAATCTTATTCAGGGGCCATATTCTAACAGAGACTGGACCTACAATTCTATACATAGGTATGTAGCCAAGTCCGTTTCTTGAATCGTACGAAAAGTTATCATTGCGGTGATCACCTGATACAAATATTGAACCTTGTGGCACCTCACCATTAAAATCACCCGATGTAGGTGTGCTGAGTGTTTTTGCATAATCTTTATCTGGATTAAAACCTTTTGGATTTTGATTATTAAATACAGTTAATGATCCGTCTTTAACAACTACGCGTTCGCCTGGGAAGGCGATTACACGTTTTACTATGTATTGATCGTTCCTAGATTTGCTAGTGCTATCGTATCTAGGATTTTCAAAGACTATAATTTCTCCACGTTTTGGCATATATAATTCATTTTTAAGACTACTCATTGTAACAGGTATACGGTTTACTATTAAACGGTCGCCTGTGTGCATAGTAGGCTCCATACTTGGTCCAACTACAGAAAATGTGCGGAAAATAAAACTATTTATAAAAATAGTACCAACTGCTACACAAATGGCAAAAATAACTAGATTAAGAGCATCTTTAACATTTGGGTGTCGTTGTGTAAAACTTAAATTCATCTCTGTTTATTATACAGGTGCTTAAATAAAATTGCCAATAGGTCTTTTATAATTGTAAAGGCTTATGTATTATAGATAGAGAGTTAAGGGATTTATGAATAAGAATAATAACTTGAACAACGGTTTTACTACACGTAAGAGTGTTGACGGTATGGTGGGTGTGCCACGTACACAGGGTGTTGGTGGTATGATTAACAGTAACAGCTCCCAGCATGCGCCACACGGTAAGATTTTGAATAAAAAAACTATCCAGATTAATCCGTCTAGTGATATTAGTAGGCAAAGAGCGGCCGCTCAGTTGAATAATAAAATTAATCCTGCGATTGATGCTAAGCGTCGTGTTTCGGCTCAAGACGTTATAAATCGTGGAGCTAAGCGAGATCTTGATGATTCTCTGAATGCGATTGATTTACAAGAGCAAAAACAAAACAAGAAAGATGATCCAAAGCGCAAGGCTAAACGACGTAAGATTATAAAATATATATCTATTACTGTAGGTGTTTTAATCGTTTTGGTTATTGGCTTTATAGTGATTAAGGCTATATTGGCTGGAAATAAATCTTTCCAAGGAGGCTTTTTAGGATTTATTCAAAAAGCAAAACTCAAACAGGATGCCAACGGTCGATCTAATATTTTAATCTTTGGTACTTCTGAAGATAGTGATGGTGGCAATCACCCAGGTGGTAATTTAACTGACTCCATTATGGTTTTAAGCGTAAATCAAACCAAGAAGGATGCTTACATGGTGAGTGTCCCACGCGATCTTTGGGTTAAGCTTGATACGCCGTGTGATATCGGCAGAGAAGAAAAAATTAATACAGTTTACATGTGTGCTTCTAGCGATGGTAAGAATGATCCAAAAGGTTCAGATGCTCTGCGTAAAAAAGTTAGTCAAATACTAGGGCTAGACGTTCAGTACTATGCACATTTGAACTATAAAGTTGTATCTGATGCTGTTAATGCTGTTGGTGGTGTTGATGTGAAGATCGAAACTGATGATCCGCGTGGTATCTATGATCCAAACTTCGATTGGACCTGTAGCTATAAATGTAAGATGGTTAATTATAAAAATGGTCAAATCGCCCATCTTGATGGTCCACACGCTTTGGCCTTGGCTCGAGCAAGAAATGCTCAAGGGGGCTACGGATTGTCAGGGGGTAACTTTGATCGCGAACGTAATCAACAGAAGATCCTAAGGGCATTACAGGAAAAATCTCTAAGTGCTGGAACATTAGCAGATGTAAGCAAGGTTATTGGTTTAATTGATGCGCTTGGTAACAACTTGAGAACTAACATAAATACAAGCGAGGTTCGTACACTAATGGAACTAGCTCAGAGCATTAAGGGTGATAAACTTAAATCTATTTCTCTTGATGAAGAGGGTAAGGCTGTCGTTACAACTGGTCAATATTTAGGTAGGAGTATAGTTCGACCGGTTGACGGTGTATATGACTATTCTGGTATTCAAGCTTTAGTGGCGAAGAATATTAAGAATGAAAAAACTCCAGCAAAGGAAGATGCAAAAGTATCTGTTTATAATGGTTCGGGAATTGAGGGTTTAGCTAAAAAATCAGCTGACAAACTAAAAGCTCAGGGCATATCTATTGGAGAGATAGGTAATGCACCTGGTGTAAAAAGGCGAGACACGGTCATATATCAGGTTCAGGATGGCTTTCCATCGACTAAATCTCTTCTAGAATCTCATTATGGAGTAAGTGTTGTATCTGGCGGGAATATTCCTGTACCGTCTGAGGGGGTTCAGTTCGTAGTAATACTAGGTACGTCTGCCCAGTAGAGATATGTTATAATATAAGGTATATTTATGGATATTTTGGGCAAGCTAAAAGGTAGAAATATTACGAGTAGTATCTTGCATATTTTGTTTAATGCTGTATTTGCCACCATGGTATTTTTGGCGATAAATATTGGCGGACAAATAGAAGTAGCTTTAATACTTATTTTAGTAAGTAAGTGGCGTATTTTCGCAGTACGTTCGCGCTATTGGGGTGTTAATATTCTAGCTAATTTAGTTGATATCGTGGTTGGGTTTGGAATGGTTGGCTTAATATATCTTGCTGGTGCTATACAGGGTCAACTTGGTTTTTGGACTCAAATCTTCATTACTTTACTTTATGTTATCTGGTTAATTGTCATTAAACCGCTTTCAGGTAAAAAGGCTGCTCGTATACAATCTGGAATTAGCTTATTTGTTGGTACGTGGGTAGTTATGGCAGTGGCTCATAGTTTCTCAAGCATACCTTTTCTGGTTGAGTTACTACTCTTTATTATAGGTTATAGCTCTGCTCGCCATGTACTTTCTACTCACAAGGAAGAGCAAGTTCAGATACTCTCGCTGATTTTTGGATTAATAGTAGCCGAGATTGGCTGGCTAGCATCTCATTGGACTATAGGTTATGAATTTTATCTTTCAAGCGCATTTAAGTTGCCACAAGTAGCTATTATAATTACTTTATTAGGCTTAATTTCTGAGCGTTTTTATTCATCCACTCGCACTGGTCGCTCAATCTGGTCTTCGGAATATAGTGCGCCAGTATTATTTTCTGTATTGGCAATTATCGTAATGCTTATATATTTTAGCTCGGCTGTAAGTATATAATTGAAAATTTAAATAAAGGAGGTGTATGGGTAATAAAAAAGTTCTGTATGTTATTTTAGCAGTTATATGTTTAAGTTTAACAGCATGTGCTGGCGCTGGTGTTATGTATTCACTAATGTCGGCTAATCGTTCAGAATTAAATTCTAGCAGTATTGATGGTAATAAGTTGCAATTAAAAAATGAAACCAGTATAGCTAAAGTTGCTTCAGATGTCGCACCAAGCGTAGTTTCTATAACGACGAAGTCTGGTGCTGGCTTATCGTCAAAGCAAGGGGCTGGTACTGGTATTGTTGTTAGTGAAGATGGCTATGTTATTACTAATAAGCATGTTATAAAAAATGCATCTGATATCGCAGTTACAACCTCGGATGGATTGATTTTTGATAATATTAAAACAATAGGGGAAGATCCATTAAATGATGTCGCTTTTCTCAAAATAAACGGTGCAAAAAAGCTAAAGCCAGCCAAACTTGGTAATTCTAGCACACTGCAAATAGGTCAAAATGTTGTTGCAATTGGTAATACGCTTGGTTTGTATCAAAATACTGTAACTAGCGGAATCGTTTCTGGACTTGGACGTCCTGCTGCTGCGTTTTCTCAATCTGGAGGGTCGGCTGAATCGCTAAATGATCTTATACAGACTGATACGGCTATTAATCCGGGTAACTCTGGTGGTCCATTAGTGAACTTGGCTGGTCAAGTAATAGGTATAAATACTGCCATAGTCAGCAACGCACAAGGTATTGGATTTGCTATCCCGATTGATGTGGTAAAAGGTATGCTTGAGGGTGTACTGAAAAAAGGTAAGCTTGAGCGTGCATACCTAGGTGTGCGTTATGGCGAGATTACTCCAGCAATTGCCAAGCAGAGAAATCTTTCGACTAACAGAGGTGCATTAGTAGCTGAGGATGGCGTTGAGGCTGGTGGTCCAGCCGATAAAGCTGGCATAAAGCCAGGTGATATCATTACAAAAGTCGGTGATTTGGTAGTTGGTGAAAAGGGTAATGTGAGTAGTTTAATTTCAAGATATAAACCTGGGGATAATGTAGATATCGTTGCACTGCGCAATGGTAAACAGATTAATTTTAAGGTGAGATTAGGTGTACTAAAATCTGGCGCAAAATTAAATAGTTTACAGTCAGAGGATGGATCGAAAGAGTTAGACTCTGATTCAGATTCATCTAATAAAGGAATGAGTTTGGAAGATTTATTTGGATTTTAATCTGATAACCAGGCAGTAATTGATCTGTAGAATTTTTGTAAAAGAATATTGGTTGGCATATTTTATTATTGCATCGTGTTGAATAGGGTCGGCTTCAAGAAAAATGAGTCCGTCCCTATTTAGATGACTAGGAGATTGCTTAATCAATTTAAAAATCAGCTCCAACCCCGATTTGTCTGCGTAAAGAGCTAAAGCAGGTTCGTGTCGAAGGTCGGGCGACGTGTCTTGCCATGATTTATCGACATAGGGTAGGTTAGCTATAATATAGTCAAATTTTTTATTAGTCTCACTTAATAGACTAAATGGTTTATTTATATTTACCTTAGCTTTTAGATTAGATGCATTTATTGAGGCTATATTGAGCGCTTCAGGGCTTATATCTGATAAGTCAACTTCAATATTAGGGTATTCAAGTGATGTGGTTATTCCTAATATACCGCTACCAGTGCCTATATCTATGGCTGATTTAGAAACTGTATCTTTATTTAATATTTTTATCGCATTAATAATATCTTCTGATTCGGGGCGAGGTATCAGAGTCGCGGGTGTAACCTTAAATTTCCGCCCGTAAAACTCTTTGTATTTTAAGATATAAGCGATTGGTACGTGGTCTACTCTCAAGCTTAAACGAGCATTTAATATTGGTAAAAAATACTCAGGAATAATATATTCAGGGTGTGCTCGCAAAAAAGTTTTAGCTACGCTAAGAGTATCTTGTAATATTAGTTCTGCATCAAGTTGACTGGATTTAATATTTACAGATTTTAGTGATGTAGACGCATATTTTAACCAGTCTAAAACTGTTGTCGATTGTCTAATCATTAATATTTTTAGCTAGAAGCTCACGTTCGTAAGATTGTAGATGTTCAGTTAAGTCGTTTATATTACCGTCCATGGCTTGTGGTATACCACTGCGACTATAGCTGATTCGATGATCAGTAATGCGATCTTGTGGAAAATTATAAGTGCGGATTTTTTCGCTACGATCTCCGCTGCCAATTAAACTACGCCGCTCGGCTGTTAGTTTAGCTTGCTCCTTTTCAATTTTAGATTGCAGAAGGCGACTTCGTAAGACACTCAATGCCTTCTCTTTATTCTTAATCTGTGATTTCTCATCTTGATTTGTCACTACTAAACCTGTTGGCAAATGTGTTATTCGAACTGCTGAATCTGTAGTATTAACACTTTGTCCGCCATGTCCGCCAGAGCGGAATACATCAATTTTTAAATCATTTGGATTTATTTCTATGTCTGTTTCTTCTGCTTCAGGAAGAACTGCAACGGTAACGGTGCTTGTATGGACGCGACCCTGGCTTTCGGTGGATGGAACTCGTTGCACTCGGTGCACTCCAGATTCAAATTTTAGCTTTGCGTAAGGACTATCGCCCTTAATTGAAAATATAACTTCTTTATAGCCACCAGCATCATTTGGTGATTCACTAATAATTTCAGTTTTAAAATTATGTATTTCGCAATATCGTAAGTACATTCTATAGAGTTCACTGGCGAAAAGGCTAGCTTCATCTCCACCTGCACCAGCTCTGATTTCCATAATTATATTTTTGTCATCATTGGGGTCTTTGGGTGTGAGCATTATAAAGATTTCATCTTCAAGTTTGGCAAGTTTTGATTGGCTTTCTGCCAATTCTTGCTTAGCTAATTCTGCTAGCTCGCCACTATCACCAGTTAATTGCTTAGCTTCTTCGATATTTTTTATAAGTCGTTCGCGTTGCCTAGCGATTTTTATTAATGATTCTAGCTCCGAAAAACGCTTATTTTTAGTAGAGAATTGAGGGTCGGAATAGGCATTAGGCGTAGCTAAAAATTCACTTAGGCGTTGTCTCTCATCTGTTAACTCATCTAAATTTAAAACTATTTTTGGCATAATTATATCTAATTATAGCATATTATGATCTTTAAAGACTGGCGCTACTTGATTGAAGTATGCTTAAATAGCAATATATGGAATATAAAAGTTGGCGGGATTTTATAGAGTCTCAGGCGGAAGAGTCTTATTTTAGAAGGTTAATGAACTTTGTAGATCAAGAGAGACAAATTAAAGATATTTATCCTCCTAGAAAAGATATGTTCTCCTGTTTTGCTGCGTGTCAACTCAGTGACGTAAAAGTTGTGATCATTGGACAAGATCCATATCACGGTCCAGGTCAGGCACATGGCATGAGTTTTTCTGTGAGAGAGGGTGTAAAAATACCACCAAGTTTGGTTAATATTTTTAAAGAATTACAAAGTGATTTAGGTATATCACCTCCAAAGAGTGGATTTCTACAGAAATGGGCAGAACGTGGTGTATTATTAATGAACACCAGCTGGAGTGTAGAGAAAGGAAAACCTGGTAGTCATTCAAGGTTAGGCTGGATGGAGTTTTCGGAACGTATTCTAAAAATGCTTAATGATCATAAGGATCCCATGGTTTTTATTCTATGGGGCGCTCATGCCCAGAAGGTCGGCCGTGTGGTTACAAATCCAAAACATCTCATAATAAAGAGTGCGCATCCGTCGCCGTTTTCAGCTGATAGGGGATTTTTTGGTAGTAGACCTTTTTCGAGAGCTAATAAATTTTTAGAAGAAACTGGTCGAGGTGCCATTAATTGGGATTTAAATTAAAATAAAGCCCTCACAATGAGGGTTTTATTTGAGTTACTAAATTCTATTTTAGGCAATAGATTTTTCTGCTTTTTTAGCTCTGTTAGCAGCAGCTTTTTTAGCCTTATTTGCCAGTGCAGCTTTTTGCTGTGCAGCCTTTTCCATACGTGCCTTGAACCGATCAACGCGACCTTCTGTGTCGATGATTTTTTCTTCACCAGTGAAGAACGGGTGAGATGCACTAGAAATATGCATTTTAACTAATGGGTAAGTTTGACCGTCTTCCCATTTAATAGTTTCTTTGGTTTGCGCAGTTGAACGGGTCAAAAATGCAAACCCAGCGACTTCATCGCTAAATACGACAAGTCGATAATCTTGTGGGTGTATACTGCTTTTCATATCCGTGCTATTTTAACATAATACATCAATCTGTGTCAAAGTAGTAGTAAAATATTTGATATTTTGTTATAATATTATCTGTAAATTTATTAAATGATACAATTTCTTGCGTTACTTCTAAATTTTAAGTGTGAGAAATGAAGAAAAAGGAGTAAGTATGGCTGTAAAAGTTGATATTAAAGCTTTGCTTGAGGCTGGCGTTCATTTTGGACATAAGACGAGTCGATGGCATCCAAAAATGGCACCTTACATTCACAGTAAGCGCCAAGATAGCCACATAATAGATTTAGTGAAGACGGTTGAAGCACTAGACAAGGCATTGCCTTTCTTGACTAAGGTTTCTACATCTAAACCAGTTCTATTTGTGGGTACTAAAAAACAGATTAAGCAAGTTACTAAGGAGGCTGCTGAATCTGTTAATCAGCCTTATGTTACAGAACGATGGATAGGTGGAATGCTGACCAATGTCTCTACTATTACACGTCAACTTAAAAAGCTTAAGAATCTTGAAAGACGAATGGCGAGTGGTGACCTAGAAAAGCGTTATAATAAGCTGGAAGTTCAACGCTATCAGGAAGAAATTGATTTGCTTAATCAAAAATACGGCGGTATCAAAAACATGAATGGCCGCCCAGGTGCTGTAGTGGTAACAGATGTTATTGCTGATGCAAACGCTGTACGTGAAGCTAAGACACTAGGTATACCAGTAGTAGCTATTGTTGATACTAATGCAAATCCTGATGGTATTGATTATGTAATTCCTGCTAATGATGATGCGGTTAAAGGTGTAAAATTACTTTTGGATTATTTTGCTGCAGCTATTAATGAAGGCGCTGGTACAGCTCAAAAGATAGAAAAGAAAGAGGTAAAATAGAATGGGTATTTCACTTGAAGACATTAAAAAGCTAAAAGAGCTTACGGGTGTAGGTTTAACTGATGCAAAAACTGCATTAATTGAATCTGATGGTAATTTCGATAAAGCACTTGAAGCTATGCGTAAAAAGGGTCTGACTCGCGCTGAAAAGAAGAGTGATCGTGAAGCTCGCGAAGGTATTATTGAAAGCTATGTTCATAGTGGTAGAATTGGCGTTGTCTTAGAACTAAATTGCGAAACTGATTTTGTGGCGCGTTTAGATGATTTTAAAAAGCTTGCACACGAACTTGCTATGCAAGTTGCTGCAATGAGTCCGCGCTATGTAACATCTGATGATATACCAACTAGTGAATATGACCGAGTAAAAGCAGAAAAACTAGAGGCTATTAAAAGTGAAGGCAAGCCTGCTGATATGGCTGAAAAAATAGTTGAAGGTCAGTTGAAAAAATATTTTGCTGAGCAAGTTTTACTAAGTCAGGCTTATATTTTGGATGATAGTAAAACTGTTCAAGATCATATTAAAGAAGCTATTGCTAAATTGGGTGAAAATATAGTTGTAGGTCAGTTTAAGCGCATAGAACTTGGCGTTAACGAATAGTAAAAATCTAGCTAAAAATCAGCGGGCTTTGTATGGCTCGCTGGTTTTTTTATTAGGCATTAGTGGTATTAAGTTAACTGGTGGTGTATACTAAAAGGAGCTAAAAGAAGAGGAATTATGTTTGATACTGATATTTATAAAGATAAAATGCAAAATGCCCTAGATCATTTTAGTGAAGAGCTGAAAAAGGTCCGTACTGGTCGTGCTCATGCAAATATGCTTGACGGTATAGAGATAGAAGCTTACGGGGTAAAAATGCCTCTAAAACAAGTTGCTAATGTTACAGCACCAGAAGCGCAGATGCTGCTTGTCACTCCGTTTGACCCGAGTAATATTACTGCGATTGAGGCTTCTATTAGAGCAAATGAGGCGCTAGGATTTAATCCTAGTGATGACGGTAGAGTTGTACGTATACCTGTTCCACCTTTAACAGAAGAACGCCGCAAGCAAATGGTTAGACTAGCTAGCGAGAAAGTTGAAGATGTGAGGATTTCAATGCGTAATATTCGCCAAGATGCCTTGAAAGAAGCTAAAAATCTTAAAGAAAACAAAGAGCTTTCAGAAGATGATATGAAGCTTATTGAAAAGGAAATTGACAAATTGATGAGCGAAATGCAAGCTAAGATTGATGTGATTTTCGACTCTAAAAAGAAAGAGATTTTAACCGTATAATGCAAAATAATCCAGCTCCGTGTAAACATATTGGTTATATTGTTGATGGTAACCGCCGTTGGGCGAAAAGTCATGGTTTACCAGCTTACGAAGGGCATTTGGCTGGATATAATACAATAAAAGATATCGCCAAAGCTACTTTTGATGCTGGGGTAGAGTATGTAAGCGCTTACGTATTTAGTACTGAAAATTGGCAAAGGACTAAGGGTGAAGTTAAGCATTTAATGGGTCTAGTTTTGCGTTTATTAACAGATGATTTACCAGAATTTGAAAGACATAATATTCAGTTGAAAATACTTGGTTCGCGCGATGGGGTTGATGCGAAGATTCTGTCGGCAATAGATAATGCTGAAGCTAAAACTGCAAATAATCATTCTGGTACGTTAGCGCTGTGCTTTAATTATGGTGGTCAACTAGAAATTGCAGATGCTTGTAAAAAGATTATAAATAAGGGTATATCTGCTGATAAAATCACGCCAGAGTTGATTGCTAATAATCTATACTGTCCTGATATTCCCTCTCTTGATCTCGTTGTGCGTACTAGTGGCGAACAGCGGATTAGTAATTTTATGTTGTGGCGCGCAGCGTATAGCGAATTTATGTTTATAGACAAGCCGTGGCCAGACATGACAAAAGAAGACGTAGGTTTGATATTAAATAATTTTGCCAGTAGAAGTAGGAGATTTGGAAAATAATGATAATAGGAATAATTATCGGATTAATTGTTTTGACGCTTTTGGTGGCGGCTCATGAACTTGGTCATGCGATTGTAGCGCGCCGAAACGGTGTTATTGTTGAAGAATATGCTCTTGGCTTTCCACCAAAGGCAATTGGAAAAAAAGTTAAGAAGAGCTTTTTAGGTAAAAATGTTGAGTACCGTATAAACTGGCTTCCTCTTGGAGGATATGTGCGCATGAAAGGTGAATACGATGCTTCTAATAAAAAAGGTGATTATGGTGCCGCTAGTTATTGGGCAAAAACTAAAATTTTATTTGCAGGCGTAGCTGTTAATTGGCTAGTTGCTGCTTTAATTTTAACTGTTTTAGCTTGGATAGGACTACCTAAGATTGTAGATAATCAATTTTCTATAAATGGTGATTCTCGAACCGTTATACTTGAGCCAGGTGAGGTTAGTATCGCTTCAGTTGTATCAAAATCTATCGCTGAAAAAAATGATATAAAAACTGGCGATAAACTTATTAGGGTAAATAATCAAAAGGTAGAATCTGCTGCTACTGTATCTAGATTAATCAAAGAGAGTTCAGATAATTCTAATAAAATTACTATTGAAATTGAGCGCTCAGGTAATAAAATTACTAAAGTTGCGCCTATTGGTAAAGGAGAAAAACTTGGTATAGCTATGGGTGAACGTAAGGCTCGCGAGATGCTTTACAGTACATGGTCGGCACCTATTGTAGGTGTGGGTACGACATTACAATTTACAGGTATGACCTTTACGGGGGTTGGAAATATACTGGGTAAGTTGGTGACTGGTATAGTTGATAGATTTAATTCAAGCGAGATTGTGCGCAATGGAGCATCTCAGAAGCTAAATGAAGTTAGTCAAAGTGTCACTGGTCCAGTAGGGATTTTGGGTGTAATTTTTCCACAAGCTGGTCAGATGGGACTGCAGATGATATTATTTTTGGCGGCTATAATATCTATAAGTTTAGCCGTTATGAATGTTTTACCTATACCAGCGCTTGATGGTGGGCGTTGGCTTGTGATGACTATTTATAAGCTGCGCGGGAAAGTATTAACTAAAGAACGTGAAGAAAATATCCAAGCGATAGGCATGATAACTTTGCTTACTCTAATGGTGGTAATAACCTATTTGGATTTTACTAAGTTAAAATAATTATGTACAAGAAAGATTCTATAAAAAATCCTATTCATAATAAAATTAATCGATCTAAAAAACCTCTACATATTAGAATTGGCATGTGTGTGGTGTACTGTATTTGGGTTATTACAGTATTTGTGGCGGTAAACTACATAACTAGCGCAATTATAGGATGGATAGTTCGCTCTGGTAATGGAGATTGGCTAGGCAATGCTAACGTTGCACAAACTTTAGCATCTGTCTTTATTTATGTAGTTACAATTACTATAGCGATCTACTTTCCTTATAAACTATTTCATGATAAAACAGAGATAAAAGATCTAGGTATAAAAAGAAAACTACCAAACTGGGTAGATGTAGGTTTAGCGCCAATTGCTTATTTTACATCGTTACTTTGTATATTTGGAGTTATGTATTTGATTAAGCAATTTATACCTGGTTTTAATCTTGAACAGCGGCAGCAAGTTGGATTTAATCCTTCAACAATCACCACACAATTTGAGCTAATTTTAGTTTATTTTACTTTGGCTGTTTTAGCTCCAGTCGCAGAAGAGACTTTGTTTAGAGGGTATTTGTTTGGTAAGATACGTCGTTATTTTTCAGTAGTACCGACTGTATTTATTACTGCATTTATTTTTAGCGTAATGCATTTGGGAGTTGGTTTTTTGACTGATTTACAGTGGAATGTGGCTTTGGCTACTTTTGTACTTGGTATTACCCTTGGGTGGTTGCGCGCAGCTACTGATAATTTATGGGCTAGTATAGTTCTACATATGTTACAGAATACGGTAGCTTTCTTGCTTTTATTTGCAGTACCTTTCACTGTAGGTAGATAGTTTTGGTATAATAGGTATATTATGAGAAGGACAGAGCTATTTACTAAGACTAATAAGACATCTCCATCTGGAGAGGTCTCAAAGAACGCACAGCTGTTAATTAGAGCTGGATTTATTGCAAAAGAGATGGCTGGAGTCTATGCATTTTTGCCCTTGGGTTTGAAAGTTGTCGAAAATATTAAAAGCATTGTTCGTGAAGAAATGAATAAAATTGGCAGCAAAGAATTACTTATGACAAATCTTCAGCGTAAGGAAGTCTGGGAAAAAACTAATCGTTGGAATGATAATATTGTTGATATTTGGTTTAAAACTAAACTAAAAGATGATACAGAAGTTGGTTTGGGTTGGAGTCACGAAGAGCCAATTGTTAATATGATGCGCCAGTTTATCCGCAGCTATAAAGATTTGCCAGTTAGTGTATATCAATTCCAAAATAAAATGCGTAATGAATTGCGTGCAAAAAGCGGTATTATGCGCGGGCGCGAATTTGTTATGAAGGATATGTATTCATTTCATGCTACTAAAGAAGATCTAGAAGAATATTATCATAAAGTCATGGAGGCTTATAAACAGTGTTATAGACGCTTGGGTGTTGGTGATGATACATATGTTACGTTTGCTTCTGGCGGTGCGTTTACTAAATTTAGCCACGAATTCCAGACTGTTTGTGATGCAGGTGAAGATGATATCTATATAGTACCAAGTATGAATATTGCTTATAATGCAGAAATTGCGCCAGTTAAGGCATCTGCTAATCCCGCCGCTAATGAGTCTTTAAAGCAGCTAGAGATTCTTGATGATGAATCTGTTATTGGAGCCGAATCTCTTATTAAGGCATTGAATATTCCAATAACATCAAGTACTAAATCAATGTTTTATGATACTGATAGAGGCTTAATTTTAGCGGTAGTGCGTGCTGATTATACTATCAATGAAGATAAATTAAAAACAGTAGCTGATGTAGAATGGCTAAAACTAGCTTCTGCAGATTCTGTTGAAGAGGCTACTGGTGCTAAACTCGGTTTTTCTGGCTTATATAATTTACCTATGGATTCAGATATTAGATTAATCGTTGATGATTCATGCCGTGATATGGTTAATTTTGAAACTGGAGCTAATAAAACGGGGCAACATGCCTATAATGTTAATTGGGAGAGAGATGTACCTCTGCCAGATCAATTCTTTGATATTAAGCTGGTGCGCGATGGTGACATATCTCCAGAAACAGGCGAACCATATATCCGCAAAAGAACGGCGGAAGTTGGTAATATATTTAATTTTGGAAGTCAAAAGACTGATGAAATGGAGCTGTATTATACTGATTCAAAAGGTGAACAGAAATCAATATTTTTAGGCTCTTATGGAATAGGTATAACCAGGATTATGGGTGTGATTGCTGAAAAACTTTCTGACGAAAAAGGGTTGGTTTGGCCTGTTGATATTGCTCCAGCTAAAGTTTACTTAGTTAGTATTGGCAGCGGAGATGCCATTAAAGAAGCTGATAGGCTTTATGAATTAATGAAAATCAAAGGTATAGAGGTTATTTATGATGACCGCGATGTACGCCCTGGCGAAAAATTTACCGATGGAGAATTAATGGGTATCCCGCATATGGTTACTGTTAGTGATCGTTTAATTAAGACTGGTAATTTTGAACATAAGCTACGTTCAACAGGTGAAGTTAGTTTATTGACACAAGACGAGCTATTTGATACTATTTCACAATAGATTGACCAGGCTTTATAATAACTTGTTAAATGAAGGGGAATTAATATGAATAAGGTGTATCAGATTACCGAAGCTGGTAAAAATGAGCTGAAAGACGAACTTGAAACACTAAAGGGTCGACGTGGTGAAATTGCTGAAAAGATTGCTGAAGCACGCGATTATGGCGACCTAAGTGAAAATGCTGAATATGATGCTGCACGTGAAGAGCAGGGTATAGTTGAAACCCGTATTGCAGAGATCGAAAATATATTACAGAATGCGGCTATTATTACGGGTGGAATAAGTGGTCAGGTTGGCTTGGGTTCTGTGGTTGAGCTTATGACGGGTTCTAAGACTGCAGTCTATACTGTTGTTGGTCCAGTTGAGGCTGATCCTCTTGAAGGAAAAGTAAGCAATGAATCGCCTATAGGTGCAGCTTTGATGGGTAAAAAAGTTGATGATACAGTAGAAATAAATACACCTAAAGGTAAACTAGAATACAAAATTATTTCCATTAAATAGTTAATAATAGTAACTATATACTTATCTGTATGCTTGAGGTAAGTTGTTATCTGATGTATACTTAACCTAATTATGGCAACATTACAAGACTACAGAAATGAAAGATTACGCAAATTAGAAGAACTACAAAAGCTTGGTATAGATCCATACCCAGCTAGAAGCGAGCGCACACATACATGCAATCAGATTGTTAATGATTTTGAAGATCTAGAAGGTAAAGAAGTGTCTGTAGTTGGACGCGTGATGAATCTGCGTAAATTTGGTAAATTAGCTTTCATAGTTTTAAGAGACTCAAGTGGGCAGGTTCAGTTATTTTTGCATGGTCCAGATGTAACTGAGCTGGATGCTAAGCGCGGTACTCTAGGTATGAAGCAATTATCTTTGTTAGATTCTGGAGACTATTTGCAGGCAACTGGTATTGTTATAAAAACTAAGACAGGTGAGATATCTGTTGGCGTTCGTGAGTTGCGTTTATTAACAAAGTCACTTAGACCTATACCAGAAAAACTTGAGAATAAAGAAGAACGTTTCCGCCGTCGATATCTTGATATGAATGTTAATCAAGAAGTTCGCCAGCGATTTATTCGCCGTAGCAAATTTTGGCAGGCGACCCGTGACTTCTTGAATAATAATGGATTTATTGAAATTAACACGCCAGTCCTTGAATATACGGCTGGAGGTGCTGATGCTAACCCATTTGTAACTTATATGGACGCTTTGGATAAGCAACAATTTTATTTGCGAATTAGCCAGGAGCTACCGCTAAAAAGACTGATTGGCGCTGGTTTTGAAAAGGTTTATGATTTAGGTCCACGTTTCAGAAATGAAAGTTACTCAGATGAACATTTACCTGAACATATTGCTATGGAGTGGTATGCTGCCTACTGGGACTGGCAGAAGGGGCGTAGCTTTATGGAGGATATGTATAAATATGTTCTCGAGGAAACTTTTGGTACGCTCAAGTTCAATATTAAAGGATTTGATATCGATATGGGCAGAGCGTGGGAAGTTTGGGATTATGCCGAAGTAATTGCTAAACATTATGATATTGATGTATATAATACAACTATAGAAGAGGTTACTAAAAAACTTAAGGAAAATAATCTTGAAATTAAAAAGACTGATTCAATTCCACGAGGAATTGACAAGCTTTGGAAAAATATCCGCAAGGATGTTGCTGGGCCAGTTTGGCTTGTAAATACTCCAAAATTTATTTCGCCTTTAGCTAAATCTAATGTAGATAATCCTCTCGCTGTTGAGCGTTTTCAGCCTGTAATTGCTGGTACCGAGCTAGGTAACGGCTATTCTGAGTTAAATGATCCGATTGATCAACTTAATCGCTTTACTGAACAGCAGGCGATGCGTGATGCTGGCGATGATGAAGCAATGATGCTTGATATTGATTTTGTGGAAATGTTGGAATACGGAATGCCTCCTACTTGTGGTTGGGGATATTCAGAGCGTGTTTTTTGGACTTTTGAGGGTGTAACTGCACGTGAGGGTGTGCCTTTTCCTCATTTAAAGCATGAAATTGATGAATCTACTAAAGCAATTTATTCTAATCTAAATTTAAACTAAACTATATGCTAAAATAAGATATATGCAGGTGTGGCACGCTATTATTCTGGGTGTAATTGAAGGTATTACTGAGTTTTTACCTATATCCAGTACAGGACATTTAACTATAGCTGAAAAAATGCTAGGGTATTCTATTAGTGATTCTAGTATTACAGCATTTACTGCAATTATTCAAAGTGGTGCAGTTTTGGCGACTGTGGTCTATTTTTGGAAAGATATTTCGCGGGTTTTAATGGCATGGATACGTGGTTTATTTGTAAATAAATATCGCAAAAATAGTGATTATAAATATGGCTGGGCTATAATCATAGGTTCTATACCTATAGCTATAGTCGGTATCTTATTTAAAGATGAGATTGAAACGGTTTTGCGTAGTTTATGGTTTGTTGCAATAGCCTTAATTCTATGGAGTTTAGTTATGTGGTGGGCAGATAAAAAGGCTAAGCAAAATCTACATGAAGAAGATATAACTTGGCGTGATACGTTAGCGGTTGGAATAGCGCAGTGTTTGGCGTTAATACCTGGTGTGTCTCGTAGTGGTGCGACGATGTCGGCTGGTTTATTGCGTAATTTTGATAGAGTGGCTGTTACAAAACTTAGCTTTTTCTTAAGTATACCAGCTCTCTCGGCAGCGGGTATTTTACAGATAATAAGTAAGCATTCTGCTATAGGGGCTAGTGTGGGATGGACGGCAACTATAATTGCAACCTTAATTTCTTTTGTTGTAGCTTATATTTCTGTGGCTTGGTTGCTAAAATTCGTAGCTAAACATGATTACTCGGTATTTATTTGGTATAGAGTTATTGTAGGAGTATTACTACTTATAGCTTTAGCTACTAATTTTATTAGCGCAAATTAGATTTAGCTTTAGTATTGATGATACATAAAATATCTATTAACACTTGACAATACTTACTACTTTGTATAACATAGAACTATGGAAGAAGATAGTAATAATAAAGATAATACAGCTGGAACTGATCAGCAGTATCAAAAGGCTGTTAGTTACGCTGATAATTTATCTATTCAGTTACGTAAGGGCTTTATTGCTTATTGCGTATTGGTAATTTGTGCGCAGCGTCCACATTATACTGGCGATATAATTAAAGTATTAAGAGAAGCGGAAATGGTGGTAGTTGAGGGAACTGTATATCCCTTATTAAGTCGTTTGTATAAAGATGGTCTATTAAAATATGAATGGCAGGAGTCTGAACAAGGCCCACCGCGCAAGTATTATGAAACAACTGAACTTGGCGAATACACTTGTCGGGAGCTAAAAAATCATCTAAAAAAACTAAATTTAACGCTAAAAGCTTTGGAGAAAGGATCTAAAAAATGAAAGAAATAACACGTATTCATCTGGCGAAAACGCCTTATGATATTGAATTGGATGCAAAAGAAGTTCTGCAAAAATATCTATCCGAAATTAAGCAAATGATGGGTTCAGAGGATACGATGTATGAAATTGAAGCTCGCATGGTTGAGCTACTTGGTGAGCGCGGCGTTCAGAGTAATGGTATTATAACTATGTCGGATGTGGAAGATTTACGCTCCAAAATGGGTCTACCTAAAGAGTTTTCGGATAGTGAATCTACTGAAGATAGTCAAGCTAATTTAATACCAAGTGATTCACCTGTCAAACGTTTAATGCGCGATACCGACAATGCAATCTTTGGTGGAGTTTGTGCTGGAATTGCGGCTTACTGGGGTATCAATCCTCTGTGGGTAAGATTGTTATTTATAATTTCACCATTCATAACGTTTGGTACAGCGCTTTTAGTATATATTATAATTTGGATTAGTTTACCCGAGGCAAAGACTGCGGCAGAAAAATTACAGATGCGCGGCGAACCAGTAACTTTAGATTCTTTAAAGAAAGCTGCTAATAATAGTGAATCAAAATATCGTACTAAAGAAACATTAGCAAAGATTTTACGTATTTGCTTAGCTCTTGGACTATTTTTCACAACACTTGGACTTCTAGCTGTTTTGGTGGTAGGTTCAATTACGGGAATTATGGCAATGCCATTCATTAATGAATTTACTCATGCGCAGCCATGGGCTTGGGGATTACTTATATCATTAATAATTGCTGGAATTATGGCAGTGGAAATGTTTGGCGTACTAACATTTAGTGTGGCTAGGATGAAATTTACTAAAGCTGTATTAATTACACTGGTTATTACATCTGTAATAGGTGTTTTAAGTATAGCTGGTATGGTTATAACTGGCAGTAAACTATCTAATGAAGTAGTGCAAGATAGACAAAGATTAACAAAAGTTATTCATGCGAAATTACCTAACAATGTAGAAGGTGTAAAATATGTAGAATTAGAAGGTAATCACATGACTAGTGAAATTATCCCTTCTTCAAATTTACGAGTTGAGGCTGAATATATTAACTATAAAGGTTCTGAAAAGCCTAAAATAGAAGTTATTCGCGACGGTGATACTTTGGAAATAGAGTTATTAAATCGAAACAAACCGTGTAAAAATTCCACATTATTTTATTGTGTAGATTCGCCAGTGCATATTAAAATTTACGGACCAGTTAATTTTAAAAATGAGGATATAGATCGTGATAGAAGTTAAAAATGTAACAAAGATCTATAATAAAAAGAATGCCTTTACTGCGCTAGATAACATAAATCTCACAATCTCTAGTAATACGAGCGTGGCGATTTTAGGTAAATCTGGGTCTGGAAAATCGACCCTCATGCATGTAATCTCTGGGCTTGATAAACCACAAAAGGGTCAGGTTTTGGTTGATGGTGAAGACATTTTACGCCTAAAGCCACGAGCTACAGATAAGTTTCGAGCTAGTAAGATGGCGTTTATTTTTCAAAGTTTTTTCGTAGAAGGCGGAGAGAGTTGTTATAACAATGTTAGTCTTTCTCTGGAAACAGCTGGTGTACCAGTTAGAAAGCGCAAGAAATTAATTGAGCAGGCTTTGCAGTCGGTTGATTTGGGTGATAAAATTAAATCTCGTGCAAAAGATCTTTCTGGAGGTCAAAAGCAGAGACTTGCGATAGCTCGAGCGATCGTTGGTGAACCTAGAATTTTATTTGCAGATGAGCCAACTGGTAATTTGGATTCTGTAACTTCAAAAGTTATTGAGGATCTATTGTTTGATTATCAAAAGAAAAATCGTGCAACCTTAATTATTGTTACCCATGATGAGGAATTAGCATCGCGTTGTAATACGGTTATAAATATTAAAGATGGAAAAATTGTAAGTCAAAGCACAGAGGAGTCAAAGAAATGAGAACTTTGGATATAGTAGCTCGTGCAAGTCGTAATTTACGGCGTGCAAAAATGCGTACATTTTTAACCAGTGTAGCCATCGCGATCGGAGGTTTTGCTATTACTGCTAGTTTAATGGCGGGTGAAGGTGCTCGCCAGTATGTAAGCCGTGTTGTGTCTGGAAATATTGATCCAAAAGGGTTGGTAATTACAAAAAGTGATGAAAACTTTACTACTGGGTCTGGTAGAAAACTACTTGAATATGATCCAGATTCTGGTATATATGATGGTCGTAATCTTAAGGCTGTTACTGATCAAGAATTGCAAAGATTGCGCTCTAGAAAAGACTTAAAGAATGTTGAGCCAATGTATCAAGTTCAGCCAAAATATATGACTTTTAGTGCAAAGCCAGATAAAAAATATGTTGGCGAAACAGTAATGCGAGATAGTGCAATTCGCTTGGAGGCTGCCGCTGGAAAGACTTTGGAAAAAGGTCTTCAGCTAAAGGATGGCGAGGCTGCTATACCAGATGATTATGCTAAATCTCTTGGAGTTTCGGCACAAAGTTTGATAGGTAGTAAAATAACTCTTAGAGTTGAGCAAATACCTCAAAGGATTAGCAATGATGAGATTGCTAAAGTTTATGCTGAACGAGGTGAAGATGGTGTACGTGAAATTACCGAACCAAAAATTATGGATAAGAATTTTACTATTGTTTCGGTAGTAAAAAAGACTCCTGATCAAACTGGTAATATTTCACGTACTTATATTAGCCCTGACTCTGCTAAAGAGCTCTCTGAATTTAGTACTTTAGGTACTGATCAGTATAAAAAATATATAACGATTATGGCAACTGTAGCGGACGGCAAAAATCCAGAAGACGTAAAACAAAAATTAAAATCTGAAGGCTTGAGCGTAATGACTGCGAATGATATTCAAGGAATGCTATTTATATTTGTAAACTTGTTGCAGAGTATAGTGCTTGGTTTTGGTGTTTTAGCGCTTGTTGTTAGTATATTTGGCATAGTGAACACACAATATATTTCAGTTTTGGAGCGTACTCAGCAAATTGGTTTAATGAAAGCTCTAGGTGCATCAAGGCGAGATATAGGGAGGCTATTCAGATATGAAGCTGCTTGGGTTGGGTTTTTAGGCGGTACTCTTGGTGTTATCGGTGCATGGTTTACTGGGTCAATGTTGAATCCTTGGATATCTAAAACTATAGGATTTGGAAATTACGACCTTTTGGTATTTCAACCTATTGCAGGCGTAAGTGTGATCGCACTGTTAATTGTAGTAGCTATTATTGCGGGATTTTTACCAAGTCGTAAAGCGGCAAAGCTCGATCCGATTGAAGCACTGCGTACTGAATAGATAACTTTTAGTGTTATAATGATTGTATGTTAGATATTAACTATATTCGAGATAATGCTGATCATGTACAAAAATCAGCTGAAAATAAAGGTTACAATCTTTCGATAGCAGAACTTTTGCAGATTGATGATAACCGCCGTGAACTTCAGAAAAAGGTTGACGCTTTACGTACCGAGAGGAATTTAATTGCAGCGGAGGTTAAGCAATCTTTAGGAAAACCCAGTGAAGAACTTCTAGCGAGAGGTAAACATGTAAAATCTGAGCTTGCAAATTTGGAGGCTGAATATAAATCTGTTCAATCTGATTTTGATGTAAGAATGCGGTCAATTCCTAACCCAGCTTTTGAAGATGTTCCACTTGGTGGTGAGGATGATAGTGTAGAAGTTAAAAGACACGGCGGACAACCTGTTGGAGCAATTGATCATCTTGATTTTGCCACTAAGCATGATTGGGTTGATTTTGAACGTGGCGCAAAAGCGGCAGGTGCTAAATTTTATTATCTAAAAGGTGATTTAGCTTTGCTAGAAAATGCAATTATGCAATTTGCACTTAACTTTTTGATTGATAAGGGTGCTAAATTTTTGACAGTGCCTCATATGGTGAATACTAGAGTAGCGGAAGGAGCGGGTTTTGCTCCAAAGGGCGATGCTAGTGGTAATGAGTATTTTATTGAAGGTGAGGATCTAACTCTGATTGGTACAGCAGAAGCACCACTGACTGGTTATCATGCTGATGAGATCTTAGAAGAAAATGATTTACCGTTGTTTTATGTTGGCTATAGTCCATGTTACCGTAAAGAAGCTGGCACTTATGGTAAGCATGCTAGGGGTCTTTTTAGGGTACATCAATTTAATAAATTAGAAATGTATATGTACTGCTTGTCAGAACAAAGTCGTGATATGCATGAAAAGATTCTTTCTCTTGAGGAAGAATTGTGGCAGGCAATTGGTGTACCGTATCGTGTGGTGAATATTGCCGCTGGAGATTTAGGCGCCCCAGCAGCTAAAAAATATGATATAGAATATTGGTCGCCTGCTGATGAAAAGTATCGTGAGCTAACTAGTTGTTCTAACTGTACTGATTTTCAGGCACGTAATTTAAATATACGTGTACGCCGTAAGGATGGTTCTATAGAGACGGCTCATACATTGAATGGTACCGCTGTAAGCTTAGCGCGTTCACTAGTAGTTATTCTAGAAAACTTTCAAAATGAGGATGGCACATTAGCTGTGCCAGAAGTTCTGCAGCAGTATATGCAGAACCGAAAATATATATAAATATTTCGATAAACATAAATTATAAGTAAATATGGTATAATGAATAAGTAAATAAAACCATGTATGTCTAAAGGAGGACGCATGATTGAAGCATTAACAATCACCGGTATTAAGTATGATGTTGATGAAAAAACTAAAAAGTATGTAACTAAAAAAATTGGTACACTTGATCGTTATCTCCCGCGTCATGCTCGCAAGAGTGTGAAAGCTGCTGTTCGTATTGAGAAGATTGATCAAAAGGATGGCAATAAATACGAAGTAGAAATTGTACTAACAGTGCCAGAAAAGGTTATCACCGCTAAAGATACTACTATGAATGCTTTAGCTGCCGTTGATATTGTGGAGGCTAAATTGACTGGCCAACTACGTAAATATAAAGAAACCCGTCTTGCTCATGTTGGCAAACAAGGTATAATGGCTAGATTTAAGCGTAGTTTCCGCCGCGAGCAACAATAGACTTAATAATTCAAATAAACTTTACAGCCCTGGGATAATATTCTTGGGGCTGTTTTGGCTACCCCACTATTTAAAGTTGAGAAGTAAAAGTGTATAATATATATCAGTTTTATAGATTCAGAAAATTGAGAGGGAAACTTTATGGTTAGTAGGCAGAAAGTGCTATCGAAAGTATTCGGCGATCCACAGCGCCGTATTATTAAGAATTTGGAAAAGCGTGTTAAAGAAATCAACGAGCTTGAATCTAAATATCAAAAAATGGATGATAAAGAATTGGCAGACCAGACCAATATTCTGAAAGAAAAGCTTAGTGATAAAAAAACAACCCTTGATACAATCTTGCCAGATGCATTTGCTTTAGTGCGTGAATCTAGCCGTCGTATACTTGGCATGCGACATTTTGATGTTCAGATGATCGGTGGAATGGTACTTCATGAAGGCAATGTAGCTGAAATGAAAACTGGTGAAGGTAAAACTTTGGTAGCTACTTTGCCTGTATATTTGAATGCTCTTGAAGGCAAGGGTGTTCATGTTGTTACTGTAAACGACTATCTGGCGCAGCGTGACGCTAGTTGGATGGGAGAGTTGTACAATTTTTTGGGCTTGACAACTGGTGTAATCATAAATGACGCGTCATTTATATACGATCCTGATTATGATAATGAAGCGCATGATGATGAAAAAATGCGTAAACTTCGTCCAGTTGGCAGAAAAGAGGCTTACAGCGCTGATATTACTTACGGGACAAATAATGAGTTCGGATTTGATTATTTGCGTGATAACATGGTTAATGATGTTGAACTATTACGCCAGCGCGAACTAAATTTTGCGATAGTTGACGAGGTGGATTCAATATTGATAGACGAGGCTCGCACACCGCTTATTATTAGCGCTCCTGCTGAAGATAATCCTGATAATTATATTAATTTTGCTAAAATTGCTAATAAAGTTGCAGCCGATAAGGTTAATTATATTCTTGATGAAAAACGCCGCTCTGTTAGTTTGAGTGATGAAGGTGTTGAAAAAGTGCAGAATATGCTTGGTATAAAAAACTTATACACACCAGATAATGTGCGAAGTGTTTATCATATGGACCAAGCATTAAGAGCTGAAACTTTATTCAAGAGAGATAAGGATTATGTTGTTACAACTGATGGCGAAGTTATTATTGTTGATGAGCATACTGGTCGTTTGATGCATGGGCGTCGATATTCTGAAGGCTTGCATCAGGCTATTGAAGCAAAAGAACAGGTTAGAGTGCAGAACGAAAGTATGACTTTAGCAACCGTCTCATTCCAGAATTTCTTCCGTTTGTATAAAAAACTTAGCGGCATGACGGGTACGGCGTTTACTGAAGCTGAAGAGTTTCAACAAATTTACTCACTTGACGTAGTACAGATTCCACCGAACAAGCCTATTGCTCGTATAGATAAGGAAGACTTGATATTTAAGACAGAAAAAGCAAAGCTAAAGGCTGTTGCAGAAGCTATTAAGGAATATCATAAATTGGGCAGACCAGTTCTGGTTGGTTCTGGTTCGATCGTAAAGAATGAACTAATTGCCAAATGGCTTGATAAAGAAGGTATAAAATACGAGCTTTTAAATGCAAAGAATAATGAGCGTGAGGCATCAATTATTGCTAAAGCTGGCGAAAAGGGAGCTATTACATTAGCTACAAACATTGCTGGTCGTGGTACGGATATTAAGCTTGGTGAAGGCGTAAAAGAACTTGGCGGTTTGGTGGTTATTGGCTCAGAGCGTCATGAGTCACGCCGAATTGATAATCAGTTGCGCGGTCGTGGCGGGCGACAAGGTGATCCAGGTGAGACGCAATTCTATGTATCAACAGAAGATGATTTAATGCGAATATTCCAGGGTGAAAGAATAGCATCTTTAATGGATCGTCTAGGCGTGGATGAAGATACTCCGATTCAAAATAGAGCTGTAAGCAAGACTTTAGAAGCTGCTCAGAAGCGTGTAGAAGGCTATAATTTTGATACTCGTAAAAATGTTGTTCAATACGATAATGTTATTAACCGTCACCGTCGAGTTGTTTATGCTATTAGGCGTAAGATTTTAGAGGGCGATGATATCAAGAATGAGATTAACCGCCTAATTCGCGAGGCTATAAAAAGCCTAACAGTTGTGCCCGCTAAAAATAATAAAAAATTTGCCGAGGAGTTTGATGCATTATTCCCAATTGGTAGTGATAAAATTGAAAAAATTGGTGCTGAACGTAACGACAAAAAGCGATACAATATCGCGCTTAAGGCTGCTAAGGATTTGTATGCTGAGCAAGAGAAAATAATTACTCCCGAAACTTTACGTAAGCTTGAGCGCGAAGTTTATATGGAGGTTCTTGATCAACTTTGGATGCAACATCTTGAAAATATGCATCATTTGCGCGAAGGAATTCACTGGCGAGGTGTTGGTCAAAGGGATCCGTTGGTCGAATATAGAGTGGAGTCGCAAAAATTATTTGAAGGGCTACAAGAAGCGTTGCGGATGGAAACATTACGTATTATTATGCGCGTTCATCCAACAGATATTAAGGCTAAAAATGTAGATGATGAATATGAAACTGAACTTACTCGTTTAGCAGAAACAGCAGTTGAACAAGGGGTTAACGAGGCTACTAGCGTAACTCATGTTAGTGATGATGATTTCGGTAAAATCAAAAAGGATAAAACCACCGCTGAAAAAAATCATACTAAGAATGTTGCTCGTAAAAAGAAAAAAGCGCAACGTCAAAATCGCAAAAAGAACCGCAGGTAAGTTATGAAACATACTGTTGAAGAGATTCGCCTAAGTAATGGGGCGCGAGGTCTGTTAATTGATGTACCTGATGCTACAGTGATGAATTTTGAGTTCCAATTTAGAGCAGGTAATCGTTTCACTCGCAGTAAAGATATATATGAAACCGCTCATATTATGGAGCATATGGCTTTTGGTGCTAATGCTAAATATAAAGACGAACATGAATTTGAGGCTGAGTTTACAAAGAATGGTGCCTATCATAATGCATTTACGAGTGATGTTAGTATGGTTTATGCGGCAGAATGTGCCGATTTTGAGTGGGAGAGAATATTACAGCTACAAGAACTCTCAATCTGTAGCCCTCGTTTTAATGAAACTGAACTTAAGGCAGAAAAGGGGAATGTTAAGAGCGAATTAACGGGTTATTTAAATAGTCACTTACATTTACTTTGGATTAAGATACAACAGTTACTTGGTGAAGATATTTTTACCATGTCTGAGCGCCTTAAAACTATACCAAATATTACCTTAGCTGATATAGAAGAGCATTATAAACGAACTCATACTAGCAATAATATGCGGTTTGCAATTGCGGGGCGTATGCATGGTCGTAAAAGCGCCATTAAGCGTTATCTGGAAGGATGGAATTTGCCAAAGGGCGAACGTTTTTCTGTTCCTGTAGATAAATTACATTCTGCGAAGCCTACTTTAATAAAGCGTAAAGAGTCATCAAACATTAAGTTTGGTTGGTCAATGATTTTGCCAAAAGTTCTTTCTGATGAAGAATATGTAGCTATGTCGCATTTGAATCATATTTTAACTGGAACTATGCATTCTTATATTTTTGGTACTGCTAGAAAACGTGGCTTGGCTTATGGAATGTTTAGTACGACAGCTAAATATCCATATTTTTCTAGTTGGGATTTTGGCGGAGAAGTTAACCATGAAACTGCAGCGCAGGTTTTTGATATTATGTACGATCAATTGAAAAAGGTTCTTAGTGGCGATGTTAAAAAATCTGATCTAGAAATGGCTAAAAGTTATATGCTTGGGCGATATCAAATGAATGCTCAGACAGTTGGCATGATTTTAAGTTATTACACTGGATATTATTTTCCAACAGATAAAGTTTATAAATATGATGATATTCCAGAGCGAATTAAGAAAGTAAAATTTAGTGATATGATAGAGGTAGCTCGTCAATTTATTGATGCTGATACTTGGTCATTAGCGATGGTTGGATCTGGTGAACATGCTAAGCCTGCTGATTTAGCTAAAATAATTCAACCTTTATATAAAAAGGAGCTCTAAAGATGAAAATAGCAATAGCAGGATATGGTTTGGAGGGAAAGCAAAATTATAAATATTTCAACAAACCAGGCAATGACTTAACAATTGTAGATGAACGTGAAGATATAGATATACCAAGCGACGCAAAGTATATTACTGGTGATGGTGCATACGATGATATGAGTCAGTTTGATATGGTTATTAGAACTGCTGGCCTTAGCCCTTTAAAAATTAAAAAAGCTAAATTAGTATGGTCTGCTACTAATGAATTTTTTGCCAAATGCAAAGCACCGATTATAGGAGTAACAGGAACTAAAGGTAAGGGTACTACTTCAAGTTTTATAACAAGTATCTTACGTGCATCTGGTAAGAAGGTTCATTTAGTTGGGAATATTGGCGTGCCGGCATTATCGGTTTTGCCAGATATACGTCCAGAGGATTTTGTGGTTTATGAGATGAGTAGCTTTCAGCTTTGGGATATTAAATATTCTCCGCATATAGCTGTTGTTTTAATGATAGAGCCTGACCATCTAGATGTTCACACTGATTTTGAAGATTACCTTAAGGCTAAATCTAATATTCGGCGCTGGCAGAATTTGAATGATATCTGTATTTATCATCCTTCAAATCCATTTAGTCAAAAAATTGCTTCAGTTACACTCGCCACTCTAGACCAAACAACTAAGGGTGATTATCTAAATAATATACATCGTTATGGTATTAAAGATGACGGACTTGTGTATATTAAAGATGATTTTTTCTATACAAACGACCGTAAAATTTGCCCGATTGACTGCGTTAAATTACCTGGTAAGCATAACCTAGAGAATGCTTGCGCCGCCATGAGTGCTGTGCTGGAACTAAAATTAGATATTTCAGATAATCAGTTCGCCGAGGGCTTACGATCGTTTACAGGATTGCCGCACAGATTAAAATATGTTAGCGAAATTAATAATGTCAAATTTTATGATGATAGTATATCAACAACGCCAGGTAGTGCAATTGCTGCAATTAAATCATTTACTTCGCCAAAGGTTCTAATCCTTGGTGGATCTTATAAGGGTGGTGATTTCACTGATTTAGTAAAAGAAATAAAGAAAAGTAATATTCGTCAAATTATATTAATGGGCGATGAAGCAAATAGAATTGAACAATTTTTAAAAGATGCTGGTATAGTAAAATATGTCAATTTGGAGCGATGCTCAATGTTCGAAATTGTATCTAAAGCCGCTGCCGCAGCTAGTCCTGGTGATGTAGTTATCCTTAGTCCAGCATGTGCAAGTTTTGGAATGTTTAAAAATTATCAAGATAGAGGCAAAAAGTTTATCAATGCTGTTGATTTATTGAAGAGTGGAGAAATAATGTGAATGTACCGCAAATAGTAAAAGATGCCAATAAAAAAAGTGATTATATAGTTTTTTGGCTATCAGTTATTATTTGTATTACGATTATAATCGCTACAGTTTCGCTTGGATTTATAGCCGCATTATATGCTGCACATGAAATTGATGAAAACGGTTTTTCGCAGTTTGAATCATTCTTTACGCAAAACATAATCTTTTTACTAACTGGTATAGCAGGATTTATATTATTACTGGTTTCTATTAGGATAATGCGCCAAACTTATCTAGGAAACGCCTTGCAGGTAGAATATAGCGATTGCGTATGGCTAAGAAACTGGTCTAACAAGGTTGCAAAAGATCTAGAGATGCCTGAAGTAGAAATCATGGTAACTCAAGATCCAGTGATGAATGCTTTTGCTTTTGGTTTTATGAAGCCGTACACGATTGTGCTAAATTCTGGTTTGATACGCTACGCTTCTGACGATGAGCTAAAAGCAATCATTGTACATGAGATGGCGCATATTAAATATGGTCATACCAAAATGGGCACCTATTCTAGTATTTTTAGATTTATGCCTGGTTTTGGGTCTGTATTCAGTTGGATACTTGATTTTTGGGGGCGTCGGTCTGAGTTTACAGCTGACAGGCTAGCTCTAGCTTATTTAAAGAGTAAAGAGCAGGTGAAGCGAGCACTAGTGTGCGTACATATCGGACCAGATATGGCCAAGTCATTTAATGATTTAGCTCAGCAGTGGCAAGTTTACAAGACGGACTCATCATTTAATCGATTTTCACAGACGTTTTCATCTCATCCGTTTTTGGTTCGTAGGTTGCAGAGAATTGATAGTTCAAACCTAATCAACGATACATTACCTAAAATTTCTGAATCTAATGATAAAAATAATACCAAAATAAAGGATGTTAAATATGGATCAGATTCATAAAAGTTTGGATGAATTACGTTCAGATTTCCATCATGTTTATGAAGGGCTTTCAATTAATGATGAGCGTGCCAAGTTAAAACAAATTGAGCAAGAATTATTACAGCCAGAAATTTGGAATAATCCATCTCATGCAGCTAAACTTAACAAAAAAGCCTCAGATCTTCACACTGCATTGCAGCCGTGGTTGGCGCTTGAAATGCAAATTAACGATATTACCGAGTTAATGGAGCTTGGTGGAGAAGAACTTGAGAAGGAATTTAGAGACCAACTAACGGCAATGGAAAAGGATTTTACTAACTTAAAAAAGCTACTGGCTTTTTCTGGAAAATATGATAACTATAATGCCATAATTAGAATTACAGCTGGCGTAGGTGGTACTGACGCACAGGATTTCGCTGAAATGCTTGAAAGAATGTATTTACGTTTTGCTGAAAAATCTAGTTTAGAAACTAAAATAGTGGAGCGTTCTTCTGGTGATGAGGCTGGCTTAAAAACTAGTGTTATAGAGATTAATGGTCCATATGCCTATGGAAGATTACACAGTGAACATGGCGTACATAGATTAGTGCGCTTAAGTCCATTTAATAGTGATAATTTGCGCCAGACTAGCTTTGCTTTAGTGGAAGTTTTGCCGCAAATAGAAACTGCAGACGAAGTTAATATTAACGATAAGGACTTACGTATAGATGTATATCGCAGTGGTGGCCGTGGTGGACAGGGTGTAAATACAACTGATAGTGCAGTTAGAATTACCCATTTGCCGACAGGCATAACGGTGGCGATCCAGAATGAACGCAGCCAAATTCAAAATAAAGAGACTGCTTTAAAGATTCTAAGATCTAAATTGGCGCAGATTCAGACTGAGCAACATGCCGAAACTATTAACGATTTACGGGCAGGTGAGAGTGCTAACTGGGGTTCACAAATTCGCAACTATATTTTGCATCCATACACTTTAGTAAAAGACACACGTACCAAATATGAAGAGAAAAATGCTAAAGATGTGTTGGATGGTAAAATTGATGGCTTTATAGATGCATATATTGAATCGAACTTACAAGCTGATTTATAAAAAAGATTAGAATAGACTAATTAGCGCTTATCCTAAAAAAATGCTATACTGAGAGTGTATGATTTTGTTGGATAGGGTAACGAAGACTTATGATAAAAATCATAATCCTGCTCTAAATAGGGTTAGTCTACATATTAGCCCAAAGGAATTTGTGATTTTGGTAGGTACAAGCGGTGCTGGTAAAAGCACATTGTTAAAACTTTTAACTCGTGAAGAAAAGCCGTCAAGCGGCAAGATTGTTGTAGGTGGAATTGATTATGACACTCTAAAGGATAAGCATATTCCGTTATTGCGCCGTAAGATAGGTGTAGTATTTCAGGATTTTAAACTACTGCCGCAACGTACTGTATTTGAAAATGTAGCTTTTGCCTTAGAGATAGCAGGAATGACAAATCGCGAGATTAAAACAACCGTTCCAAAAGTTATTGAATTAGTAGGTCTTAAGGGTAAAGAGAAGAGTTTTCCTCATCAGCTAAGTGGTGGGGAGCGTCAACGTGTGGCTATTGCTCGTGCTATTGTTCGTCAGCCAAAAATTTTAGTTGCAGATGAACCTACTGGTAATCTTGACCCAAAACATAGTTGGGACATAGTAAAATTACTTGAAAAGATTAATAAATATGGTACTACAGTACTGTTGACTACCCATAATGCCGAGATAGTTAATAAATTAAAACGTCGGGTGGTTGTGCTTGAACATGGTAAAATTACTAGTGATCAAGTACAGGGGAGTTATAAACAATGAGTCGAAAAAAGAAAATACCCGCTAAGGAATTTGCCTTACAAAAGCGTAAGCGCCGCCAGTGGATTACCTTTGTGCGTATGTGTAGATATGGTGTCCATAACTTCAGCCGTAATGCCTGGTTGACTGCGGCCGCTACGGCTATGATGACCTTAACTCTTTTTGTAATAATGGTATCATTAATTGCCCGAAATGTTTTAATTGACACGACTACTGTAATCCGTGATAAGGTTGATATTTCTCTATATATCAAACATGATGCACCGCAGAAAGAATTAAATAAAATGCAAAATGACATTAGTAAACTTAATGGTGTAAAGACGGTTACATTTATTACGCCTCAGCAGGCTAGGCAAGATTATATTGAAACAAACAAAGATCGCCCTGAGCTTATTAACGCTTTAAATATAGCGAATACAAAATTTTCTAGCGTGATAAGAGTCAATTTAACAGATGTTAATAATACTGTATCTCTCGAAAAATATGCTGCTGAAAATAAAACTTATTTAAAATATAAAGATCCAAAAAGAGATGCTTCTTTTGCTGGTGATCGTCGGGTCGCTGTAGATAGTATTGGACGCTGGGTTAACTTCGCAGAAAAGATGGGACTGGTTATTAGTGTCGTCCTTATAACTATATCTTCGTTGGTTGTCTTTAATACTATAAGGATGGCTATATTTAATCGTAAAGAGGAAATTCAAATGATGAAACTTATCGGTGCTGATAAGGGCTTTATTCGTGGTCCGTTCATAGTGGAGGCTATTGTGTATGGATTCATAGCAGCTGTAATAGCTATGGGGCTAGGAGTTTCTGGTCTTATGCTGTCTCGAGTAAAACTAGAGACTTACGGAATTCAGATTGAATCTACGATGCATATCATAATTGCATACGCACCTTTTGTTTTACTTGGATTGATTGTAATCGGCGCGATTATTGGTATCATTTCTTCATTATTAGCAACCAGGCGTTATTTGAAAATTTAGTTTGCTTTTATAAACATAATCATTTTGTTGACAATATGTAAGTGCTTATAGTAATATAGTATTATATGAAACTACAGTCCACCACAATGTCAGTTTCGAAACAGTCTCTCGCAGCTCGTGCGGCTTATATTGCTTGTGCTGTTTTAGTTACTGTTTCGATGCCAATTCAGTTAAGTAAAACTGTTTTTGCTGATCAATACGATGATCAGATAAAATCCGCTCAAAACGAAGCGAATGAGAATAATTCTCAAGCTAACGAGTTAGCCATGATGGCATCCACTTACCAGGAAGAACTTAGGCAGCTAGAATCGCAATCGCGTTTAATTCAAGAACAGATTACCAAAAGCCAATCTAGATATAATCAATTATCCAAAGATATTAAAACTAGTCAGAATAAAATAGACGAAAGTAAAGATGCATTAGGTGATGTGATTGTTGAATATTCTATTACACAGAGTATAACACCTCTTGAAATGGTGGCAAGTAAGGGTAATATTGCGGATGTTGTTGATAGTATTAGCCAGCAATCTGCTATGCAAAAGAAGCTTACTGAAACTGTAGATGAAATAAACCGTTTAAAGAAGAAACTTGAGGGTCAGCAGAAGGCTGTTCAACGTGAACTTGAGACGCAAAAAGCTCAGCGCGCTCAATTAGCTGCAAAAGAATCTGAGAAGCAAAAACTTATAGAAGATACTAAGGGCGAAGAGAATGCTTACCGCGAAAGGGCAAATGCTAATAATCTGCGCGTAGAGCAGCTTCGTGCAGCTCAGGCTGAGGCTAACGCTCGTGCAGCCCAGGCTGCTATGCGTAGCAATGGTGGCAGTAGTCAGGTGTCGATTCCAGCTGGTGAGCCAGGCGGCGGAGGCTATCCAGGCGCATGGGCTAGTGCCCCACTAGATGCTTATATCGATCCTTGGGGTTTGTATACTCGTGAATGCGTGAGCTATGTGGCATGGAAAATTCATAGTACTGGGCGTTATGTGCCACATTTTAATGGCGCAGGAAACGCTAATGAATGGCCATCAACGGCTGCCCGTCATGGTATTTCCAGCGGCTTTACACCAAAAGCTGGAGCAGCAGCGGTTATGAATATTGGTTATTATGGACATGTTATGTATGTAGAGTCTGTAAATGGAGACGGTACTATTACTGTAAGCGATTATAATTTTGCTTGGGATGGTTTATATCGTAAATACACTCGTTCAGCTGCAGGTCTTACTTACGTTTACTTCTAATACATAAAACGTTAAAGCTTTGTTATAGCGTACATTATGTTTGTGCGCTATAATTATATAGATGAGTGAGAAAGATACTAAATCAAAACAGAATTTTAGCACTAAATTTTTAATTCTTGCGGTTGTTTTTGCTCTTGCGGCTGGGCTATTAGCTGGTACTAGCGGTTCTAATTTGATAGTAGAAGCAGCTTACCGTGTTGGCTTGAAAATTCCAGTCATAGGGTCAGATTCGCCAGATTTTAGTGATGCTAGAAGCATTTATTACATGCTTAAATCTAAATATAATGGTGATGTTTCTAATGAAAAGTTAAAAGCCTACTTAAATAAAGGTGTAGCCGCAGCAGCCGAAGATCCTTATACAGAATATTATACTGAGCAAGAAGCGCGCGAGTTAGAAAAAGACTTAGATGGTACTATAGGTGGCGGCATTGGTGCAGAACTAGGAATGCGCAATAATAAACCTACTGTAGTGCGTCCGCTGAAGGATTCTCCCGCCGAAAAAGCTGGCTTAAAAGCTGGAGATATTATTTTAGCAGTTAATAACAAGTCTACTGCTAATATGTCGATTGAAGATATAGTGCGGATGGTTCGTGGTGAGGTAGGTACCACTGCTAAAATCACTATTAGGCGTGGTAGTGAGCGTATGGATATTTCTGTTAAACGTGAAGAGATTACCTCTCCAGATATTGAAACGCAGATAAAAAATGAAATTGGTATTATAAAATTAAGTCGATTCGGTACAGATAGTGCGGCGAAAGTTAGAGCTGCAGCTGAAGATATGAAACATCAAAATGTAAAGGGTGTGATCTTAGATTTACGTGGTAATGGCGGTGGCTATTTACAGACTGGTATAGATGTTGCCGGAGTGTGGTTAAATGATAAAGATGTGGTTAGCGAAAAAGGAAAATCTAATAATCCAAAAACATTAAAATCGGGAAAACAGGCTATTTTAAATGGTATACCAACGGTTGTATTGATTGATTCTAGCTCTGCTAGTGCTAGTGAGATTGTTGCGGGAGCGTTAAAAGATCATCAAGCTGCTACGTTAATTGGTGAAAAATCATTCGGTAAGGGTAGTGTTCAGGAAATGATAGATCTACCAAAAGGTGATATGCTTAAGGTTACGGTAGCAAATTGGTATACTCCAAAGGGTAAGAATATTAGTAAAGAGGGGATAGAGCCTGATAAAAAGGTTGAGCTTTCATCTGATGATATTAATAATAACCGTGATCCACAATTAGATGCGGCGGTAGATTATCTACAGAAGTAAGACCAGGTATATAGTAACTAAAAGCTATAGTCTACCTCGTGAATAAATACCAGGTTTATACTGGTATTTATTTTATATTTTTGTGTTTTTTAAAACCGCTCACTAAAGAGCGGTTAAAAATATAATTCATTTATAATACTTAATTACAATACTGTAACTTGTGTGCGTGGTACATTGCGACCTGTAAATAAAGTCTTTTTTACCTTCTTAAATGTTACTACGCCATCCTTAGCTGCGTGTATAGTGTAATTTCGGCTCATGTAAGTACCTTCACCAGCAATCTTGGTTGCACCAGTTTGACGCACTAAAACTTCGCCTGAACTAACTTTTTGTCCGCCAAATCTTTTTACACCTAGGCGCTGCCCAGCATTATTGTGAATATTTTTACTCGAGCCGCCAGCCTTAACTTTCGACATTTAACTCTCCTTGATGTTCAATATATAATACAATCCTTTATATTCTACTCTAAAGCGTGATAATAGTCAAATATTATATTAACTAGACTATATCGGAAGTTGACAATTTTAATCATAAGGGTTAGCATTATATTTAGCTATAATGTAGGGAATAGGGTAGGTATGGATAAAACCAAAAAACTAAATGATACCAGTACTGGGAGTGGATCTAAAAATAGCTCCAGGGATGAGTTAGAGCGTGAACTTGCACGGGTTGAAAGTATAGAAGCAGCCTATTATAATAAAATGCCTACTAATGAGGAAACTATTTCTATCTCGGATACGGGTAAAGTAAATAAGCTTGAAGAGTATCCAGAAGAGATAAGTGTTAAAGCAAAGTCGGACAAACCTCTGGTTAAGAATAATATTAGTGAGACTAAACAAAACATTACTCCTAAGCAAAAGCAAATTCCCGCTAGAAAACCAATCACCATAGGAAAACTAGAAAGACCTAGACATGAGATAGGTACTAATAAGATAAAGCCAGAAAGAAGAAGTAAAACACGCACTCTCGGAACTTTTTTAGCTTTTATTTTGTTTTTTTCACTAATTGGACTAAGCGGATGGTTGTACTATCAGCAGTTATTGCTTAAGGATCAGTTAGAAACCACCCAGGATCAACTAAATAATCAAGAATATAGGTTATCGGAGGTTAGACTTGCAGGTGAGAGAAGAAACGCACTAGCGGGTGCGAATGGTTATGTGGAAATACCTGAATGGAAAGTAAAATATAGATCAGATATAAATACCGCGGGTTCAAATAAGGATATAAAATATAAGTTTATGATTAATTCCACAAGTGGCGTAGAGTATCTAGGATTTTATTCAGCTGAATTGGCGCGCACTGCTACTAATCGTAAACTAATAAATAATTCACCTAGTATGAAGGCTGAGGTTTATGGCTGTGGTAAAGATGCTTATTTTGCCACTATTTATCGCGTGAAAGCAAATGATATAGAAGTAGATGGAAAAGTGAGTGAAGCTAAATTGCGTGAATTTTATAGATTTGCAGCGAATCCTAATAGCTCTATATATAAAAAGATTGGTGATTATTACTATCTAGCGACAGATACATATGTAACGGATGGTAATTTTAAATCTTGCCTACCAGATGGCTCTGAATACAAAAAAGAACAGGATAAAGCCAAGGATATTGCCAGCTATGCTAAAAAAATTGTTCAAAATTTAGAACAGTCCCAGTAGCAACTTATTAAGAAGAATACATTTTTAGTACTTATGTTTATCGGGATTTAATTTTGGTTAGAATTAGAATATCACGTGCTACAATTTGGTTTTCTCGGAAATAGAGTAGGGGATTTTTGTTGTGCAAATTATATCCTAGTTTATCTATATGTTTAATTAACGGTAATCTGTGAATGGTGTTGATTTCTGTATCACGCCATGCGGGTATTGCTATACATAAGGCCGTTTTTTGACTTATTTGTGGGTGAATATTTTTTAGGAAGTTACTAATAATATTATTACAATTACCTTTGACTTGCTCTAATTTTGTTGGGTTAGGTGTTGAATTAAAGGGTTGTCCTAAATATGTTTCGCATATCACTGCATTTAATTCATTAGCATAGTTCCATGTATGAATAGTAGCATCACCTTGCTGTATATGTAGTTTATAAGCTTGACTTTTAGTAAGCCAGGCTATATTTTGTTGGGCATAATTTACCATCTTTGGATTTAAATCTGTACCGTATATTTTGGCACCACGTAAATAAGCTTCTTGCAATATTACACCAGTCCCGCAGAATGGATCCAGAATGGCTGGCTGGTTTAGCTTTTTATTTAAAATAGATTGGCTTTTGCCAATAGCCATGTTATACATCATTAAAGCTAATTTAGGTGGTAGCATACCCACAAAAGCATCTCGCTTAGGTCTTGTTTGATCTCGTTTTGCTAAGGCAGTGATATTCTGTGCTCCAATACTTTCGGCAATTATTGTTCTGCTGTTATGTTGAATTATGATAATTTCTTTTTTATTTTCTCTCAAACCTAACTTATTATGATGAGATGTGGCAGTATTTAAAACTGGATCGTTATTTGGTATTATACGTACGGTTCCATCTAATTTTTTGGCATTAAACTTTATGGTGGCGCCTATTTTTTTAATCTGCGTTGTTTTTATATTAGTATTGTAGGCGCTAATTCCGATTGTTAGTTTAGATAAATCTTTTCTGATTGCCCGTTTTGAATAAGAATCTATAATTTTATGCGATATTTCTGATATTTTCGCATTATACAAATTATAAACAACACGAGCCGCCTTTTGTGAGCCGCCCAAATTCTGAATATCTAAACGGTCTATATTTACTAGAGCAGCTTCACTTCCAAATCTAGTAACTTTACCAGGATAAAGAGATTCCAACTCAGTTAATCCTAGCTCTGGTTGACGTCCTAAAATGCATAAAATCACAATACTAGTATACCTGATTCTTAAAATGTCGTATAATAATCATTATGATTAAGAGAGTTTCTGGGCGTGTATGGCTAAGTTTAGCTACGGCTGTTATTTTAGTGGTGATAATTTATCTTTCACGGCACGAGATTATGCAATCTTGGCATTTACTAGGCAAAGTTGATATGAGTATAATCCTGTGGTTGATTCCGTTACAGTTTTTATCTTTTTATTCCATGGGTGCATCAATGTTTTCGTACTTGCGTGCTCAGGGTAGGGCGCGTCACATTTCTGCCCCAGATCTTGCTAGATTATCATTAGAAATGAATTTTGTTAACCATATTTTACCTAGCGCTGGAGTAAGTGGTGTGTCTTATATTGGCTGGAGACTCAAGTTTTACGGCATTTCGCCTAGTAAGTCGGCCGCTGCTCAATTGATTAGAATTGTTGCTACGTTCATTGCTTATGTAGTGATACTACTAATTTCTGTCACCGCTATGCTATTTGATGGCTCTCTAAATAGGCTAACAGTGATTGTAACTATAGGTCTAGCTATATTGATATTTGGCGTAGTTGCGATAGTTGTATATATTCTGGAGCATAATAAAAACTTCGAAAATACTGCCAAGAAAATCATAAATTTTGTAAATAAATCTATTCAGGTAATTACATTTGGGCGCCGTAAGAAAGGTATTAAATCTTCTAAGTCCTTAGCTGGGTTTCTAAATGAGCTTCAAAAAGATTATTGCCAGGTAAAGTCTAAGAAAAAGATGATAATAAAGCCATTTTTCTGGGGTCTTGTACTTAATCTATCTGATATTGCGATGTTCTACTGTGTATTTTTGGCGCTTGGTCACCCTATAAATCCAGCACCGCTAGTGGCTGCTTATGGTCTGGCTGGCGCTTCAAGTATTTTTATGGTTACACCAGGCGGAGCTGGTGCATATGAATTGATTATGGTGGCGTTCTTGGCAGCTGCAGGTATTGATAATCAGGCTGGTATAGCTGCAATTGTATTGACCAGAGTTCTTTTAATGGCTGGAACAATTATTGGTGGCTATGCGTTTTATCAACAGGCGATAGTTAAGCGGGGTAAAAGTGATGATACCGACGCTAACAGTTAGTGATTTTATCGCGATAACAAACCAGTCTTTTGAAACTATCTACCCAAGTATTTTTATTGAAGGAGAGGTTGAATCTTTTTCTATAAATCAGTCTAAGTTTGTGTTTTTCAATCTAAAAGATAAAGAATCAAGTGTGAACTGTTTTATGATGAAATTTGCTCTACATATTTCAATTGAAGATGGTATGTATGTTAGAGTTAAAGCTCGTCCAAAAATAACGCAAAAAGGAAAGTTTAGTCTAACAATTAATAGTATAAGACCAATTGGTGAAGGTAGTGTAAAAAAGAGTTTTGAACTTTTACGTGCTAAATTAGCCGCAGAAGGTCTGTTCGATGAATCGCGTAAGCGAATCTTACCATGGTTGCCTCGTAAAATCGCGGTTATTAGCAGTAAGCAAGCTGCTGGATATATAGATTTTATGAAGATAGCAGATTCGCGTATAAAAGGTGTTGATTTCATAATCTGTAATGCTCAAGTCCAGGGTAATGATGCACCTGAGTCAATTGTCAATGCAATTGAAAAGTGTAATAAAATGTCTAATCTACCAGATGTTATAGCTATAGTGCGCGGTGGCGGTAGTGCAGATGATCTAGCTACTTTTAATGACGAGAGGGTAGTCCGTGCAATTGCCGCTAGTCGAGTTCCTGTTATAACTGGAATCGGGCACGAGATAGATACAACTTTGGCTGATCTAGTATCTGATATAAGAGCTGCGACGCCTACTCATGCTGCGACAATTTTATTACCTAGTTTAGATGATGTGCGGTTGAAAATTAGGCAGAGTATTTTACGAGTTAAACCCACTTTACATCAAATTATATCAGATAATAAAGCACATCTTCATAGTAGAAAGCTAACTGCGAGATATCATATTTTAAATTATATTGATCTTCAAAAAGCTAAAATTGCCGCACTTGGCAAAATAGCAAAATCATTAGATCCACGTAATGTTTTGGCACGCGGTTATGCAATTATGCGAATGGAGAATGATATTTTATCTAATGGCGCACAGATAAATGTTGAAACTAAAGATTATTTCATAAAAGCAAAGGTAATAGACTATGAAAGAAAATAATTTAACATTAGAAGAAAAGATAGCAAAAATTGAGCGAGAAACTGCCTGGTTTGAGGGTGATGATTTTGTGCTTGAGAAGGCAATTGAAAAATATAAGGAAATTATTGCTTTAGTTGCAGAGGTAGAAAAGGAACTGACTGAATTAGAGAATACAATAATAGACTTAGAGGATAATTAAGATTTTATGGTAGAGAGTGTAATAGGCATAGTAGTAATTTGTGTGTTGATTTTTTTATTAACGGCATTATTTGGTGCGCCCTATGTTCCTACACAGAGAAAACAGATAGAATTTGCTTTTAGTAAGTTACGTCCATTTAAAAAAAATGATGTTCTGGTAGATTTAGGTAGCGGCGATGGTGTAGTTTTATATGAAGCTATTAGAGCTGGTGCTAGTAAGGTGATTGGTTATGAAATAAATCCAATTCTGGTATTAATTTCATTGTTGCGGCTACGTAGTAATAGAGGGCGATTTACTATTTTTTGGCGTAGCTTTTGGAGGATTAATGCGCCTTCTGATGTTAGTATCGTTTATACTTTTGGTGAGTCGCGTGATATTAAAAAAATGTATGACTTAGTACAAAAATGGTCCAACCAGTCTGGGAGAGAAATTGATTTTATAAGTTATGGGTTTGAAGTGCCAGGATTCAATTATTATAAAAAAGAAAATGCCCACTTTTTATATAATATAGCGCCTTTACATAGCCAAAAAACATAAGTATAATGACATCATGGATAATGTAAATAAACAACATGGTAGTGTAATTTTGGGTGTTTTGCTAGCTGTAACTTCAATTTTAGCGTTGGCTTTTGGCGGTCTAGCTATTTGGGCTTATATGCAGTATAACACCGCTAAAACAGATGTAGATTCTCAAATAAAGGTAGCGGTTATAGATGCAGAACGTCGCCAGTCTCAAAAGGAAGAAGCAAAATATGCTGAGCGCGAAAAAGAGCCAAATCTTGAATTTTCAGGACCAGCTGATTATGGTAGACTAACTTTTAAATACCCTAAAACTTGGAATCTTTATGAGGCAACCGATGTTGAATCTCGTGGTGGTGAGTATAGGGCGTATCTACATCCTTCAAAAGTCCCTCCAGTTGTTGCTGATCAACAATTTGCTTTGCGCGTAACTATTGAAAACAAGGAATATGATAAAGTAGTACAGCAATATGATGCTTTGGTTAAAAAAGGTGATTTGCGTAGCTCTAGTACAAGTTCTATGGGCAATACAGGCACTCGCTTAGATGGTAATTTTAGTAAAAACATACGCGGTGCAGCTGTTATCTATAAGGTTAGGGATAAGACCGCAACAGTACGGACAGATGCGAATGAAACGTTTAAAGCTGATTTTAATAAAATTATCCAAACTATTAATTTCGAATAAAGTAAATAATATCTGCCAATTATTTTTAGGATGATTATTTTGTTGCCATGCTAAAATGAATATATGAATGAACGGCTGCAGGGTAGTAATAGTGATAGATCGTTTCTAGGTGATTATTTTGACGTAGTTGCTGCTGCTCATGAATTGAAGAGTCCAGTCGCCTTAATTCGTCAATTGGCGCTTAATCTGAAAGATTTAGATAATTTAACCGAGTCTACTCGTCAGGATTATATAAGTAGAATTATATTGACAAGCGAACGTTCGTTACGCTTGACTAGTATTTTAACTCAGTCAGAAAAAATAAATGAAGAATTATTTAATACAGAGCCTATTAATATAAAGCAGCTTTGTGAAGACGTAGCCCATGAGCTAACGCCTCTTTATAAAGCTTATGGGCGTAAAATTATGGTCAAAGGCCGCCGTTCTGCGCCTTTAGTGGTGGCAAACCGTGATCTTCTTCGGCGAATTTTACTAGGTTTTGGCGATAATGCTTTACATTATTCAAATAAAGAAGCTGTATTTAATCTAGCGCATAGCGCTAATAAAATTAGGGTTGGATTGCGCGATTTTGGTCCCTCTCTTTCTGGTATTAATATAAATAATCAGATAAAGCAACAACGAATTTATCGTCCAGAAAGCAGTGGTTTGGGGCTGGTTATTGCTAAGCGGTTCGCTGATGCCATAAATGGCAATATTGGCACGATTCGCCATCGGAATGGAATGACATACTATGTGGACGTTATAAAATCGGAGCAACTATGTCTATTATAGATAAGCCAAAAATTTTACTGATTGATGATGATATGTGGCAGAGTGATATTTACGTTAATGTTTTAAAAAATAATTACGAAATTAAATCTACACAAAACTTAAATAATGCAATAAGACTAATTGAATCGTGGTCACCTCAGCTAATAATTGCTGATGCTTTACTATCTGGTGAAACAATATTTACTCTGTTAAATGAGCTACAATCTGATGTGTATCTTGGCAAAATACCAGTCGTTATTATTACTAATATAGCCGACCGTTTATCTGGAATAGATTTAAAAGCTTATGGTATTAATGATCTACTTGATAAATCTAAAATTACGCCACAAGATATTTTGGCAGCCGCGAGGCGTATATTATGAAATCTGAAACTACTGAAGCAATTGTACTTAGACGTATAAATTATGGTGAAGCAGATAGGATTATTCAATTTTCAACACCGCTTGGCCGCCGCAGTGCAATGGCGCGTGGTGTGCGTAAATCAAGATCTAAACTTGCAGGTGGGGTTGAGCTTTTAAGCCTTTCACAAGTAGTCTTGCGTCATGGTAGAGGTGAAATATCTACGCTCGTGCAGGCAAGAATGATTAAATTTTATAAGAATATTTTAGATAACTATGATAAATTACAATTTGCCTACGAGGCAATGAAAATGGTGGCATATTCTAGTGAAATAATCGATGAACCAGGATGGTTTAGTATTTTAAAGGAAACCCTAGAAGCGCTTGATAATAAAATGGTTAATTTTGCACTAATAAAAACCTGGTTTTATTTAAACTATGCTAAACTTTTAGGCAATGAATTGAGTTTAGTAAGTGACGTATCTGGACAAGCGCTTAGTCAAAATAGGTGCTACATTTACGATAAAATAGAGCATGGTTTACGCCATAGCGAGAGAGGCGAAATTACGGCGGATCATATTAAATTGCTTAGATTAATGTCTAGCTACCCGTTACGCGTTGTAACGCAGGTTGGCGGAATTGAAGGTATATTGCCAGATTGCTGGCTAATTGCCCGTAGCCATGCTGAACTGAACAAGTAAAATCATGCTATACTAAAATGCAGAGAGTAAAAATTTATTGTGCCTATTGTGCCTCAAACACAAGGAAGAGAAAGGAGACTTCTTGTGAATCAAGTAAAAATGGAAGATATTATTAGCCTATGTAAGCGCCGTGGTTTTATTTATCAGGGTTCAGATGTTTATGGCGGTCTTTCTGGAACTTGGGATTACGGTCCATTGGGCGTGCAGTTGAAACGCAATATTATGCAATTGTGGTGGCGCAGGTTTGTTGATGAGCGTGATGACATGTACGGCGTTGATGCAGCAATTTTAATGAATCAGAAGGTATGGAAAGCTAGTGGGCATGTTGATACTTTTGTTGATCCGCTATGCGAGGATACGGTTAATCATCGTCGCTATCGTACTGATCATATTCTCAAGGACAATGGCATTGATGCGGACGGCATGACGATGGCAGAGATGGACGCGGCGATTGCGGAAAAAGGAATTAAAAGTCCTGATGGCAATCCATTGAGTCAGTCGCGCACGTTTAATATGATGTTTAAAACGCAGGTCGGTGCGACCGAGAGCGACGACAGTATTTCCTATCTTCGACCCGAAACAGCCCAAGGTATCTTCACTAATTTCAAAAACGTCGTCGATAGTTTTTACCCTAATTTACCGTTTGGTATCGCTCAACAGGGCAAGGCTTTCCGCAATGAAATTGCGCCGCGCGACTTCGTCTTCCGTTCCCGCGAGTTTGAGCAGATGGAGATTGAATATTTTGTTGATCCTGAGCATTGGCAGGAAGCTTTTGATGAGCTATTAGCTGCAACACATGCATTTTTGGCAGAACTGGGCCTTAGACAAGAGCATATTCACGAGCTAGATGTGCCGCCAGAAGATCGAGCACATTACAGCAAAAAAACTATCGATATTGAATATGATTATCCAATTGGCCGTGAAGAACTTATGGGTATTGCTTACCGGACTGATTTTGATTTAATGAATATCCAGCGCGTCAGTAATAAGAGTATGGAATATACCGTCAAGGGGACGAACACAAAATTTGTACCACATGTTATTGAACCTAGTTTTGGCGTGGAGCGAGCGCTGATGGCGGTGCTGTCGAGTGCGTACCGTGAGGACGAGCAAAACGGTGAAAAGCGTGTGTATTTGGCGCTGCCAGAGTATTTGGCGCCAGTCAAATTTGCTGTGTCACCGCTACTCAAAAACAAGCCAGAACTAGTGGAAAAAGCCCGCGAAGTCTACGCCCAGCTTGCCAAAGCCAATCCTGGCCGAGTGATGTGGGACGACAACGGCAACATCGGCAAACGCTACCGCCGCCAAGACGAAATCGGCACCCCGCACTGCGTGGTCATCGACTTCCAGACGCTAGAGGACGGCACAGTGACCGTGCGCGAGCGGGATACGACGGAGCAGCGGCGGGTAGATGTAAATGAACTTGTATAAAACAATAACGATTTTTGGTGTGTGACTGTGAACCATAAGGTGATTATAGATAAAATAGGGACAGCGTTTTTTCTGACTATCGTTGCGTATTTTGCAGCCTATATATTTGAGGTAAGCTATTTGAGGTCCTATGGTATATCTTGGCAGGCAGCTCGCGTGACTGTATCAAGTCTAGTTGTTAGCTTTGTGGCGATAATGTCGTTGAGTATATACCTAAAACCTTTTATGGACTTACTTTTTGATGTATTAAATAAAAGAAAAAAGTCTGAAGTAAGAAAGTTTATCTATGGAAGGATGTTGGAATTTGTTGTGGTTTTTGTTGTATCTTTGTTTGGGCTGCTTGTTTATTCTGGAAAAATAGATATTCAATGGTCAATAACTGCAGCTTTAGTTATGCCTGCGTCAAGTATTTTAGTATTGATATTATTTCATTTTCGCTTTCGTCGTCCGTTTAAGAAAATGTTGGCAAAAAGTCTTAGTGATTTCAATAAGAATGAGAGTAGATCTTTTGAACCGAGTGAATTTGAAAAGTCAAATATTATGCAAGCCTACAGTGTAATTCTCATTACAACTACGATAATCTTTTTGTCATCATATGCGGTAGGATATTGGGCTAGTTCTATGTTGAGACCATCTAGAGCTTTCGTCTTAGATAATAGTAGATATGCGGTCATTCGGGATTATGATGGAGTTGTTATCGCAAAAGAAATTGTTGAGGGCAGGATAGGAGAAAAATACATATATGTTGACTCTTCACAGAATAAACTAATCTTTTATCCAATTCACGTTGACAATGGAACTATTAGATAGCTCTGTAAGAATGTGACTCTGATGCTAGTTTGGACATGAAAGTGCTATAATTGTTTCTATGACAAAAATTACCAACGGACATATCATTACCCAAGATTCGGATGGAATAACTCGTTCGGACTATTTATACCGCATCTCGCTCAAAGCCTTGATCTACAATAATACTGGGCAAATTTTGGTCGTTAAGGAAATTAATCGGACGTATTGGGATTTGCCTGGTGGTGGTATGGATTTTGGCGAGACGATTGAATCGTCGCTGAAACGCGAGCTGTACGAAGAGGTTGGCTACAAGGGCGGTTTGCGTTATCAACTTTTTGACGCGTCGGACGAGATGTATATTGAGCGGATTGACGCTAATCAGATCTGTTTTTATTGTCGTGTTTGGCCAGAGAATTTTGATTTTATACCAGGTGAAGAGGGTGACGAAGTAATGTTTATTAACCCTGAGGAGTTATTGCTTCAGAAGGGCAAGATTGATGCGCCAGCTCGAGCGTATAGAACTCATATGAAATGGCAGGAACTATATAATAAGCAGTAAGTATTGTAAAGATATATTTAATAGATGTAATAAATAAGGGAATATTTTATGACAAAAATACTCGCAATAATTTCCACCCACGGTAACGAATTATTAGGCCCAAATTTGCTGGCGTATATGCTCGCCAAGCGGTCTAAATTGTTGGAAAATATAGAGTTCATCATAGCTAATCCGCGTGCTTACGCAAAGAATGTGCGGTATACCGAGTCGGATTTGAATAGGAGCTATGGGCTTGGTTTAGATACTTATGAGGGTCAGCGTGCGAAGACTATTGAGGAGCGTATTCGGTTACTGAAGCCAGAGTTAGTATTGGACTTTCATACAACCACTGCCGAACAGCCAGATATTTTGATAACGGCAGATAAAGATAATGAAGTAGTGCAGAGGTTTATCAACTCTAGCGCTGTGAAAGACGTTCTGGTAGTTAAGCCGCTTAATGATATCACGATGGTGGTGCCAAATTTCGCGGCTTATGAAGTGCCAAATTCGCATTTGAACGATGATCTGTACGAGCAAATATGCACCGACATAGCAAGATATTTGGACGAGGAGACAGTTGACCAAGATCGGACTTTTTATAAGATGACGGGGAAGATTTTACCTGAGGAAGAAAAGAGCGTAACTAGTCTTGAAAACTTTGTCTATAACGATGAGTTGCAGGCTATTCCGGCGTTCCTTGGCGAGGAAGCCTATAAGCAGGATGGAACCTATGCTGGATTTAAATTAGAGAGGCTTGTTTAAAACTATGATATAAGTTTTGTAGTTACAAACTAAAATAGCCCCATTATTTTAATTGAGGCTATTTTAGTTTGATGTTAGATTTACTTCTTTTTACTGTGTGACTTAACAGCTATCTTCTTTGGCTCTGGTGCTGGTGTTACTGGTATAGTGACCTTTAAAATACCGTCATCCAAATGCGCCTCTATAGAATCAGCGTCAGCGCGTTCTGGCAATTGAACACTACGGTAAAAACTGCTGCTTGATTCACGTACAATGTATTTTTTATTCTTATCTTCTTCTTTTTCATGGCGCTCGGCTTGAATTACCAAATTACCATGTTCTACTGAAATATTAACATCATCTTCATGGAAATTTGGCAAATGAGCCTCTACGACTAATGCATTATCCTTAAGATAAACATCGGTAGTTGGCAGCCCAACCGAGCGCATCTGGCGTGGTGTCCAGCTATCATCATTAAAGAAACGGCGTTGCAAAGCATCCATCTCTGCAAATGGATCGAATCGAACGAGTTTATTCATTTTATATACTCCTTTCGTTTAGTTTGGTGAGCTTTCGCTCTAATTTTATTGTAATTTTTTAGCACTCATATGTCAAGAGTGCCAAACATAAGCGTAATAAATATTAGTTAATTTTGCATAAAATAAAAAATTAATTATAATAAAAGTTTATGATTAAACCTTTTTTATTGTTACAGTCACGTCCAGAAGATTCCGCTTCAGATAGCGAATACAAGGCTTTTTGCCATTTTGGTGGATTAAATTCAAATGAACTTGAACGTCTAAGATTAGATACTGGCACTTACCCAAAAATTGATTTAAATAAATACAGTGGAATAATTATGGGCGGAGGTCCAGCTAATTTTGCTTATGATTATAGTGAAAAATCAGCTAATCAAATTAAATTTGAAAACTACATACTACCATTGATGCGCCAAATTATTGATGAAGATAAACCATTCTTAGGGGCTTGTTTGGGTATGGGAGCGTTAGTTTCAGCCCTTGGTGGAAAGCCTAGTTTTGGTTATAGTGAAGATATTAGCGCAGTGGATGTTCAACTAGAGCCTTCTTCTAAAAATGATACTTTAGTATGTGATTTGCCAAATAATTTTAGGGCCTTTGTCGGTCATAAAGAGGGGGTTGGCAGTATAGAAGGTCTGAACAATTGTATAGTTCTAGCGAAATCAGAAAAATGCTTACAGCTGGTGCGCGCTGGTCAAAATGTTTATGCAGCTCAGTTTCATCCAGAATTAGATGTTGAAGGTTTAATTTTACGGATTAATATATATAAATATGCTGGTTATTTTGATCCAAGTGAAGCTCAAAATATAATAGATAAAATCACCAAAGAAAACATCACAGAGCCTGTTAAAATTCTAAGAAAATTCATTGATAAATACGCCGTAAAGTTAGACTAACTTATTATGCTAAATATAGCTTTTAACTAGCTACTATGGTAGAATGTAAGTACCTTATCATTCGATTAGGTAGTTCTTCTATAAGTTGAGGTGATTTTATGTCTACTAAGGTAGATACTAAACTTGATATTAGCAAGATTTTAAGCATGCTTTCCAGTGCTTATTCAGTATATGGTTATGGTTGGAAGCTTAAAATATCTGCAAAGAAAAACCACAATCGCAAGTCACATAAGCAATTAAAATTCTTAATTGCTGAAGAAGGCTGTCCAGAAAGTATTAAGCAAAAAAATGCTTACAGTAACATGGATAGCAGCCGCGATAAGAGTTTGCATGTTGCAAAAATAGCAAAGCGAAGGCTGCGTAATTTGGAGAGTTCTACTAAATCGGCATATGAGTCTGATTTAAAGGTCGTCGCACGTGATATTAATGCACGTAATTTGAACGGTGAATCTTTTGAAGATATCTGTGATGATTACGATTGCAGCGATATGTATACACATGCTGATAAATATAGTTTTAATCAGGGGCGTATAGCTAAAAGTGTAAATATAGCTAAAGCTGGATTTCAACGCGCTCGCTCTAATCATCGCAAAGTCAAGAAAAGCGCCATACGCTCTTACGCGCAATGGGCTGGTTGCTTGACAGAGGAGGTGGTTAAAATTTTGGGGATTCCAACACATTCTCAGGAATGGGTCATTATAAATAAGGGTTGTTACCTTTATTACGGGAGTGGCACTAAAGAAGCCGCTCTGCATGTATATTTTGGCGATAAATGCCACGATATGAAAGATAAAGGTCATGGCCATTATATTATTGGCTTGGAATCTGGTAAAATACTATACGCGCGCAATATGTGTGGACTTCGAGGGCCACAAAATAACACTACTAGCAATATGCCTAGCAGTGATTCAGCTAATTATCTATCTCGCCCGTGGTTACGTGTTGTTAATAGTATACGCAAGAATAGCTCTACTGCAGATGATTCTTTCCGCAAGGTCTCTAATTCTGTAAATAAAGAACTTACAGTAGCCTAAACTTATAACTTCGCTCAAAGAAAGGAGTGGATAAAACCTGTTTTAAACAGGTTTTTATTTTGAAAAGATATGACTTATTGATATAATTTAGAACTATGATTTCTATTATAAGATTATATAGAATTTTTCTAACTAGTGTTTTAATGGCAATATTAGTCGTGGCTTTAAAATATGCTTTACATATTTTAGGTTTTGAGCCAGTGGAGCAATCTTCTCTTCATAATAGCGTTATTTCTAGTGTTACATTTGTTATTGGTTTTTTGCTTTCAGCTACAATAGCAGACTACAAAGAATCCGAGCGTATTCCATCAGAATTTGCCGCTCAGGTAGAAAATATGTATGATGATGTCGCATCTATCTACCAAAACTATCCAACCTTTGATATTGAAGGATTTCGCAGTCAAATGTATAAAATCGCTACTGGATTTACAAAGGATGCCCGCCGCCGTTCATATGATGTACGAAACGATATACGGGGGTTGTTGCCGTATTTTATGGAGATGGAAAAAGGGGGAGTGCCAGCTAATTTTATAGTAAAATTGAAGCAACAACAGATGGCGCTTTTACGTAGCCGTCACCGTGTAAATTATATTCAGCGTATTAAATTTATACCATCAGCTACGATCTTGGCTCGTTCAATAGTTGTAGTTTTGATTGCGTTGCTACTTGTAACAAATGTAGACCCATTTTATGGCGGCTTAGTGATGATTGGTTTGATAAGTTTTATACTGATTTACATGCTAATTTTAATCAGAGTTATCTCAACGCCGTTTCATAAAGCTGGTCGTACGCAAGATGATGTTAGCCTTTTCTTGATTAAAGATGCGGTAAATTATCTAAAAAATCAAGCAAACAAGACTAAATAATTAATATTATAATTTGACAAAATAAACTAATTACTATAAAATATAAAGATATGTGAACTTTAACATAACAAACCCTGTAATTTTTGTTTCTATCTAAGGAGGTTAATATGCCATCTTTATTGGATCAAGCTGGAAAGCCAATATTCAAGAAGAAGGGTTTCAGCCCCATTGTTTCATGTGTTGAAAAGTTTCTTGAAGAAGGAACTCAATCTTCTGCCATGAAGCGGAATGTTCGTAAACAGATGAAGGAGCTTCGCGGAGCTTTTGGTGATCTGATTGAAAAATTCGGTCCTCAAGGTGAGAATAAGGCTGAAAAAATCGGTCTTAACTATCACTATGTTGATCTTTTCAATATCATTTTCAATCGTGTTTTTGAGAATATTAACTCAGATTTGAGGAATATTCCAAAAGACTTGAATGGCAATGAGAGCGATGCTAAATACTTCGCCAATCATTTATTGTATAAGGCTAGTCCTTTCATGAAGTTTGTCAAAAAGGTTGAAGAGATCGCAGATCTCGATCCTGGTAAGTGTGAGCCTGATCAGGCTAACCGTAAAGCTGAAGAAGCTTTATCGACTGCCAAGACCATTGGAGTTACATTGGGTCCCGCACTTTCTGGGCGTACCTATGATAACGACACCCATGAAGTCTTACTCGCAGACGAGGGTTGCGCAGTGCATCCCAATCACACTGTATAAGTCTACATTTATTCAGTAGGCGAAAGGGTTTCGTTAAATAAAGTTCATATGCCCCCGTTTTACGGGGGTTTCTTCTTTGCTAAAGTACTTAATATTGACAAATATCAATAATTGATATATAATATGCATCGTAGAACCTTAAAATCTATAATAGAAGAACTTAGTTTTAGGCGCAGGCAGATTGGCTATTTTATGAAGTAGCTTATCTGCTGCGTCTAAATCCTAGCGTAGCGAATCCATCTCTGTACTACTGAAGGAGTGATCTTGTGATTACTACTCAGACCTATAACCCGATCGAGTCTGTAGGCGCACTTGCTACTGCTATTGACGGTATTCAAGAGGCTTACGCAAAAGATTTGAAGCTTTCTAATACTGGCTTTAGTCGATCTCTTGCATCTCTTGAGTCTCTGTATGAGTATATCAAGGGGAGTGGTAAGCTTCAAAGTACTAAGTCGAAATCCGATGTAAGTCCTGTAGAAGAAAATATCCGTATTATGGAGCGTGATTTTCAACAGCTAAAGGGGTTCTTGGAAGAGCCTTTAGGTGCTGGTGATTATTGTTACTACTACTATAAAGCCAATGATCTTATTGGTTGTTGCTATGTACTTCTTAATCGGTTGAGGACTTCTATTGAATGTGTTGTATTTTATCCTGATGTTTATATCAATCGTCCAGATCAATATACAGCATAAAGGTCTCTACATGCCGCCTTAAACAATTTATATGTGAATATATTTTGTCTTTTGGCGGCTTTTTCTTTGTATTATCTATAAAATACTATGTTTATACTTGACAAAAAATATTTTTACTATATAATAAACAATTGTAGAACCTTAAAAGATAAATCAATATCCAAATTCTATTCTATCTTTCTGTATAGAATTGTTGCTTAAGTAGGGCAGACTACTGATTTAAAAATGAACTAAATCCGTAATCTGCCTTACCTAGGCAGCCTCCGCAAGGAGTAAGTTCTATCCTATGGAAAGAGGATATATCGTGGTCAGCAAATTTGATAACCATGATCCAAGTGTCTTTTGGATGACCGTAAAGGATGTCGATAAGCTCAAGATAGCTCTTGACTACATGAAGGAAAGTAATACCGCAACAGAGGAATATGGGAAATTTTTAAATCCTATTGTTCAACGCTGTAGCGACGGTGTTCTGGTATATGCAGGTCTTGTTCAGTACTTCGACGATACCAACAGAAACAAAGGTCCTTTGTCTAAGTATAAGCTTTCTTTGCTTTTTGATTCCGTCGCGAAACTAAAGGATTGTATCTGCAATCTGAAGATTTTGGTTAAAGAGTTGAGTGGAATTCACAAGATTTGTAAGGAAACTGACGAATCTTACCGCGAAGCTTATGACAAGATCCATTACGATGTCTGGGCAGAGTCTAAGGGCTGGATCAAGAAAGATCTTAAGAAAATTCTTGAGATTTTTAATAAGATTATCGATATCATCGATAAGATCTTGCTTAGCTGTGACGCTAGTAAGTATAAGGAGTATGTGAAGACCTTGGGGCATTCAGGATCTCTTACTTACAACCCGTTCAAGGACCTTCGAAATCAAGTTAAGAACTCAGATGAGAAGGGTAAGAAGGGTAAGAAGAATTCAAAAAACAAAAAGGATAAGAAGGAGGATTAAGTCTTAAGGTTTTACCGCCACCATACAATTTGTATAGTAATAAATATAGATTGTCCCTGGTGGCTTTTTCCTTTTCTCTTGACAATTAATACCCATATATCATAAACTAGATAACCGTGGTACCTTAAAAGTGTTAAATGTAGCAATCTGTTCATCGTGTATAAACTAAACCCACACACATTTATTAGTTTAGATGGGCAGATTGCTGCATTTAAAATGAGTGCGGTTTTATCTCTAGAAAGCGTAGATTGCGTTTTCTTTTACACGCCTAAGGAGGCTTTTCGTGGAAACTGAAACTACTAAAGGAAATGAGCCTACTGTGATGAAATCTATTTGGAAGGAGACTCTGAACGCAGTATATAACGGAGAGCCATTGAAGCAATATATCTTGTGTTTGGTCCGGCGTACAGTAACCAATGCCCAAGTAGATGAAGCGATTGATAAATTCCATCTTGAAAATGAGTTGGATAATGCGTGCTATATCTACGATGATATCGATACGAAGATTTCATCTTTTGAAAGTAAGGTGAAAGAGTATTCTGAATACGGTATCTTTGAGGGGCATGACAAAACCTGTAAGCTTGATGATTATATTAAGAAAGCTTCAGATTTACTAGATAAAGCTTATGCTCTTGCTGATGATATTATTAAGCAGGGTAGTGGGGTAAGCAAAAGGAATCAATTGTCTAATCTTAAGAGCTACTTGCGTGATTCTGCTGTCAACCTTCGTAATGCTGTTGGGTTTATCATTGCAAAAGTAGAGGGGTGTTCTTATGAAGATCTGATTAAGCATTTCTATAAACAGCGTGATTATGAGTCTGTAGACAAGACAAACGCCATCAAGACTGATTATAATTATAGTCTTACATCTGGTCTGTATTGGCATACCGCATAGATAAGGTCTGTTTGTACCGCTGCAACTTATTTGATTTGCAGCGGTTTTTTCTTTTATAAAAACAATTACTTCTTGACAAAATATATAAATACGTGTATAATAATACGCGGTTATGTATATGATACATAGCCTGCGAACCTTAAAATACCTTGAGGTGAGCTTCCGTATCTATTTGTAAGGAGGCCATTGTGGCACCTATTACCGAGCGAATGTTCTTCGATCTGATTGATAACGTGGTTACACACGATATCCTGATTGAAGAAGTTCGTAGTTGCGAGACTAAACATCAACTTGATGATGTAAAGAATCTTGCTAATCGCGAGATGTTGCATATCAGCGTTGAAAACTTCTTCCATAAGCTTGAAGAAGTTTCAAAGAGCGTCGGGATTTACGATCTTAAATCACGATTACTGTATACGTCCACGTATATGATGGAAGCCTTACAGGCTGTTCAAAAATGCTCTTTAATAATTAAGTTTATTAGTGAGAAAGAGCGACTATCTAATGATCATGTCAGGTCTTCTCTTAGCGAGAAGTTCGCACTTTTTGATAAGAGTCTGATCTATGTATGTTTGGACTTGGTCAAGACCACTGCTTCTATTATTGAGGAAGTTGGTCTTGAAGAAGATCTTGCGTTTAAGATTAAGAATCTTGATCTGAATGAACTGGCTTTCGATGGATTTGAGTTGGTTTTAGGCAAGCATCCTGATCAGACTTCCTTTACTGAATTCTGTGCTGAATTTGATTTTTTCCGCCACAAGCTTGACTCAGTCTTGAATATGCTCCCCGAGGAATATGTCAATTAAGGCTCGTGCCTGACCGCTGTATGATTCTACTATTTAGTGTCGTCTGCAGCGGTTTTTCCTTTTATAAAAACAATTACTTCTTGACAAAATATATAAATATGTGTATAATAAGCGATGGTTGTGTATATGATACATAGCCTGCGAACCTTAAAATCCGTTAAGGCGCTTTCCATCTATCCCTAAGGAGGATATTTTGTCAGAACCGTTGTCTGAGCAGGAGTTGCACCACTTACTGGATGTATCTGTAGCTGATAGCCAAATCACTCGTGCCGTGTATATCAATGAACTCAAAGAAGTTCCTAACAAGATGGATGTCTTGCGTAGGCATATTGATATCTACAATAAGGCAAAAGAGTACTACATGACAACACTGGAATATGCAAAAAAGGCTGGTTTTGTCGATGAGAGTTTGGTATCTTCTATCTTAGAAGATAAAAATTGGATGCCAGATGATGTCAATATTATCCAAAATTGGTATAATAATTGTACCGAAGAAGATCGTATTGATAAGCTGCTGGTTTCTGCTTACAGTCACATTCTTCATGCTTTATCGCAGCTAACCTACGCTGAAATTGTCAGTGAGACTCCCGATGATTTACGGGAGGATCATCGTGACATCGAGGACTGTTACGCTCAGTTTGAGCGTTACTTGCGTAAGTCTGTTTTTGCCACGACATGGGCTGTTAAGTGGATTTTTGCAGGTTCAAGTAACAGTACATATGTTGTCGCTAGTTGGGAGCAAGCGCTTGAGTGTAAGCTTTCGTCTGATCCAGAGACTGCGATTCAATTTTATTTGGGGCTTGCCCCCAAACGCAAGTCTGATAAGTCAAACTAAAGCGTCTAACGCCTAAGGTTGGCTCAATGCCGCTGTTAAATATTATTTTTTAATTTTTTAAAGTAGTATTTGCAGCGGCTTTTCTTTTACTATTGCTTTTTTTGGATTTTAGTGTATAATCAGTAAGGCTGATTATGAATAAGATTACCCAAGAGCGTCAGCAACACTCCCATAACGCTGCTATGCGTTCAATTAATTATTTTATGGATGAAGCGTATGCTGATGATTTAGAAAAGCACACAGAAGCACTTAATAGAATAAGTCGAGTACGTGATTATATAGATATATTTGCTGGTGATGTTATGTCACCCGAAGCAGCTCATGCTGGTATACTTTATGAAATCAAAAAAGAGGAAAATTCAAATATTGAAAATGCTATTGCATCGGCTACTGCGTTGATGGAATATTATACATATCCAAACACGCACGAAGATGCTGCTAGCTATACGGCGGCGTTACTTAACGATATGGAATATATGGATAACTACGCCACATATTACAGAAATAGCGATACATATATGAGCCATAGGGCGAATAATAACGATAATGATACCTGGCGTAAGACGTCTGCACCGATTGACATAAAAGAAATGGGCCGCTTGAGTGATGAAGTAAATATTGAATCAATTATAATTAAATCTTGCATTGTTTTAGATAAACTTGTTGAGCCTGTTCGCGAAGTAGAGGAGAGCGGGGATTTAAGCAGATTAGACGATAAAGTTTTAAAGAATATTACTGAGGCAGAGATTTTTTATGGACCATTATGTGAAGTATTTGGTTTTGATGGTCTGGCAATGGATTTACGCAGTCAATCGTACGTACTTAGGCTTTTAAAGAACGGCAAACTGGAGGATGTCGCAAAAGTGCGGGAATATTGCAATTCTATGCGTGAAATTGGTCCGCAGGCTGTACTAAGTAATATTGTGGAAGGTAACTTTGCTGTGTTTAATGCAGTTAAAGATGTTGATTGTATCCATGATTATGATTCAGAAATTCCATATTCAAGTATCCAGCTTGGCGAATTTGTGACTGATTTTGGTAACTTTTGGAGTGGCAAGGAAGGGGATCATATGCTAACGGCTGGTAATTGGCGCTTAAAAAGCGTTGGTTCGTTAGCAAATAAGATACAGAATTCCGAAAAAAGAGGATTCCCAATGGACGTGATGGGCTTTACTTTTATTCTTAAAGACGAAGAAGAACTGGCTGATGTGTTTGCGTGTGTAATAGAAAAAGTAATTTTAAGTGAAAATCTTGAATGTGTGCCAGCGCCTTCAAAAGAAAATTGGGTTTTTGTGCAAGGCGATGATAATTTTCGCAGATTGATACGCAAGAGGTTTAGTTATGATTTTATTCAAAAAAATATCCAAGTTATGGAAAAAGATGTGCATTATCGTGTAGCTAAGCTGACTTGTATATTGCTGGATGAGGAAAAGAATAGACAAATGCCAGTAGAAATTCAATTTTTAACTAAAGAAGATAGAAAAAACGCCAGAACAGGTACAGCGGCGCATATTATTTATAAAGCACAAAGTGAAGGAATTTTTTACTCTGCAGATGACCGTGAGCGAGCTTCAAAAATATTAACCAAGATGTATAATCGCAAAACTCATATGTATGATAGTGTAAGTACTCTTGAGGCAAATACGGAGTCTTTAATTCGCGGTACTGGCGATATGGATCGGGTTTATATGTTTAGCTGTCCAAAATAAAATGTTATAATCTACCTTATGATAATTTACTATACTGATGGTTCTGCAGTGCCCAATCCTGGTCCTGGTGGCTTTGCTGTAATTAAGGATATGAAGCCCCACATTTTAGGTAAAGACGATGATACTACTAATATACGCATGGAGGGGCTAGCTATAATAGCTGCACTTAAGGATTCTGCTGGTGCGCCATGTGAAATTTATACAGATAGTGAATTTTGGGTAAATGTAATTACAAAATGGGCAGCGGGTTGGCAATCTAAAGGTTGGAATAAAAAAGGCGGTGGCGAAATTAAAAATCTAGACATTGTAAAAGAAGTATATCCGCTTTATAAAGCCTCGCAAGCTAAATTAATCTGGGTACGCGGACATGTTGGCCATGAAGGTAATGAACTAGCGGATACTTGGGCAAATAAGGCGCGTGAAGGCGAAAAATTGACTAATTTCTAATGGTCTATTGACAATATAAAAAGTAGGTGATATAATCAATCGATGTGTGAACCTTAACATATCAAATGAGATCAGTTCAAACCTGAGAGGTTCTTCCTCTCACAATCATAAGCCTAATCCCGGGCGACCATCTGTTTGAATACAGGTGTATTTCTATCAATAGGAGGGGCAATTATGCCTTCTTTACCAACTTCAGTTGAAGAACTGAATCCTTTGATTACTTCTGACGAGCAACTGCAAAAGAAGCTCATGAAGGATTTTGAAACCTCGATGGCGAAAGTGACCAATAACCGAAAGGTTAGTAAGCCTACTCGCATTCGCCTTGAGGGTCTTGAACATATGTTTGCAGACATGATGTACATTCTTCGTGGCTGCTGCACTATGGGCCGAGAAGAGGCTAAGTGTAATGTTGTTGATGGGATCAAAGGTTTCATTAACAAAGTCAAAGCAATGAAAGATCTTTGCCGTGATAATCGCGAAGTTAATTTGAACAAAGCGATCAATCAGGCAATCTCTTCTATGCATAAGCTTGATATTTTTCGGTATCTTGTAGGAATTTATTTTCCTGGAGATTGCAAATGTCCAATCGAGTATCGTAATCGGAATCTTTTGGATGATCACGACTTTACTGAGGAAGGATCTCCTGACTCAGGAGAGTCTGATCGAGACCACTTTGAAGAGTATTCTACTGCAGAATTATCTGACAAAGATCTTTTGGATGGATTTTCTGTAGTTGAGTTTTGCCGTCAAGGTTCTTCTGAGAAATTTCCTTTGCCGAAATATTCTAATGAAATGTAACTGATTCTCTTTGATATTTAGGTTCACCACCACCCCTGTATTTTACAGGGGTTTTTCTTGTGCTTGCATTTTGACGAATTGGGGTAATTAATATAGAATGGTTTTTGTGAACCTTAAAAGAGCGGCTTTTATATAAGTAGAAAGGTAAGAAGATGCTTCCTTTAATGGGTTATTCAAAAGAACAACTTAAAGAAATTGCCATAGATGAGTATCGTTACTATGTAGATGGTAAAAAGAAGGCTACTAATTTATCTAATGATCATACTCTAACTGTCTATTGTAGTGATTTAAAACGGTTTATTGATGAAGCTAGCCGTCTTTTGTATGTTGATAGTTCTAATTATTATAAAAAAGAGCTCCAAGATAAGCTAGATAACACTCTCCAAAAGTTAGGTAAAAATGAGACGCGGGAGGATTTTCTAAATAGTGTAAATTTACTGTATAGCCAATCCCTTCAGGCTGCTGATTTTGTAGCAGAAGTGATTTTACGGGATTTTGCTATCTCTGTTTTTGATGATTATTTTTTGGAGATGCAAAAGAATAATCTAAAAGGCGAGTACTATGGCATGTATAAATGTATTTTGCTTTTGATGTTTATTTATGATCATCAGTACGATGCTTTACGGGAATTTGAAAACATGTGGTGGCGTAAGATTTCTGAAGATCATAGTAATCTTTCACGTGGAGTTGCTGAACGCGTGGCTAAGTTAGTTCAGCGAGCGGGGAGTTTTAAAACTGGTGATTGGGCGAATATCTTTGAGAAAATTAATCGCGATTTTGCTGATTATGGGATTGAGACTCTAAAAGATGAGCAAGATTGCTTTAATTGGAAGAGTGCTTTAGAAGTAGGAAAGGATAAAAGCCGTACTGCAATAATTTTGCGAGATATCGGAGCTAACATTAACTCTAATTTGATTTATCTAGTTAAGTTAGCTATTGATCTTAATAAGGTTATTTGCAAGGATATGAAGCATTATTCATATAACTGGCTACACTTTATGGATATTATCATAGATAAAGCATAGGTTGCTGTTATGTGAAGGCTTTGTATAGCCGTCCTATTGGATTTACTATAATGCCAGGGACGGCTCTTTTATTGACAATACATTGATTATACTATATAATTATCACCCGTGAACCTTAAAAAATAAGTATTTACCACTAATTCAACAAAGATCTACTCTAAGAAGAAAGGTTGTGAGGGTAATGAACCCTAATGATGAAGCTATTTCGTCTCTGCGCTCAGAAATGATTAAGGCTTTCGAATATGCACACTCTATGTTGCATATGCTTTGTGAACATGATAAATATGCGACATCTCAGGAAGAATTCGAATATCTTTATGAGCTCGCTAGTATGAAAAAAGATATGATTGCTAGTTTGGATGATATGTCTTATAAAGATATGAATAATCATAAAAAAGATATTGAGTTGACGATCGTTTCTATAAAGTGGCTTATTAGTTTTCATGTGCTATCTAAATTGGTTAGAACTATAGCGTTCATTGATATGAATTTTGATCTTCTGGAAAGAATTGCTCAACCAGATGATAGACTTGATGCTTTTGAGTCTGAAATTGATGAGATTGCTAATCAGCTTAATATTTTGTCTGCTTTGGATGCTGAGGATGTAAATTCTGATAATGGTCAATTTACATTACAACCAAGTCTTGCTACCTTGTCTAAGATGCTCTTTAAAGATACTGAGTCGCAAGATATAGAGCCAGTTGGCGAAGAAAATGTGGAGTTGACTAGTAGGGAAGAACTTATTAAGATGATATGCTGGATGCATGATGTTGATCGTGCAGAGTCTAGTTCTCAGAAGTGTGATAAATGGCACATCATTTATAATCCAAAAGAATGTAACTTTACGCTATATATTTATAGTCGTAATCATAGCTATGATCTTAAGCGCGACTATACAGACGTATTGAGTACCGTTAACTACACTGCTCATCTTATTAGGTATCCCTATGAATAACCCAGTGTTGAGTTGACTTAAATAATTAGCGCTTGCCGCTTTGTGGTTGTACTTATACTTGGGTTTGCCCATGCCGTTTGCATGAATATATTTAAAATATTCATGCAAACGGTTCTTTTTTGTAATAAAATGTTTATACTTGACAAAATATAAATTATACTTTATAATATAACGCTGCAGAACCTTAAAATGAAGTTGGTTAATTTAAATGTAGCAGATTGTTTGTTTTATATATAAAAATAGACGTTCTGCTGCATTTAAATCTGAATGTAGCTAGTCTGGTAGATGATTGCATTTACCCTGATCCGAAAGGAAGTTTCATGTTAAAACCCGATTGCTTGAATAGCAGCGACAAAGCTCGTGTAGAGATTGACGCAACCTCTTTATTGGATGATGGGCGGCTTATTACATTCAAACTGGCACCTTCAAATACATCGCTTCAGCTTTTTCATAATACTGTAGAGTATTTCAAAAAGCTTTCGGTAAACGCTGCAAGATATCTTGAAAAAGAGGAGCGTGAGCGGATAAAAGAGATGATTGAAGATATTGAGAGTGATTTTAATGGGGATATTGATGAAAATCAACTCCGACCAATGGAAGAAGTAGTCCAGCTTTTGGTGGATCTTCCACAGAGAGTCGATAGTCTTGCTCGCAAAGTTGAAGCTACTGCTAAAGAAGCGTTTATGAGGAAACTCAAACAATGCATCGGAAGCCAAAGCTCCAAGAATATGCCTCGTTTGATTGTAAACTATTACTACATCAGTAGCCCTAAAGTTGAGGCCGTTTTTGCTGGTAGCGTGGGAACTAAAAATAAACCAACTATTAGCAAATCTGCAAATGAGTTCGCTAAGATCTTAATGCGGAACGGTAATTCTGATTGCTTGAATAATATTAGCAAGCAGTTCGAAGAATATCTTAACCCCTGGGCTGTTAACCAATTATAGGTCTGCTTTAGCCGTTTGTTCAGTTTTATGAATAGGCGGCTTTTTTCTTTATTTTATTTTGGTGTTGAATGTATCAATCTGTTAAAATAAATATAAAGATAATAAGGAAAGAGTGATATGCAAGAGACAGAGCAAGCCCCCGAGCGTGAGCCAGCCGATATATTTTTGTGGGCAAATAATGCTGACGCTTATAAAAATGAACTTGATGTTGAAATTTTTTTATTCAATAAAAATTACACACCTTATAGCACAGGGTTTGCTACCGAACTGAATGATCAAATTAAACCTTTATTTTTATATGATATTTTAGGCTTTGTCCAGATGGGGGCGGGTACTGGACTTAGTGTACGCGATTTTGAACTTTCTGATGGAGAAGAAAATGTTTTGCTCAGAACTGATTTAGACAAGGTTGGCAGGGCAGAAACTTTGATCTATGTGATTGAGAATCAGCGCGAAGATATTGTAGAATTCAGCGAAGAGGAACATGAATTTAAGCGTATAAAAGGTATTCTGGCGCGCTTCACGTTAAAAAACGATCGTAGTAAAACTTTTTATGTAATTAAATCAATTCAGCAGAGCAACGTACTTAAAGGCGCAACTGCTTGGGAATTTAAAGAGGGTAAGTTTGAAAGTTTTAAGGCAGAGGTAGGATTAAAGATACCTGTTGATAACCAAGTTTTAATTATTGGAAAAGATATCTTTGTGTTTAATCAAAGTAAATTTGAAAAACTATTCCAATATGAATATAAAAAACAGGCGATTGCCGATACGCGTGTTGCGGAAATTGAAAAGCAGTATAAACTTAGTTTCCCTGAAGGTATGACTTTGCATGATTTGGTGAAAGATCGTAAAAAAATCATCAATAAACTGCAAAAATTAGAGGTTGGCGGCGTTACCCAGGAGCAGGCTATTGATTATGCCGATGAAATGCAGCTGGAATTAATGACGGACGATGCTGGCGCTATAATAATTATGGATGGTAGTGATTTAGATACATTTGTAAATTTGATAAATGAAGATTATATAACCAGCCAAATAACAGGGAAACGTTACGAGATAAAAAGCAAAAAACTCCTAGACGAACCAGAAGGTGAACCGCCACGCGGACTGTAGCCGATGAATCAAGAGCTGGCACTGAAGATATTATTAGCTGGGCATAGCGCTCTTTTGACCGGCCCAGCTGGATCTGGCAAAACCTATACCTTAAATAGGTTTATTGATTATGCTAAAGATGCTGGCAAAAAAGTTGCGGTAACTGCTACTACTGGGCTTGCGGCAACTCATCTTGGCGGCAATACGATTCATTCATGGAGCGGCATTGGTGTTCATGATTATCTACCTGAAGGATTTATAGATAAAATTCCCAAAACGCGCCGTGAAACGATTATCAAAACAGAAGTACTGATTATTGATGAAATCAGTATGATGCATGATTTTCGCTTGGATTTGGTGGATGAGATTTGCCGTTTAGTGCGGGATAAGGATGAGCCTTTTGGCGGTATTCAGGTGGTTATGAGCGGTGATTTTTTCCAATTACCGCCGATTAATCGCCCTAATTCTTTAAACGGGGGATTTATCGTTAATTCACAGGTCTGGCAGGAGCTTAACCCAGTTGTACTGTATTTGGAAGAGCAATTTAGGCAGGATGACGGGGATTTACTTGATATTCTAAATTCTTTGCGATCTAATAATATACGCAGACATCACGCTGAGACATTATTAAGCAGGATTGATATAGAACCGCCAGATGGAGATATTACAGAACTTCACACTATGAATATAGATGTAGATAAAATAAATGAAAAAAGGCTAGCGGAGCTTGATAGTGAGGAATATATTTATGAGCAGGTTACTACAGGGGCGGCTAATTATGTGGAAACTCTAGCGCGATCAGTACTTGCGCCGCCGAAACTTATTTTAAAACTCGGAGCTTTAGTAATGGCTGTAAAAAACTCACCCAATCGGCAATATGTTAACGGTAGCACTGGCGTAGTGGTTGATTTTGAGCCTGGCACTGATTATCCAATTGTAAAATTTAAAAATGGCCGCACAGTAACAATGGTAATAGACAGTTGGGAGCTAAGAGACGGTGATAGAAAACGAGCCTCTATATCACAGATACCGTTGCGTTTGGCTTATGCAATTACTGTACATAAAAGTCAAGGCATGACGCTTGATGCGGCTAGAATTGATCTTCGCAAGGCTTTTGTGCCAGGTATGGGATATGTGGCGCTTAGTAGGGTGCGTAATCTTGATGGATTGTATCTTTATGGTATAAATAAAACAGCCTTACAAGTTAGTGATGATGCTCTTATGATCAATGGTAGCCTACTTGCTAAATCCCGTGCTGATGCTAAAAAATTTGCCAGTCTAATGCAAGACAATAATGTTAATAAGCCTAACTCTCGAAGCGTCTCTACCGTTAAAAAACAATCTTGGGCGGAAAAGGTTGCTAAAATGCGTGAAATATATCCAAATGCATATAAACCTTGGAGTATAATTGATGATGACATGCTTAAACAATATTTTTATAATGGTGAGACCATTGCTGAAATGGCTAATAAGTTAGGACGGCACGAAGGATCTATTAGAATAAGATTAAAGAAACTTTTTGGTGATGATTTTATTTCTTGAACTATTTAATAAAATCCTACAGTATAATTAAATAATAAATAAATTGCAAATATGATAAAGAAGATTGAAACTCCAATAGAAGCCAGAAGCCAGAAGCCAGAAGCCAGAAGCCAGAAGCTGTAGTTTCTCTATGCTATAAATCTTCTAATATAGAGCCTCCTGAAAATAAAAGATCAGGAGGCTCTAACGCTGCCCAAAAGCTTATCAAATCAAAGCACCGCGTCAAAGAATTCGGCGAAGTATTTACGCCTGAAAACATCGTCAAACAGATGTGCGATTTGTGCGAGCCGGATATCTCGGCGGTAGATAAAAAGATATTTGAACCAACTTGCGGCAACGGTAATTTCTTGGTTGAGATTTTACGCCGTAAATTAACATCAATACCTAAAAAATTACGTAAGAATCCATCACTAGCCAAAGCCAGTATTACTGATTTTGAACTGCACATTCTTTGGGTGGTCTCAAATATCTACGCTATAGATATCCAGCAAGATAATGTAAGCGAAGCGCGCCGACGCATGCAAAATGTGGTCTTTGATTTTGTTAATAACTATAAGAATTCAGCAGACTTTTTATCGGCGTTAAACACAATCATTGAGGCAAATATTATTGTTGGGAATACGCTAAGCGACCCGTCAAAGATTATATTTTTTGATTTCACCCCGGATTTTGAGGCAAAAACTTTTACTATTTCTAAACACACTTTGAAAGAAATCGAACGCACCTTTGAAAAAACCACAACCGTTAATGCTCTTAAATTAAAACAGGCTATTCAGCAGCTTAAATCTCCGCCGCCTAAAAAACGTTCCAACCTAACCGTTAAAAAGCCAAAACACAAGCAAAACAAAGTGCAGATAGGATTATTTTAGGAGACGGAAAAGATGAATGATAAAAAACAAATTAAAACTTTCAAGCAAGTATACCCACAAATCTATTCATATACCTTGCCGAATCGGCCAGACAATGACGGCTGGCAAAAGATTGGCTACACAGAACGGGAAGATGTTGATAAACGCATTCGCGAACAAGTGCGTACTCCAGGTCTGCACGAGGAATATAAAAAACTATGGAGCGCCCCAGCGATATTCGAACCAGTTGAAAAATTTGATTTTTTTGATGACCATAAACTGCATAAATATCTGGTAAAAAATGGCATCAGAAAGGACGAAGGCCGAGGTAAAGAGTGGTTTTATTTTAACGGCGCGCCAGAGAAATCAAAAGAGTTGTTTGATTCTTTTAGGAGGCGTGATTTTGGTATTATCCAGCACGGGCAAAAATACAAATATACTTTGCGCCATGAACAGAATGCGGCGGTCGAGAAAACGCTTGAATATGCCAAGCGCCATCAGACGATCGATTTTAACAACCCAAATGAAGAGGCTAAATTTCTTTGGAATGCCAAGCCGCGCTTTGGTAAAACATTAACAACCTATGATTTTGCTAAACGCTTTGAAGCAAAAAATATTCTCATCGTAACCAACCGTCCAGCGATTGCCAATTCTTGGTTTGACGACTATAAAAAATTTATTGACGGCTATTATTTTATCTCCACAGCCGATTCGCTGAAAAATCTGCCAACATTGACGCGTGAAGATTACTTGCAAATGACCGATGTCTATAAAAAGCAATTCACATTCTTAAGTTTGCAAGACCTTAAAAGCGCAAAAGTATTTGGCGGCGGATATGAAAAACTCAAATGGGTAGCAGATTTGCAATGGGATTTGTTGGTTATTGATGAAGCGCATGAAGGCATTGATACTGGGCGCACCGACGAGGCGTTTAGTAATATTAAACGTCGATTTACCTTGCACCTATCTGGTACGCCTTTCCGCGCTTTAAGGAACGATAAATTTACCCAGGAGCAGATTTTTAACTGGACCTATATCGATGAGCAAAAAGCCAAACAATCAGAGTTAAAAACAGGCGAATCAGGAGACCATACCGACATGCCCGACATGAGGCTTTTCACTTATAAAATCTCTGATATGATTGCTGATAAAATTAACCAAGGTGTAAAAATCGACGATAAAGACACAAGCTATGCTTTTGACTTGAACTCAACCTTTGCGACAGCCGGTGGTAAATTTATACACGAGGCAGACATTAAGCGCTTCTTAGACACATTAACCACTAATGAGAAATATCCATTTTCCACACCAGAGCTGCGCACAGAACTAAAGCATACCTTTTGGCTGGTTGGTAATCGCGTGGCATCGGCTAAAGCTATGTACAAACTCTTAAAAGATCATCCAGTCTTTGGCAATGGTAACTATAAAATTATTTTAGCAGCGGGCGACGGCAAACCTTTTAGCGACGACAACGGGTTTGATGAAGAAGTAAAAAACACAGCCCAAAACGAAAAAGCGCTTGACCGCGTCCGTAGCGCCATAAAACATCACGATAAAACCATCACCTTATCTGTGGGGCAACTGACAACTGGCGTAACCGTAAAAGAATGGTCGGCAGTATTGATGTTGTCCGACATTAAGGCTGAATCTTTATATATGCAAGCAATCTTTCGGGCGCAGAATCCGTATGCATTTGAAAAGAACGGCCATTATTTCCGTAAAAAATCTGCTTATGTGTTTGATTTTTCGCCGAATCGCGTGCTTGAAATATACGACCATTTCGCTAATTCTTTACTACACACGGGCGCAACAGGGCACATCACAGAAGAGAAACGCCGTGATAATATTGCCGAACTGCTGAACTATTTTCCGGTTCTATCTGAGGATGAAGGTGGTAAAATGATTGAACTGGACGCTACTCAAGTGCTAACCTTTCCAAAGGCTATTATGGCGCGCGAAGTTGTCGAGCACCGCTTTATTACCAATTTATTATTCAAAAATATTAATAACGTTTATAACATCCCGAGCGAAATCCGCAAGCGAATTAATAAACTAGCAGATACTAACGAACAAGGTAAAGTTACTACGAGCAACAAAGATGAGCTGTCAGATAATACAGACAGGCGCGAACGTACGCAAAAGCGAATCACCGCTAACCGTAATGTTGTTTTTGGTGAGAAAGTTTATGGTAATGAAATTCAGAATATCATTGATGATAATTTGGCAGACGGTGCGCCAGAACCAGGCTTTACTAATAATATTACCAGCGAAATTCAACAAAAGATTACCGAACCAATTTATGCAAAATATATCGAAACATATAGCCCCTCCAAGTCTGAAGTAGAGCAATTAAAAAAGAAACACCAAGAAAAAATCAAGTTAATTGCCGAGGATTTTGTCGATAGCCAGCAAACTACATCTGACCAAAGGCGAATGGCTGATGCAATCGCTACGCTAATCGAGGAGGATATGCCGCGCGACATGGTGGACGAACGCGAAGAAAAAGAATTCCAAAATGAAGAAAAAACGGACATGGATATCATCAAAAGCAAATTAAAAACCTTTTCGCGCGCTATTCCTAGCTTTGTTATGGCGGCTAGCGATCCTGCAAACTTGACGATTGACAACATTGAAAACGCTGTTAGTGACGTCGACTTTGAAGAATTATTCACTGAAACGCAAAAAAGCGGCAGCTATGAACCATTTACAAAAGATGATTTTCGACTGTTGCGCGACGGTGGTGATTTTGAGGAAAACGGTGAAATTAAGCACTTTGACGGCTTTTTTGAAAAATACGTTTTTAATGCGGCAATTCAAGAATTTGAAAAGAAACGCAGCGAACTGCAAGACTACCTGCGGACAACCGCACATGAAGATATCTTTACTTACATCCCGCCACAGAAAAGTAACCAGATTTTTACGCCACGCAAAGTTGTTAACCAAATGTTAAATATTCTTGAAAAAGAGAACCCTGGCATTTTTGAGAATCCAAACCTGACTTTTGCGGATTTATATGTAAAAAGCGGTTTGTATTTGACGGAGATTGCCAAGCGGCTTTACCGCGGGCTAAAGTCGCAAATACCAGATGAAAATTCCCGCCTCAAGCATATTTTTGAGCACCAGCTTTATGGTTTTGCGCCGACGCAGATTATTCACGACATTGCTGAGAACTATATCTACCGGGGCTTTGACAATATTAGCCATGACAATTTGAAACTCAAAGATTTAACGCCAGATTTTAAGGAAGGGATAATAGGAAATATGAAATTTGATGTAGTGATTGGGAATCCGCCGTATCAGGAGGAAACTAAAGACACCAGCGATAAGCCAATTTATAACTATTTTATGGATAATGCTTATAAAATCGCGGACAAAGTTTGCTTTATTACGCCAGCGCGTTTCTTATTTAACGCCGGTAAGACACCTAAAAAATGGAATGCTAAAATGCTTAGCGACGAGCATTTAAAAGTTGCGTTTTATGAACAAAACTCGCAAAAAGTTTTCGAAGGTACCGATATTAAAGGCGGTGTGGCTATTACCTATCGTGATACAACTAAAGTTTTTGGCAAAATTGGTACATTTACACATTTCGAAGAGCTGAATTCGATTTTACGAAAAGTAGTGAATGATAAAGGGTTTAGTTCAATTGATGAAATTTACTTTGTTCAAGAAAAATTTAATTTGGATGTTTTATACTTAAAGCACCCAGAAGGAAGAAAAATTATTGGTTCTGACGGTCGAGAAAAACGTTTGACGAGTTCAATTTTTGGACAGCTAGAAGAAGTTTTTTCTGAAAATCGGAAAAATGATAATGATCTAAAAATAATTGGCGTCATTAAAAATAAGCGAAAATGGCGCTATATCGCTCCAGAATATATAGAAGAACACCCAAATCTTCAAAAATTCAAAGTTATGCTACCTGGAAGCAACGGAAGTGGCGCTATCGGTGAAGTTTTATCGACACCCCTTGTCGGGGAACCCCTTGTCGGGTATACGCAAACATTTATTAGTTTTGGTGCGTTCGAAACGCGCGAAGAGGCGGAAAATTTGATGAAATATATTAAAAGCAAATTTGCGCGCACAATGCTGGGCACTTTGAAGACTACGCAAAGTAATAAAAAGGATACTTGGCGTTATGTCCCTCTCCAAAACTTCACCTCGCAGTCTGATATTGATTGGAGTAAATCAATCGCCGAGATCGACCAGCAACTTTACAAAAAATACGGCTTGAGCGAAAAAGAAATAGCCTTCATCGAAACAAAAGTCCGCGCAATGGAGTAGAGTAGTATATAATAAAAGGTAATATGCAAAAAAATAAGAAACCAACGTTCCCTAAAAGCTTCTTTTGGGGTGCGGCTGTTAGTGCACATCAAGTTGAGGGCGGTAATTATAATCAGTGGTCAGTGTGGGAGCTAGAAAACGCTAAAGTTTTAGCAACCCAGGCACCGCATCGTTACAATTCATTACCAAAATGGGACGAAATAGAAGCAGAAGCAAAAAATCCAGATAATTACATATCTGGGCAGGCATCAGACCATTACAACCGCCATGACGAGGACTTCGCCTTATTAGAAGAGCTAAATATGAATGCTTTTCGTTTTAGTATAGAATGGTCTAGGATAGAACCAGAAGAGGGTGCGTGGAATGCTGCTGCAATTGATTATTATAAGAAATATATAAAAAATCTAAAAAGCCGGGGAATAGAGCCTATAGCAACCATGTTTCACTTTACTTTACCAGTTTGGTTTGCTAAAAAGGGTGGTTTTACTAAACGTAGTAACGTGGAATATTTTGTCCGCTTTGTGGAAAAAGTAATGTCAGAAATGGGCGCACATTTGCGATATATAATTACCATTAATGAGCCTTCTGTATATGCAAACGAGAGTTATCTTGAAGGTAATTGGCCACCAAATGCAACTAGCAAGCTTGATTTTTGGCTAGTTTTAAACAATCTGGCTTATGCGCATAAAAAATCACGCCAAGTTATAAAACAAATACAACGCCGTGCCCGCGTATCGGTAGCGCATAATTCATCCTATGTTTATGCTGGCGATGATGCTTGGCTCTCACGTAAATTTGCTGCTTTAATGCAATGGTTTAAAGACGATTATTTTTTGCAAAAAGTTGCAAGGCATTGTGACTTTTTGGGTATTAACTATTATTTTAGTGATCGAGTTTATGGTTACCGTGTTCATAATCCAGAGAAAGAATTATCTGATTTAGGATGGGATGTCTCACCAGAGAACTTAGAATTTGCTTTAATTAGGTTATGGAATAAATATAAATTACCTATAATGATTACAGAAAATGGAATAGCAGACCGCGATGATGAGCTGCGCCAGGAATGGATTTTAAAAACCATAAACGCCATGCAAAATGCAATAAATAAAGATGTAAAGTTATTAGGATACCTACACTGGAGCTTAATAGATAACTTTGAATGGGCTTATGGAAAATGGCCACGATTTGGATTGGCAAGTGTGGACTATAATACTTTTAAAAGAGAACTTAGACCAAGCGCCAAAGGCTTTGCTAAAGCAATAAAATATATAAGAGAGAATAAGAGCGAGTAGTGGTGTATCTGTGCTTTTTGCGCGCTAGAATTTCGCAAGAATTTAGAGTATTTTGATTGTGGATAACTTTTAAAAAATAGAGTTTTTAGATAATAGAGTTACGCTATATATGGCGTAGCTTTTTATTTATCCACAGAAACTGTGGATAACGTTAATTTAGGATGGAATAAGTAGTTAAAAAGTGGAAAAAAGGGGGTTGTAGTGGGTAATTGTGGGTGGTATTATAAGGTCAGTGGCAAACAAATAGAATAAAAATAAACAAGACCACTAAATAAATAGCCGAGGAAAGGCATGGCAGTATCAATAGATTATTTTGAGCGTAAGCTAGACGAGAAGAGGCGATTGACTATCCCGTCCGAGTTACGCCAGGAATTTTCTAGCGGTATAGTCATAACTAAGGGCTTTGGAAATTATCTCCATATCTACTCGCAAGAAATTTGGGATAATGAAGTAGAGCCAGCTTTACAAGGAAGTATCCTTGATGAGCAAGTTGCCGACCTAAACGTGAAGTTTAGGCGCGGTAAAACAGCCGATGAGCTTGACCAGAAGCAAGGGCGCGTTACAATAGGGCAGTATCTATTGGATTATGCTGGAATTGAGCGTGATGTCATTGCAACTAGAGCGGGCAAGTATTGGCGGCTTGAAAAAGCCTGATTTGGTTATTTATAAAGATCTTTAACAAGTTGAAAACCCTCGAGATAGCCAATCTGGCAGTGTGGCAACGAGAAATTCGAACTCGATTTAAAAACCGATGTACCTTTCTTAAAACACACCTCCCAAAACTCCACCTCACACACATAAGTCTCTCAAATTTTCTTCATGTACCGATCGCAAGCCGATCACACTAATTAGAAGAAACGACTTCATAAAACAAAAAACTTACAAAAACAAACATAAGCTATGCTGTCAGTTTGGTGATCTCGAGACCTCTAGTTTATACTAGAGGAATGAGTATTAAAGAACATCCACCACAACTTCATACTGAACAGTATGATTTACATGTTCCTGTATTGTTAAGCGCATCGCTTGATCTACTTAAACCACAGCCTAAGGAAAGATATCTTGATTTAACTGCGGGGTATGGCGGTCATGCTGAAGCTTTTCTAAATAAAACTCAATCCTACAGTAGTGCTGTTTTGGTTGATCGTGATGAGAACGCGATTGCCGAACTCGGGCGATTTTCCGCTTTAGGCGCGACGCTTATTAATGCTGATTTTGTATCAGCGGCGAAGCAACTTGTTTCTGCAGGGGAGAAGTTTGATGTAATTATGGTTGATTTGGGGGTGTCATCACCACAGCTCGACAACGGCGAGAGAGGGTTTTCTTTTATGTATGATGGTCCGCTAGATATGCGTATGGATCAGCGCCAGAAGTTTTCTGCTGCAGATATCGTTAATTCATATCCAAAGCAAAAACTAATCGAAATACTTGTAAGGTATGGAGAAGAGAGGCTGAGCTTTGCAAAACGAATTGCGGACGAAATATACAAGAGAAGACCATTTACTAAAACTAGTGAACTTGCTAAGATGATTGTCGAAATACACCGCGGTGGCTGGCAAAAAATCCACCCCGCTACACGTACCTTTCAAGCATTGCGGATCGAGGTAAATCAGGAGCTCGCACAGATAGAGAGCTTATTACCGCTTTTACTACAGCTTCTAAATAGTGGCGGTAGGGTAGGGGTTATAAGTTTTCATAGTCTTGAAGATAGACTGGTTAAGAGGTTCTTTAAAGATAATTCAGGATTAAGTTTTGAATCTGAGCTTGAGCTTTTGAATAAGAAACCTCTCGATGGCGCAACTTACGACGCTTATAATCCGCGTTCACGTAGTGCTAAACTGCGCGGCGCATTGAAAAAATAAAAACAGAAAGGAAAAGGTCATATGCCAATCCAAATCAAAGTACAAAACGTATCAGCAGAAGAAATCGTAGCTGTACACGTAAAGTAGTAGCCTTACTTAATTTATGTAAAGAGTAGTGTAGATAATACGCTGCTCTTTACATGCAAAATACAAATATAAACTAAAACCAAAAGAGATAAAATGTCATACCAAAGAACTTATTATGTGACTCGGCGGCAACAAAGCTGGGGACGAAATCAGAATACAACCAGGTTTATTTCTCGCGTTAAGCTTGGCCCAGTTATGCACACTATTATAGTTGCTCTTATGATTTTAGTTATGGGTCTGGTATACTTAGCACAGGCAGCTGGTTCAGCTAATTATGATTACGCAGCTAGTGATTTTGATAAAAAGATTTCTGAACTTTCAACAAAAAAAGCCGACCTAGAGGTTGAAAATGCCCGCCTAAGTTCACTTGAATCTGTTAAGAATAGCAATGTTGCTAAAGCTATGTCAGCTCCAAGTAGTGTTGAACACGTACAATGATTGGAATAAATTTTAAACAAATGAGTCGTTCGCAGTTTTTACTGTTCGTACTTTTATGTACGATGGTTTTAATTGTGATGCGGCTTTTTTATTTGCAGATAATTAGGCACGATTACTACAAAAAACTTGCGCGTCAAGAGCAGGTTAAATCACATATTATACCCGCTGAGCGCGGGCGTATTTATGCTATGGATGGTAATAATCCAGTTGAATTGGTGATGAATCAACAGGTTTATACTGTTTTTGCGGATCCTACTGTAGTTAATAAGCCGCGTGAGATTGAAGAAACTATTCGCTCTATAGCGGGGGGCGAAATAGTAAAGGGCGATATTCAAGAACTTTTGAAGGACAAAAAATCGCAATATAAAGTGTTGGCACGTGGAATTAGTTTGCGCCAGGCGGAACTTATTAAAAATAAGAAATTTAAAGGCATTGGTTTTCAAAAAAATTCACGCCGAACGTATCCAGAAGGTTCACTTGCAGCACAGACCTTAGGTTTTGTTAATAATGAAAATAAGGGGCAGTACGGCATAGAAGAAATGCTAGATTCTCGTTTGCGCGGTAAAGATGGTTTGCTTAAATCTGTTACTGATGTGGCTAATGTCCCATTATCTATCGGGAATGAAAATATACGGCAAAATCCAGTACATGGTGATTCAATTGTTTTAACTCTTGATAGAAATATTCAATCAAAAGCAGAAGAAGTATTAAGCGAAGGACTGCGCAGAACGGGCGCTTCAAATGGTAGCGTTTTGGTTATGAATCCTAAGAATGGACATGTGCTTGCGATGGCTAATTTGCCGACTTATAATCCAGCCGAATTTACTAAAGTGCAAAATCCTGCAGCATTTGTAAACGGCGTTACAATGTTACCCTATGAGCCAGGATCTGTATTGAAGACATTTACGATCGCCACTGGAATTGATAAAAAAGTGATAGATGCTCAGTCAACCTATTATAATACAGATAGAATTAAGGTTGAAGACCGTACGATTTCTAATGCGTTGAAAGGACTAACTGGAACAATATCCATGCAAACGGCGCTTAATAATTCTCTTAATACAGGAATGGTAACAATTGCACAGCGGCTTGGTGATGGACATAATATTAACCGACAAGCGAGAGACACGCTATATGATTATTTTCATAATCGCTTTGGCTTAGGCGAACTTACTGGTATAGAAGTGGCAGGCGAGAGTAAGGGGACTGTAGTCTCTCCTAGTGACAAAAATAACCAAGGTAATGCAGTGCGTTACTCTAATATGTCATTTGGCCAGGGGCTTGATGTTACTATGATACAAGTTGCTGCTGGATTTTCAGCGATTATTAATGGCGGTACGTATTATCAGCCAACAGTTGTAGCTGGAACATACGGAAGAGATGGTGTAAAGCTAGATAACTCTAAAAAAGTAAAGTCTAATGTGATTAGTCAATCAGCTTCGGCTCAGACGCGTGAAATGATCCACAATGCTCGGACTCAATATACAAAAGATGATACTCCTGGCTACTATATCGGTGGTAAAACTGGAACATCTCAAACTATTGGTGCAAGTGGACAGTATATAGATAGCCAGACAATTGGTACATATTTAGGATTTGGAGGTACCGATAGTGATACAAAATACGTTATAATGGTACAAGTATCGGGTAAAAATATGAATCTTGAAGGCAACAAACATGCAATGCCGATTTTTACAGAGCTATCTAACTGGCTTATAGAATATTATCAACTGCAACCAAGGAAGTAACAATGAAACCAGAAGTTATTACAAATGAAATTACACAAATTTTGGTCTTAAGTGTGGCGGCGTTTATATTATCTATGATGCTCACACCTGTGTATACATTTTTAGCGTATAGATATAAATTCTGGAAAAAACAACGCGAAGAGAGTACGACGGGTGAAAAATTAAAAGTGTTTTTACGCTTACACTCCGCTAAATTTAAGCGTAATATTCCAACTATGGCTGGTGCTATTGGTGTAATTTCTATAGCTGCGGTTACTTTTTCTTCTAATTTTGATCGTGGGCAAACTTTGTTACCCCTGGCTGGACTGCTTGGCGGCGCTGTAGTTGGATTGATCGATGATATCATTAACTTACGAAGTGATGGGCATGGCGTGGCAGGTTTGCGCAGTAGTGTCAAATTCTTAATGATTAGCGTAATAGGGCTAGTTCTTGGCTGGTATTTTTTTGCGAAGTTAGGATACTCATCTGTACATATACCGTTCTTGGGCGATTTGGCGCTTGGATGGATGATGGTGCCGCTATTCGGCTTTGCAGTTGTAGCAACTGGCAATGCTGTTAATATTAGCGATGGGTTAGATGGGCTTGCTGGCGGTTTACTTTCGATTAGTTTTGGATCCTTTGGTATAATTGCCCTTCTACAGGGGCACCTTGGATTATCGGCATTTTGTTTTACGGTAGTTGGCGTATTACTTAGCTATGTTTGGTTTAATATTTATCCAGCACGATTCTTTATGGGAGACGTTGGTAGTTTTGCATTCGGTGTAAGTTTGGGCGTAGTTGCAATGCTAACTAATACTTTATTCTTACTTCCTGTGATCGGTATGATCTTTGTAATTGAAGCTGGGTCTAGTTTAATTCAGATTTTAAGTAAAAAAATATTCAATAGGAAAGTCTTTCTTTCGGCGCCAATTCATCATCACTTAGAGGCAAAAGGGTGGCCAGAAACTAAGATAACAATGCGCTTTTGGGTTATTTCGTGTGTAGTTGGATTCATAGGTATTTATTTGGCTTTGGCGGGAGGCCATATTCCAAATGTCTAAAGCCGTGCATCGAGTGCGACGTTTTGCTGCTGAAAGTAGGGAAAAGGGCGCGCGTCGACATAAGCCAGACTATAGCATAATCGTTTATACGGCACTTTTAGTTATGATTGGACTGGTTATAATTTTTGCGATTGGTCCACAGCGAGCCAATGTTCTTAATGAAGTTGGCGAGGGTAATTTTAGTGATTCACATTTTATTCTTAAGCAATCTTTAGGTGTTTTTGTTGCTGTGGCTGCATTTTTTGGTGCGGTGTTTTTGAAAGTTGATACTATATTACGCTATAAAAACTGGATTTTATTGGCTGGAATTATCTCTGGAGTATTGCTATATTTATTGGGTAATTTACTACATGTAGAACAAGTAACCCAATGCGCATTAGGGGCTTGCCGTTGGTTTGTTTTGCCTGGTATAGGTACTTTCCAGCCCGCTGAATTACTTAAGTTTGGTGTGTTGATTTTTACGGCTGGATTCTTAGCTTACCGTTACAAAAAAGGCTTAGTTAATAATATTGATAAAACGATTTTACCTTTGATAGGTTTATTGGCTATTTGTAGTTTTTTGGTGATTTTTTTACAAAGAGATTTAGGAACTGGTGTTGCGCTAGCTATGATTATGGTAGCTATGGGAATTATTTCGGGGATTGATACTAGAATTGGTGTTAAAATATTGCTTATTTTGCTGGCAGTTGGTGTATTAATGATTATGGTTGCACCACATCGTCTTGACCGTCTTGCTACCTTTTTACATGGAGACGAAACATCTACTAGTGATTCAAGTTCTTACCATATTACACATGCAAAAATTGCGATTGGATCTGGCGGTTTATTTGGCGTAGGAATAGGTAATAGTGTTCAGGCGGCGGGGTATTTACCAGAAGCGATTAACGACTCCGTTTTTGCTATTTTAGGCGAGACGTTCGGATTTGTGGGTTTGGTTGTGATACTCTTCTTGTTCTATGCGCTACTTAGACGTATACTTTTTATAGTCGATCGTTCGCAGAATCCAAGCTATCGCTTTTTAGCGGCTGGTGTTTTTGGGTGGATTTCATCGCATGTTATTATCAATATTGCTGCAATGATCGGGCTGATTCCATTAACTGGAATTACATTACCGTTCTTAAGCTTTGGTGGTACTAGTATGCTATTTATAGCAGCTGCACTTGGTTTTGTTTTCCAGATTTCACAATACACTGTTCATAAGTCGGAAATTAAGGAGGTAAAAGATGAGAGTCTTAGCAGTCGGAGGCGGATCGGGCGGACACGTTACGCCGGTCGCCGCAGTAATAAGTGAGCTTAAAAAAAGTGGTGATGTGAGTGAAGTGCGTTTTTGGTGTGATAAAAAATTTGCACCACAAGCTAAAGGTATTATGGCTAAATATGATTCATCAATTCCTGTTAGTGTAATTATGGCAGGGAAATTGAGACGCTATCATCATTTAACTTTATGTCAGCATTTACTGATTCCTTCAGTAGTTTTCCCTAATATATTTGATATTTGTAAGGTTTTTCTCGGACTTATCCAGTCGATTATTAAACTGATTTTTTGGCGTCCAGACGTGATTTTCTTAAAGGGAGGATATGTTTGCTTACCTGTAGGTTGGGCTGCGTGCTTCTTGAAGATTCCATATATTATCCATGATAGTGATGCTCATCCAGGCTTAACAAATCGTCTATTAGCATCTAAGGCTAAATTCATAGCGACTGGCGCTCCTTTAGAATACTACCCCTATGATAAAACTAAGAGTTATTATGTAGGTATCCCTGTTTCGGGTGATTTTACTTTACTTGAAGAGGGAAGGAAGGAAGCTACAAAGCGTAAATATGGGTTTAATCCTGGTAAGCCATTAATTGTCGTAACTGGCGGCGGTTTGGGTGCTAAGCGTATAAACGATGCTATTTTAAGGCTTAGAAAAGAGCTCAAAGAGCGTGCTTCTATTTTACTAATTACTGGGGTAGGGCAGTATAATGATGTTCGCCATAGAACTGGTGGTGATGATGCTGACTTTAAATTGGTTAATTTCATATCGTCTGGGATGGCTCAACTTTTAGGCTCGGCAGATATAGTTATTGCACGCGCTGGTGCTACTTCAATTTTGGAGTTAGCGGCAGTTGGAGCTCCGTCAATACTAGTCCCAAATGGGCGTTTAACGGCGGGGCATCAGCTTAAAAATGCAAAAGTTTATGCAGATGCTGAAGCTGTTTTAATTGCCGATGAAGAAAAATTTAAAGATGATGAAAATCTATTGCTTGAGAAAATTGATGCTATTTTGAATAATGAAGACTTAAAGAAGAATCTTAGCCAAAAAATTAATCAATTTGCCAAGCCAGATGCTGCCAAAGAAACTGCTAAACTGATTAAAAAAGCTGCATAAGCTATCGCTTGAATTGTAAAAACCTGATACAATCATAAGTATTATGGGGTTGTTCTCTAAAGGAAAACAAGAGTCTAAAAAGGCTTTGCCTCCGCGGAGGCGTAATGTTGGTAATAGCGGCACTCAACGTTATAACAATAACTCAGCTTTCAGAAGTGGACGCACTATGGCAGGTACTACGATGTATCGTCTTAATAACTCTGATAGAAGCGCCATTAAAACTGCTACACCCCGTGAAAAAATGCACCATCTAGAGCATGTACGCAAAAGACTTGCCTGGATTTTTACTGGACTTATCGTTGCGTGTATAGGGCTTGCTTTGTTTTTGTGGCAGTTTATAGCTAGTGTAGTTATTGAATCTAATACTGCGGCTGTTATATCTCAGGATAGTCTTGATGTTTATAGTAAGTCTATTCAAAAGTATTTAACTAACAATCCAACCGAACGATTAAGATTCAATCTTAATCATAATTCCCTAAATGAATATATTATAAAATTACATCCAGAGATTAGTTCAGTATCAAAAGGCGATTCAGCTGGTTTTACAAAAACTCGCTTTACCGTGAATTTTCGTAAACCTGTAGTTCTATGGCAGGTTGATTCTGTTAAGTATTTTGTTGATGCTAATGGTGTTTCATTCACGAAGAATATTTATGAGAATCCAAAGGTCACTATTGTAGATAATAGTGGTGTTCGCTATACTCCAGGCACCGCCATCGCTAGTGCGCGCTTTTTAAGCTTTGTGGGACGTTCAATCGGGGTTATGCAATCGCGTGGTATGTCAGTTAATAAGATTACGATACCGGCTGGTACATCTCGGCAAGTTGAAGTGTTAATCAATGATATACCATACCCATTTATATTATCTATAGATCGTCTTCCAGGCGGTCAAGTGGAGGATATGCAGCGAGTAATAGAGTATTTTGCGCGAGGCGGTAGATTGCCAAAATATGTTGATATTCGTGTAAAAGGAAAAGCATTCTATAGAGAGTAGAGGAGTAAGAGGCTTCTTTTTTATAGGTTTTTAATATTTTAGAGAGGGGTATGCATACCCCTCTACTCTATGTTCTATTTTTGTTCCTTTATTAGTAGTTAGTTAAGGTTATTATAAAAAACATATAATTATATATATTATATAAAAAGTCAAATAATATGATACATAAGATAGAGTAGAGGGTAGTAATGATATGAAATATATAAAAAGTCAAATAATTAGAGCTAAAATCTGTGGAAAACTTATAAAAAATATATATTTATAAACAAAATATTATAAAAGTCAAATAAATTATGTCTATATGTCTAAGTAAGCTGCTGAGACTCGTAAGATATAGATATGTATACAAAATATTTTCGGGAATGGCTGGTCGGATTTTCTTGTAAAGTAAATGATTAACTATAAATTAATTATAAATTATAAATATGGTCAATAAATTGATGAATAATTTAGGTATATTCTCCTGTTTTAGTAAAATATTCATTATATATTAAAATTACGCATCATATTACGATATATAATGAATCAAGATATTAATAAGTTATTAATATCGTAAAATCTACATTGTGCGACGTTAAAACTATATTTAGAAAATGACTACTCATACCCTTTATATAATATTAAATTATTAAAATATTGAAATAAAAATTCCCAAGACTCTCAACAAGTTATAAGATATAAAATTTAGTCCCCTTGCGTGGCTATGTATTGAAAAGCTCCAAAACCTTAAAATGACTATATTTTATAAATGGAATATCTAGTGATTTTATAAACTAAACTAATCATAATCCTTTGCATTAATTCTAATAAGTGTATGTAAAATTAGATTCTAAATACCAACGATTTATACTAATTATAATTATAATTAGTATAAATTAAGTTCTATTTTTGTTCTTAATTTAATCAGTATAAATAAATTTATTAAAGCGATAATCTATTAAGTTTAGTAAAGCAATATAAAGCAATATTTAGCGTTGGGTATAGTATGTGATTTAATTATCTGTTAAGTAATTGTTTAGCGTCATTAATTCCGCCAAGATCATAGATATTTATATATCCTGCATCTATCAGCTGACGTGCTGCTTGGTAAGAACGATTTCCACTGCGGCAATACAGATATATCGGTGTGGACTTGCTGATAGATCTATCTTTAATAACATTTTGAATAAAACCGTCATCTAATGTTATATTTTTTGCACCTTTGATGTGATTTTCAGAAAACTCTTGAGGTGTTCTCACGTCTATTAATTCTGTACCTGGACTACTTAGTGATTTATCTGGATTTTCTGGTATTTTTGATAAATTCATAATTTTCTTAAGCTGTTGAACAGCCCTGTCTCTGCGGTTGCCATCTCCCCCATTCCAGAATTCTTCAGGGCTGGAGATTTCTTCATCCTTACCAGCTTGTTCTTGCTTGAATCTGCCTACAATTTTGCCTTGATGTACTGCGGTTATATCTGGGACGTATATTTTTGGCTCTCCAGATTCATTAGTTCTTAAATATGGGCGTAATCTATTAACAAGTTCTTCATAATTTTTATCATTACTTTGGCGTAAGTCATGTATATTTAGATAATATATTACTGGAGTGCGGGATTCTTTTGCTGCTTTATTGAGCATGGGCGCAATTTGCTGGCACCAAGGACAACTTGGGAATCCTAGAAAAACTATACCGCTACCCTTATCAAAAATATCTAAAATCTGATTTGCTGTGGAATATTTAAAACGATTACTCTTTTCTACTAAATGGTATTCTTCGCTAAATTTTAAGGCATCGTTTTGGTTAGATGATTCATAAGGCGTATCACTATCTTTATTACTTTGGCTTTGATGATATGTTATAGCCCAAAATCCACCCAATACTAAAAAAGCTAATACAAAAAATATAATTACTCTACGATTCACTAACATTATGTTTATGATTATATAAGACTGTATTAAATTTTGCAAAAATCTTATTTGCTTTTACTGAAGAATTGTCGAGCTCTTTCCGTCTTTGGATGATCCATAACTTGACTTGGCGTACCGTCCTCAATAATCTCACCTTTATGTAAAAATAATATGCGAGTAGCGACTTCGCGGGCGAATTTCATTTCGTGAGTAACTATTATCATAGTCATACCCTTGGCAGCGACTGACTTGATAACTTCCAGTACCTCTCCTATCATTTCTGGATCAAGCGCGCTAGTTGGCTCATCAAAAAGCATGATTTTTGGCTTCATAGCTAGAGCTCGTGCAATTGCCACGCGTTGCTTCTGTCCGCCAGAAAGGCTATTTGGTGAGGCATTTAATTTATCAATCAATCCAACATCAGATAATAGTTTTTTGGCATCTTTTGTGGCTTCTTTATCAGATATTTTAAGTACTTTCTTAGGTGAAAGTTTAATATTTTCAATGACGCTCATGTTTGGGAAAAGATTAAACGATTGAAATACCATCCCAACATCTGTACGCAATTTATTTAGATTAACTTTTGAATTAGTTATATCAATTCCATCAATTATAATTTTTCCACTCGTAGGTTCTTCTAGTAGGTTTAAACATCTTAAAAAAGTTGATTTACCAGATCCACTGGATCCCACGACTACAACTACTTCACCTTGTTCTATATCAACATCAATGTCGCGCAAAACGTGATTTTTTCCAAAGTATTTTTTTAAATTTTTTACGCTAATTATCATCTTCTTTTAGTTTCCTTTCTACTCGGGTTGCTACCCTTGTGAATATAGCTGTAAGGGCGAGGTAAATTAAGGCTGCTGCAAATAATGACTCAAATGCCGTGGCAGTTTGAAAGCGAATATTATCGGCGCCGCGCATAATATCGTTTAATCCTATCCATCCAACAATTGAAGTCTCCTTTAGTAGGGCTATAAATTCACTAATTAAGGAAGGTAAAGAATTCTTAAGCGCTTGCGGCAATATCACTAGACGCATAGCCTGCCAGCTACTTAAACCTAATGAACGCGCTGCCTCCATTTGACCATTATCTATGCTCTCTATGCCACCACGGATGATTTCACCTATATAGGCGCCTGCGTTTATTCCAAAAGCAATTGCTGCCACAAATATTTTTGGCATGAAATTATAAGACCCAAATACTACGTAATACATAATTAATAGCTGGACTAAAAGCGGTGTGCCGCGTATGATGTCTACATAGATTTTCCCAAGAGACGCGAGTGGATTAAATTTACTTAATTTATCAAACTTTGTATTTTTGAAATGGTTAAACGGGCGAAAGTTTGAGGTTCGCATTAAGGCTATTATTATACCGATAATTACACCAAGTATCAGTGAAAAAACTGTTAAAACTAATGTAACCTGTAATCCATACCATAAGTATAAGCCTCGCCCATCGCCAAAAATAACTTCCCAGAAATTCACTTTTCTTCCCCTTGTAACGATATTGTATCATTGCCAAAATATTTTTTAATTAATTTTTTGTAGCGACCATCTTGTTTCATTTTATCTATGACTTGATTTATCTGCTCTAATAATTTGTTGTTTCCTAGCTTTATGGCAATGGCGTAATCTTCATTACTTAAACTGCCAGGTAGAACTATTAGTTCCTTAAATCCAGTCGTGTATTGCTCTGCTGGTGCGTTATCTAAAATTGCAACATCTACACCGCCAGCGTTAAGCTCTGTAAGAACGCTTGGTGCAGTTGGAAATTGGGCAATATGAGCACCTTTAATTTTTGATGCTAATGTATCGCCTGTTGTGCCGAGCTGAACCCCTATCTTTTTACCTTCTAGCTGGTATTTATTTTTAATACTGCTGCCCTTTTTTATTATCATTCGTTGAGCCGCTGAATAGTAGGATTTTGAAAAAAGAGCATTCTTTTCACGTTCTGGTGTAACAGACATACCGGCGATTACCATATCTACTTGTCCAGAATTAAGGGCAGGTAAAAGTCCATCAAACGACATATCTTCAATTTTTAAGGTTTTATTTGTCTTTTTGGCTATTTCTTTGGCTATATCCACATCAAAGCCAACTATTTCATTACCGTTTTTATATTCAAATGGCTTAAATCCAGCATTAGTACCCATTACTATAACATCATCATATCGACCCATTACTCCTTCGCGTTGTAGAATATCGTAAAGCATCCAGCTAATCATCGACATAAATAGCAACGCACCTATTATCCAAATTTTACCAAATAGTGGTTTTGCTTTTGTTTTCATAATAACAGTATAGCACTAATTATTAATAAAGCATTAGCGAATAGATTGGCGAGCAATCGCCTCTAACGCCTCTATTGCTAGTATTAGAATAGATCTTTGTGATACTTTTTTTGCTGGTGGTAATTTCTCTGGAGTTTTGATCTTTTTCGGCTTTGGCTTTGGCTTTTTTTCATGGTTTTCTGCTATGATCGGTAAGACTTTTGGCTGAAGTTTCTTTTTATAACCAGCCGCTATAATAGTATTATCATCAGATATCAAATCATCAAGGTAGCTTTTACGATTTGGCGCTGGTATTTGCTCGGCCTGGGCTTTCTTTAATCTTAGAATTGGGCAATCTGGTGCCGCTATACAAGTTGCACAAGCAGCCTGACCTAACTGACCAGTGCAAGCAGCTGAAACTTTTTCTCCATTTATAACTTTTAATTCAAGATTTTTAATCATTGCTCAAAAAATGTCTCCGTTGAAATATGCGACTCATCGACGCCAGCGGCGGTTAGTTTTTGCCAAACATCGCGCACAAACGGCAGGCTACCGCAGACCAGAAAGTGCGCCTCACTCGGCACTTCACTCACAATGTTCGCCACCTCAAACCGCCCGTTATGCCAGCCGTCTTTTTCCTCAACCTGCTGGCGGGTACTAAACTTGTTGACCGTAATATTTGACGCTGATAACTCCTCCGAGAACACTATATATTCCGGTGATTTTTGACTCAAATAGAGAAAAGTCGGCTGCTGGGCGTCCGCCAAAATACTCCAAATCGGACTGAGTCCGCATCCCGCCGCGATGCCGACCAGCGGCCGCTCGGTTTGCGGATTAAAATCGCCATACGCCGGACTAATTTGCAGCTTGTCGCCGACCTGCCGCGAGCAAAGATAACTCGAAAACTCGCCGCCAACATCCTTGATGGTAATTGACATCAATTCCTCGTGCGGGCGCGAAGAAATACTATAGGCCTTACCTTCGCGCACCTGACTGCCTTCAATGAACACCGTGATGTATTGCCCGGCCATAAAATCGAACGGCCGCGCAAAATACAGCGTCATCACCTCGGGGTTTTCCTGGTGCACCCGCACGATTTCAACAGTTAGTGAATCACGCATTCCTCGACATACCTTTCCATTATTTTTTGAGCAGCTCTGAATTCCTCATCGGTAAAGGTGTGGTAATTGGTAAACTTCGGACTAATGGTGATGCCAGTACGAAAATGCTGCAAAGCAAACCGTTTAGCGCCTTTGACCAACTCGCCAATCTTTTCAAAATCCGCCACCTCCAGCTGCTCGCGGACGATGGTCGTTCGAAACTCATGACCAATTCCCGAATCAATCATCAGCCGCACATTAGCTTTGATTGCCATGAGATCAATCGGCCGCGCCGCAATCTCCACGTATTTTTCCAGCGGACCCTTGACGTCCATGGCGATGAAATCAATTGTCCCCTCCTTGATCATGCCGCGCACCATGTCAGGATGTGTACCGTTAGTATCCAGCTTGACATCAAAGCCGAGGCTCTTGATCATCCGGCACAACACCGGCAAATCCTCGTTGACCGTCGGCTCGCCGCCAGAAATCACCACGCCGTCCAGTTTACCAACACGTGATTTCAGAAAAATCATCGCCTCTTCAACCGGGATGCTCGGCGCTAACCGCTCAGGTAGTACCAGCTCCGGATTATGGCAATAACCGCAGCGCATGTTACAGCCAGAGAGGAACAGCGCTGCCGCCACGTGACCGGGATAATCCACTAGCGACAGCTTCTGAATCCCACCGATCGCCACCCTAAGCTGGGACAGCGACGGCGTTGACTCGCTCATGCTCGGCGGCATCGTCATAATGCTCCCTCATGTCAAATTCAGCCTGCTTACCGTTATTCCATTGGGAAACTGGGCGCAAGAAACCAACCACCCGCGAATAAACCTCAGTGCTTTCGCCGCAATTCGGGCAAGCCGGGTGCTCGCCAACAATATAGCCGTGGTTAGCGCAAATCGAGAAACTCGGCGTAAAGGTAAAGTATGGCAATTTGTAATTTTCACAAATCGTTTTGACCAGTTTCTTCAGCGTCTGTGGATCATCCATGCGCTCGCCCAGGAAGAAGTGAATCACCGTACCGCCCGTATATTTGGTCTGTAAGTTATCCTGCAAATCCATCAGCTCAAACAAGTCATCAGTATAGTTGACTGGCAAGTGGCTGGAATTGGTATAGAACGGATGTTTAACTGCCGCGCCCAAACCATTGGCAAAGTGTGCTCGGTCAGGGAAACTAGCTTTATCAATCTGCGCCAAACGGTAGGTCGTGCCTTCAGCTGGCGTCGCTTCCAAATTGTAATTATTGCCAGTCTCTTTCTGATACTCAACCAGTCGGTCGCGCATGAAATCAAGGATTTTTTCAGCAAAAGTTTTACCCTTTTCCGTGCCTATGTCAACACCCAATAAGTTCAACGCCGCTTCGTTAGTACCAATCAAACCGATGGTTGAGAAGTGATTCTTCCAGTATTGGTCAAAACGCTGCTTAATGTTGCGTAGGTAAAACTTGGTGTATGGGTAAAGGTTTGCCTCGGTTAATCGCTCCAGTACTTTACGCTTAGTTTCCAGGCTATCCTTTGCCATATCCATCAGCTCTGCCAAGCCTTTGAAGAACTCTTTCTCGTTCTTCGACTTCAGCGCCAAACGCGGCAAGTTAATCGTCACCACACCAACCGAACCAGTCATTGGGTTTGAGCCAAACAGTCCACCACCGCGGTATTCCAGCTGGCGATTATCGATGCGCAGGCGACAGCACATTGAGCGGGCATCCTCTGGATCCATATCAGAATTGATGAAGTTTGAGAAGTATGGAATGCCGTATTTAGCGCTGGCTTTCCATAGACTTTCGATCACTGGATTATCCCAGTTGAAATCTTTGGTGATATTAACCGTTGGAATCGGGAAGGTAAAGACGCGGCCTTTAGCATCACCCTCAGACAAGACCTCGAGTAGCGCCTTGTTGAGCATATTCATTTCTTCTTGATAATCACCATAAGTGGATTCCTGCATCTCACCACCGATGATCACTGGGTTATCAGCCATGTGCTTCGGGCATTCCAAATCAAGCGTGATATTGGTAAACGGTGTTTGGAAACCAACACGCGTCGGCACATTGACGTTAAAGACAAATTCTTGCAATGCTTGTTTGACTTCATCATAACCGAGGTTATCATGGCGAATAAACGGCGCTAAGAGCGTGTCAAAATCTGAAAATGCCTGGGCACCAGCCGCTTCGCCCTGTAATGTGTAGAAAAAGTTCACCACTTGGCCCAATGCCGAACGGAAATGTTTGGCTGGTTTAGACGCCACCTTGCCGGCAACACCCGTGAAACCTTCTTGCAGCAAATCGGTCAAATCCCAGCCGACACAGTATACACTGAGGAGATTCAGGTCGTGAATATGTAGATCACCTTCTTTGTGCGCCTGACCAATCTCTGGAGTGTAAATTTTATCCAACCAGTAGGTTTTGGTAACTTCGGTCGATACGTAATTATTCAAGCCCTGTAAACTATAACCCATATTGGAGTTTTCGTTGACTTTCCAGTCGAGATTGCCTAGATATTTATCAATCAAATCAACGTGCGCTGTCGAAGTAATTTCGCGAATTTTCTTGTGCTGGTCACGGTAGATAATGTAAGCTTTGGCGGTTTTCTTGTATTTGGAGTCAATCAATGCATCTTCGACGATGTCTTGGATATCTTCAACACTCGGTACGGTTTTAGCCTTACGTTGTTCTAGTTTTGCCAAAACCTTTTGTGTTAACTTTTCGGCTTCTTCGTGATTTAGCTCGTCTGTTGCTAATCCAGCTTTTTCGATCGCTTTGGTGATTTTTTCGGAGTTAAATTTCACCCTTCGACCATCGCGTTTTTTTATGGTTTTTTGCATTTGCCCCCTCCTGAGTCCATTTTTACGGCCAGAAAAACAGTTTCGGCTATTTGCCGAAATAACTTGTTTTAGATACCGATTTATGTTGCTATATTGTTTGTAACACTATATGTAGTGCCTATGTTTATACTTTATACGCAATATATAGGGTATGTCAACAATAAATCATTGTAGAATTTACTTTCAAGAAGTTCGTATCTGTTATTAATCAGACGAAGTTTTTTGTTCTTTGGATGAAGAAGATTCAGATGTTGTATTTGGCTGATTTGGTTTACGTTTTCGGCGTCTGCGACGCTTTTTTGGCGCTGCCGTATTAGGTTCTTTGACTAAATTACTATCTTTTGTGTCTTGAGGTTGTTTATTTTTTATAGTCGTTTCTTGGGATTTATTTGAATTTGATGTATTTTGTGATTCTACTGAATTTTTAGTATCAGCGGAAGTAGAATTAGCCTTAGCTGTACTAGAATCAATTCCGCGGAGATTTAGGATAACCTCATCTTTCTTTTGGATTATTTGAACCCCATCTTTACTTACGGGTGGTTTTTTAGGAGGAGTTTTTATTTGGCGAATAGGATGTAGCTGGCCGTCATTTTTTATATCTGGTGCTTTTTTGGCATTGTTATTAGATGCAGGATTTTCCTCACGGACTATTCTTAGTCTGTTTGGTGTAGCTGTTGGTATAACAGGCATTTTTCTAGGATTAGTAGATTGCTGGGTTTTAGGCGATGGTGTTTTGGCGGGTTTTTTAAGAGTCTCTGGCGGTTGAATTATTTTATCTATAGCTTCTTCTACATCCTGGCGATTACGTGCATAAAATTGGCGTGAATTAGCTATAATTGCCTCGGAATTATCAATTCCAGCTGGTGGCAGATTAAGAGTCGTGGCGCTAAATGCTGGTGCTTTTTCGCCTTTTATAACCATATTTATAATAAAATGGCGGTTATGCATTTGGAGTAGATCGCCAGGTTCAAACTGCGGTTCAAACTGCTGGGCTAAAATCTGTGCATCTTCTGCTGAGACACGAAATGAAATCATTGTACCAACATTTCCAAAAACAGCACCCCGTACAGTCTCAGTCATTTGTGATATATACTGATTTGCAACAGTTAAATTTAATCCGTATTTACGCGCTTCAGATAAAATTGTTGCAAAGGAGTCTGTAGCAAAATTTTGGAATTCATCTACATACAAATAGAATGGACGACGATCTTTAACATCTGGTATATCTGATCGACTCATGGCAGCTAGCTGAATCTTTGTAACTAAGAAACTACCTAAAATACCAGCGTTATCTTCACCAATTAACCCCTTTGAAAGATTAACCACCAAAATTTTGCCTTCATCCATGATTTTACGAATATTAAATGTTGATTTAGGTTGACCTATGATATTGCGAATAACTGGATTGGCTGTAAAGGCGCCAACTTTATTTAAAACAGGAGCAATGGCTTCGTTGACTTGTTTATCCCCCCATTGTCCAAATTCTTGTTTCCAGAATTGTAAAACTACGGTATCTTTACAATATTCTAGGGTTTCTTTACGGAATTTTTTATCTGTCAGCATGCGCGCAATGTCGAGCATAGTAGGTTCTGGTCTATCTAATAATGCTAGGATTGTGTAGCGTAAGATGTATTCTAGGCGTGGACCCCAGCTTTCGCCAAACATACGCTTAAGTACGCCAATAACCTCGGATGAAATGTTGCTCTTCATGTTTGGGTCGGTTACTTCTAGAGGATTAAAACCGACTGGATAAGCCGTGTCGGCTGGATTAAAATAAACCACATCTTTAAGCCGGCTTGGCGGAATAAATTTCATATTGTTTATAGCGAAATCACCATGTGGATCGATAATTGCATAGCCCTGATTATGGAAAATATCACTCAATGCAAATAACTCAAGTAAACCAGATTTACCAGCTCCAGTTTGGCCTATAATATAAACATGGCGTGAACGATCATATCGTAACATCCCAAATTGATGATTAATACCGCGAAAATTTGTGAGCCCAAAAGCGGAAATATTTTCATCGTTAGCCCGATCCCCAGTAATGACTGGAAGTTTGGCTGGAGGTTCGGCTGTTTTAGTGCTTGCCCAAACTATGTTTGGAGTCTCCACATTTGTGTGCGGCAGATGGAATACAGAGGCAAGCTCTTCTATATTTAAGATAAATCCATCATCTGTAAATAAACGACTGCGGTATGCATTAATTGATTCTTTGTCAAATGAAGAATTTGTTACCGTAAATCCATTTAAATTTGTGCTATTAAATTGTTTAAAAGTTCCGACTATAGCTTGCATTCGCAGGCGGGCGTTTGATTGGCTGTCGCCTAAATATGCTAGCCTAATTTTTATTTGATAACCTAATTTGGCTGCCTTCTTTTCTGCTTCGGCAATACGAGACTTATCGCGCTCAGATAATTCCTTTACAGAGCCGCCCTCGCCTGGCTCTGGGACTTTCCATAATGCCTCAAGAATTGTAGCTAACCATTTAAAACCACCGCCATCTAGCAAGCTAAAACCACCGCCATCTTTAACTTTTTCAATCCAATTATAACTTTCTTTGTGCCAAGAATCGGCGACTGGACGTGTTAGGACCTGTACCCAGATTTCTTCATCGGTATCTTCTAATTTTGCTAATGTTCCAGTTATTCCAGCTAACGGATCAACCTCAAAATTCTGAAATGTTTTAATGGGTAGATACTGACTGTCTGTCACGGTGATTTCTGCTGTATGAATAACTTTGTGAGTACGCTCATTTGCTACGTAGTCTTCGCTTGCTTCATGGATTTGGACACTTGGATACTGGGCGTAAATTTGCCCCTCTACAAAGCTTTGCAAGGTTTTTGGCATCCAAACATAAAATCTGATTTGGCCACGTACAGATGCAATTTCGAAACTTAAATGTTCTTGTACGCCGCCACTTTTACGTAATTCATTTGAATCACGCAAAATACCATGGAGACTGGCAAATAACTGCTCGGCTGCTAATTCTGATTTGTCATTAGTTTTTGGTATTTCTAATACCAATAAAGTACTGTCAACTGAAAGGACCTCTTTTACGCGACGATTATTTTGCCATGTCATAAATCCTAAAATAATACAAACAGGCACCCAAACCCAGGGAGATAGCACTAATTGTATGAAATCAATAAAAAATGACATACTACCCTTCTATAATACCACTTATAAATAGTCGCTAAAAGCTAATGCTAGACTATTATTTTTTAACATCATCTACGAGCGCATAAGTCGCTTTAGCAACACGCTTAAATTGGGGTTTACTTTGTAAATTTAGCAAAATTGTAGTTTCTTTAACTTGTCGACTTTCCAGTACTCGTCTTACAATTTCTTCGCGATGCAATGGCTCACCAGCTTTTTCTAAAACCTCTTTAATTGCATCTGTAACTGTACCCTTACTGTAACCCCAAGAATCAAGTGCGTAAATTCCGCGCCCAATTAATATAAACCGCTTATCTTTAATAAGCTCATTATGAATTGCTTGCTTTGTTACGTCTTTGCGGTTAAAATCACTTTCTCTGATCGCCTCAGCTATTTCGCTGAAATGTAATGGTTTGCCAGATTCGCTTAAGATTACAAAAATTTTATCACGTATATTTTTTGGATTAACTGTTGGCCATTTTGCTAGTCCCCAAACATCTTTTAAATGAGCCAAATGTTTAGAAATTTGGGCTAAAGCTTGTACGTGATTTGGATGTTCGTAGTTAAGTTTTTCGTGGAGCTCTTCAATAGTGAGAGGTTTTTTATTAGTTTTAATTGTTTTGATGATTTCTTCAATTTGTTTTTTAATTTTCTTTTCGTCGCCGTATTCAGCAATTGCTACACCGTTTTCGTAGTTATCAGTTTCATTAATAACAGTTAAATTTGGTGAAAGCTCGGCTATAAATGCAATATGTGCTCGTTCGCGAGAGTTGCTTTTTTTGCCTAATAGTTTATCGGTTAGTTCATGTAATTTTGCAACCCTACCCATGTCACTTAAAGTCCGTATAATAACTTTTTCACAAGATGTTACATCAGGCAATTCACCGCGCTCGGCTACCATTTTGATACGTATTAAAATAGCCTTTTCTAATTGACGTACGCGCTCGCGAGTAATACCCAGTAACTCCCCTATTTGTTCAAGAGTTTCTTTACGCTCGTACAGTCCAAAGCGGCGTTTAATAATTTCGCGTTCGCGCTCTTGGTCTATTGATTCAATAATTGCTTTAACAGAAGCTTTTATATCAATTATTTGTTCTTTTTTTGGAGCTTCGCTCATGAGTGTCCTCTCTGCCTAACACAGATTAAAATGTTAAAAATGTCACTTATCCTGATATATTTTAATTACGCAATTATACAATATAGTATACTCTATGTCAAACATATATCATAATTTATATTATTATAGCATGTTTTTTACGATTTTTGTAAACAATGTTATAAGACTTTTTATAAATTAATATTATATGCTTATGCTTGTATATTTTTATCTTTAGTGTATAAATATATAGCTATTTTAAGGCAATTTTAAGACTTTTATTTCGTTTTTTTAGCGCGGCCTCTTCTCTTTGGTGTTGGAGCTTCCGCTAACATCTCATCAGCCTTTATGCGGTCGATGTTTTTAGGATCGATATCTTTAGGAATTTTTACATTTTTAGTGCCGTTTGTGATATATGGCCCATACCGCCCATTCAAGACTTTAATGCCATCACCCAAATCAGCAATATTTTTAGCCTTTTCAGCTTCTAATTTATTAGCATAGAGTTCACGGGCTTTTTCAAGCGTTATTGTGTGGGGGTCTTCGGGTTTGATACTAACAAATAGTTTACCAATTTGTATATATGGGCCAAATCTACCGATATTGGCTTTAATGTCTTGCCCGTCTTCGGTTTGACCAACTAGCCTTGGTAGTTCAAACATTTTAAGGGCTTGCTCAAGAGTTACTGTTTCGATTTTTGCGTTTTTTGGCATAGGCGCAAAAAGAGGCTTGTCGTTTGAGTCGGTAGAGCCGAGTTGAAGCATTGGTCCGAATCGGCCAAACCGTGCTAGAATTGGATTGCCAGATTTAGGATCAATACCAACTTCACGCTGTGCTCCGACTTTTGTGCGATCAATATTGCTAGATTGTTCAATTAATTTATGAAATGGCGTATAAAAATTACGCAACATAGCATTACGAGCTAACTTATCGCTTGCGATTGCATCAAACTCTTCCTCTACGTTGGCAGTAAAATCATAATCTACAATTTGTGAAAAGTGTTCGGTTAGAAAATCAGCGATTAACTCGCCACTAGGTGTAGGAACAAGCTTGCCTTTATCTGCGCCAGCTTTTTCTTGAATTATATTTTTAGCGATTTTGTCATTTTCTAGTGAAAGCACTACCGCGTCTCTTTCAGAGCCTTCACTTTCGCCCTTTTTAACATATCCACGAGTTTGTACTGTATCTATAATTGTGGCATAGGTTGATGGTCTTCCGATGCCTAAATCTTCGAGTTTTTTAACAAGCGACCCTTCAGTGTAGCGTGCTGGCGGTCTATCAAAGGTTTGTTTGGCAGTTGCTTGATTAAGGATTAGTTCGTCGCCAGATTTTATATTAGGTAGGATTTCGCTATCTTTTTGATTATTATAAACCCTCAAGAATCCGTCAAATAGAATCACTTCACCTTTGGCTTCAAAATGAAAGTTACTTTTATCAGATACTTGTATAGTTACTATGGTTTTTTCCAACTCGGCAGGAGCCATTTGGCTTGCTATCGTTCGTTTACGTATGAGGTCATATAATTTTTGATCGTAATCGTTTGAGGAACCTTTTACTTCATTAATATTAGTTGGTCGGATAGCTTCATGTGCCTCTTGCGCGTTACTTGATTTGGTCTTAAATTTACGGATTTTAGAATATTTTTCGCCAAACTCTGACTTAATGAAGTTTGCCGTTGCTGCTATAGCTTGGTCGCTTAAATTAACGCTATCAGTTCGCATGTAGGTAATTTTTCCAGCTTGGTAGAGTTTTTGTGCGGCTGCCATTGTTGCCTTGCTACCAAAGCCTAACTTTGCATTTGCTTCTTGCTGTAAAGTACTGGTTGTAAATGGTGCAGCTGGATTTCGTTTGCCTGGCGTGGTCTTAATATCGCTTACAGTGAATTTTGCGCCGATCAAGCTCTCTAGAAATTCGTTGGCTTCTTCTTCTGTGTCGAAACGGTTTGGAAGCTCTGCTTTAATTTCATTTTCATTATGTGTAAATATTGCAGTAACTTTAAATTTACTTTTGCCATTAAAATCTGCAATCTCACGTTCACGTTCAACTAAAAGCCGCACAGCTGGGCTTTGCACACGCCCTGCACTTTTTCCGCCTGGGACTTTTTGCCAAACTACAGGGCTTAGTTCAAAGCCAACTAGCCTATCTAAAATTTGGCGCGCTTGCTGGGCTTTTACTAAATTCATATCTATATGGTGAGCATTTTTAATTGCTTCTTCTACTGCTTGTTTTGAGATTTCGTGGTAAGTTATGCGTTTAGTCTCAGCGGGGTTTAGTTTTAAAACTTCGCATAAATGCCAGGCAATAGCTTCTCCTTCGCGATCTGGGTCGGTTGCTAAGTAAATATTCTCAGCGGTTTTAGCGGCTTTTCTTAATTCTGCGACAACCTTCTTTTTTTCTGGATCTACTTCGTAATGGGTTTTAAAATCATTATTAACATCAATTGGTGGCGTGCCATCTTTAGTTTTTTTAACTATAGAACGAATATGCCCTACGCTAGATAGAACGGTGAAATCTTTTCCAAGATACTTTTCGATAGTCTTTGCTTTTGCTGGACTTTCTACAATTACTAGATTTTTTACCATATACTCTTTTACTGTACTTAAAAAATAAATAAGTTACAAGTATGTAAAGTATCATAGATTAAATTAATTGGCAAGATAAAAGCCCCGCATAAAACGGGGCCTTAAGTGGAGCCTTAGCTGAATAACAGCTTTAATCTCTACTTAATGTCATTTACATTAATAAATGACAGCATTGCTATTGATGCAAAAATCACAAGAGTAGCAAGGACAATTGCAATATCGCTAAGCATTATGACATTCACCTCCTTTTCTTGATTTCTTGGTAGACATTTCTGCGCTTGGCTAATGCCTTATAGCTCGTTCCATTTTAAGCAGACATAGATAATTGCAGTAGCTACAATAGCAAACACTATTACATGTAACCACATAAAGTAATCACCCCTCTTAAGTAAAAAGATTGAACTACAGAGTCGCTAGACCGTCGGCTATGTAAGTTATTGGCGTTTGGTTTGGGAGAGGCGCCCGGCGGGCTTGTTTCCATTCCCAGTTATCGCGTTCCATTTTGTCAATACCATCCCATGTATCATCAATAAGGCGTTGCAAATTATCGAAATATTTCATAAGACGCTCATAGGATTCATCACTAGCCATGGTTTCACTTCCTTTCTAAATAGAAAGATTGAATTACAGAGTCGCTAGAGTATCGGCTACTAACATGATTATAAATCAGTATTTAAAATAGCGATACAACATAGTCACAAAGGAAACGAAAGTGCTAATAATTACTGCCAGCACAGCCACAATGAACACTATTTCCATTATTATCAGCACTACAAGTAACACTACTTCCGTCATTGTAAATAACACTGCTTCCATTGTTTTCAATGTTTCCAATGAATCTCACCTCCTTTTTGTAGATAGAGTTGATTGGACTTATGAAATCATGAACTAGTCATACATGTGGTAGCAAATATAAGCATAGTAGCTAATAAGTCCTACTGTCGCAATTGTAGCCAGTACTGCGTTCACTAAATTTTCACCTCCTTTTACTAAGTAGAAGTATCAAGTTTTGTGAGAATTTAAAATTCTCAGTAACTATCATCATCATCGTCGTTAGAGAAGAATCGATCGGCATACATTATATACCAGTAACTACCCAATGCAATTAAGATAAAGATGATACAGCAAAATAGGTCTATCAATTTATCCAATAGGTCTATCAATTTATCCAAAAGTTTTCACCTGCTTTCTAATAAGTAGAGATTTATAGATGTTAAAGTGTCTTAGGCTCGACACTTGCATGCGGATTACAGATTATATTACCTGTATCACACAACGTATTATATACTAGTACATAGTAAAGAATATGTCAAATAATCTAGTAAGATCAATTGGCAAATTATGGGGCGTGATTTATAATTTGTATATGAAAAAAGAGCTAGTTTTGCGGTTTTATAAACGCAATCAATTGCAGGTGCTTTGTGCTCTTTATATAATGAGTTTGTTTTGCGGCGTGGCGCTATCTATGTTGCTTTCCGATGACCCCCGCTGGACAGGCTGGAGCTTAAGCCGTTTAGGTGAGGCTAGTGTTAATAGAATTTCAGCGATATTTTTTAATTCAGGAGTTTTTATGGCTGGATTAATACTAATGGCTATAGGTGCTACAGTAAGGCATAATTGCCTGCAGATTGATCAACGCTCTGCCGCTAAAATAGCAACCATTCTGATGGTTATATTGATGCCTATTTGCATGTTTGGAGTGGCGATTTGCCCTAATGATACTATGCATGGGGCTCATTTTGTATTTTCGCGTGGTATAGTTTTTGGGATGGTAATATTGATGGTACTTTTCCCGCTTAGTATTCAACATATAAATCGGCGTGAACGGGTGATATCTTTTAGTTTTCCAATTTTTGCTACGATTTTGGCGGCGCAAGGTTATATTTTAAAGAATTCTTGGTTTGTTATTATAGAAATCATACTTGGATTTGCGGCGGCAACATGGCTATTTGTTATGTGCCGACATTTCGATATGCAATTACGTAACCACAAGTCACGAGTTAAGAAGTAGCTGTTATATCTTAACGTAAGCACCATTTGTTAGCACCAAGAGGTTTAATTATACCGTTAATTTCTAGCATGGTAAGAGCTGTATTAAAATCACTAATTTCAGCCTTTGCTTGCTTTTGCAGTTCATCTCCATCACGCACTCCTTGGTTTAATAATTCGATTATTGCATTCTCTAGTGGAGTATCACCTACTGGTAGAGATATTTGTGAGGGGTTTTGATTTTCTTGATTTTGCAGATTTATAACCTCAAGAATATCTTCTACCGACGTAGCGGGAATAGCACCCTGTTTTAGTAACGCATTACAACCAGCACTGAGTGGACTGGTTATATTTCCAGGCACAGCAAACACATCCTTACCCTGATTTAGCGCATGAGTTGCCGTATTAAGGGTGCCACTTCGGCTGGCTGCTTCTATAATAATTACAGCATCTGCTAAGCCGCTTATAATTCTATTACGCTTTAAAAAATTAAAAGGCAGAGGCTCTATTCCTTCTTGAAATTCAGATATAATGCTACCACCTTTATTTATAATGTCCTCGCCTAATTTTCGATTCGTGCTTGGGTAGATTTTATGTAGACCATTACCGAGAACTGCTATAGTCGTGCCACCTGCATCTAGGCATGCTCTATGACCAATGGCATCTATTCCTAAAGCTAAACCGCTTACGATTATTACTCCCCGTTTGGCTAAATCATAAGCAAATTTATAAGCTACCTCTTTACCGTAGGATGTGGGTTTTCGTGTTCCGACAATTGCTATCGTGGGTTGACGTTTTGGTGGTAATGTTCCAATATAATATAGCTTTTCTGGAGGTTTATTAACAGAGTTCAAAATGTTTATGTATTTATTATCATCTGTTGATATACTATTGATTTTCATAGGAAATATTTAAAAAGTGTTGACAATATACAATATAAATGCTATATTTGTAAGTAATTGGCGAAAGCAAGTAGTCAAACGCACCTTCATACCCCCTATTTTAACAGTGATATGCATTTGATTGCAAATCACTCTTTTTGTTAGGTTGTGTGCAATGTGTCCAAAGTAATCTACCCTCCGCTTTCGGACATTAACTGCATTGCATGCATACTAACCCCTTTAACTAACCATTTAAGAGCTTAGTTAGCGAGTACTCAAATATCGGTCTTTATGACCGGGCGCGCACCTTTGTGGAGTTTTGGTCGCAGCGCTTCGCTTATTTACTCCGCGGGTGGGTTGAAGGGTAAAACGGCGCTAGGTGATGCCCACCCTTACCTAGCGCTTTTTTATTTGCATAAAGCGTTAAACTTAAGAATAAAAGGAAAACCCCGCTGTATTGTACAGCGGGGCATATGTTAGCACGAAGAGTGCAGCGGCACGTACTAGCTCAGTTGGTTAATGAATGTTTGCATAGTATTCTTGAGATACTTTGCTTCTTCTGAACTCATACTGCTAAGGTGGCTTTCTGACAGCTCATCACATACATCATTGTCAGTGTCCTTACTCTTTGTGCACTCGAAAATACGAGGCAGATGACAATTGCCATCTGGAATTGACAAATAGTAAGAGGTGTCGTTACGCGGTAAATCGTCATTGCTGCTAGAAAATTCTGGCAACTTAATGCCAAGAATGTCTTCGTCTGCGCCAGGGATTTTCTCCTTTTTTGGCTGAAGGTTACTAGCATTTCCCCATGCGATACTTGCCTCGTAGGCGCACTGAGAAATTTCCAACGCTTGAGCGGAATTCTCTGGAAGAATATCATGGCTTGCACGATTGCTAACAGGTGCTTGACTCATTTTGCTTTCCTTTCTGTAGTTCGAAAATGAGCACAAATATAATATTAACATAGATCTTATATTATTGCAATACTTTTTATGACATTTTTGGTTTTTAACAATTATATATTTATTATCTGTATATTATTTTGTTATACTGGCTAGGTGAAAAGAAAACAAAATAACTTATTAGGTATCTTTAGGTTTTCTATATTTTTAACCGTTATTTTGGCGGGAGTTACTTTTTGGCAACTTAGCTGGCAAGGGCTGTGGTTATTTTTTGTTTTGTTAATTCTAGAGGTAACGTTTAGCTTTGATAATGCTGTGGTAAATAGCCGTACTCTCGCCTCTATGAGTTTGATTTGGCAGAGAATATTTTTAACTGTGGGAATTTTTATAGCGGTTTTTGTTGTGAGATTTTTATTGCCTATTGTAATAGTTATGTTTGCGAGTGGTCTTAATTTTGGTGAGGTTGTAAATATGGCGCTTAACAATCCTGAGCGTTATGGTCATGTTTTGCATAATGCCTCGCCTATGATTAACGCTTTTGGCGGTATTTTTCTATTAATGATAGGTTTAAGCTATTTTGTTGATTACAATAAACAAATTCATTGGGTTCGCGGTGTTGAACCTTGGCTGGCGCGTGCTGGCAAATTTGAAAATTTTAGAGCTTGTTTAATTCTTCTTGTAATGGTGGTTTTATATTTTACAGTTGAAGAAAAATATAAAGCGATGATTTTAATATCAAGCGTTTTAGGTACTTTGCTGCATATTGGGCTTGAACTATTTGGATCATTATTTGGTAGTCATTCATCTAAAGATATTAAATTAAAAACTGGTTGGGCTGCTTTTGCTGCATTTTTGTATTTGGAAGTACTCGATGCTAGCTTTAGTTTTGATGGCGTAATAGGTGCTTTTGCAATTACTAGTAGTGTTATTTTGATTACGTCTGGATTAAGTGCAGGTGCGATTTGGGTTCGTTCTTTAACTATTTATCTGATGCGCTCTGGTACGCTTAGTAAATATAGGTATTTAGAACATGGTGCACATTGGGCTATTGTGGCACTTGGTATAATGATGCTCTTTAAGCTATTTCATGTTGAGCTTCCAGAATGGATCACTGGTAGTCTTGGCTTGGCATTTATTATTTTAGCAATTGGCAGTAGTGTTATAGAGGCGCGTCACGCTAAAAATACTAAGAATTTACAATCAAGCTAAATCGGTCTTGGCTTGGCATTTAGCACAAGTTCCATATAATTCTACGGTATGTTGTTTTAGAATGTAACCTTTTTGGTTAGATATTTCCTGTAGACTTTCTTCAATTTTATGACTGTTAATTAATTCTGACTTTTTACAAACCATACATGTTATATGATGATGGTGGGGCTGGAACTTATCAGAAAGTTCTACTAATGGAGTCCAGCCTCGTAAAATTATATTTGTAATATGTAGTTCGTTAAAAAGATTTAAAGTACGGTAGATACTTGCTCTATTAGCCTTTTTGCGGCGCTTGGATATTTCTGCAGCTCTTAAGGGCTTTTTGGCATTTAATAGAATCATAAATACTTCAAGCCGAGGCTCCGTTAAACTAAGCTTTGCTTCCTTTAAAATATTTTTAAACAAGATTATTTCATTATTCACTGATTTATTATAGTATATTTTGCAATTTTGTCGCAAAAATTATTAAAAATGCAACTAATTTGTAAAAAATGACTATATCAATATAATTAACAAATATGAAAATTGCTTTTGTTGGTAAAGGTGGTGCAGGAAAGACTACAGTGTCAAGTCTTTTTTGCCTATATTACAGTAAGAATAAATCAGTTTTAGCTATTGATGCTGATATAAATATGCATATGGCAGAGCTTTTGGGATTAAATGCAACTTCGCCAGATCTGCTTCTTTCTGAGAAGTATCCTAGTGACAAAATCCGTACTTGGCTACGTGGTGATAATTCTAGAATAAAAAATAATGCTGAATTTAAGAAGTCTACTCCCCCAGGACGGGGCTCTAGAGTTATTGATATTACAGATAATAATTGGTTTATTAATAACTATACTCGCCCAATTAGTAAAAACTTGCATCTTGCGACGGTCGGCTCCTATTCTGAAAATGGATTGGCATCGAGCTGCTATCATAATAATTTAGCTATTTTGGAGAATATTCTTTCGCATACAAATGATTCTGGCGTGGTGGCTGTAGATATGGTTGCTGGTACTGATGCGTTTGCTTCAACGCTATATGCGCAGTTTGATATGTTGGTTTTTGCAGTTGAGCCTACTGTGCGCGGGCTTAAAGTTTTAGATGATTATCTACGTTTGGCTGAGGCTGGCGGCGTTGCTGATCGTGTGGTTGTAGTTGCAAACAAAGTCGATGATAAAGACGATGAAGAGTTTGTTAGAAAATATGCAGGTAAGCGTTTTATGGGCTCAATTTATCGTTCGCAACATTTGCATAATGTTGATAAAGGCCGTGAGTTGTTAGATTTTGATAAACTAGAGAATATTTCAAAAGATGTTTTTATGGAATTATCTAGACGATTGGAATCTATAGCTATTCCTGCGCAGGATCGTTTGCCAAAACTCTGGGAAATTCATAAAATTTATGTTGGTCAAGACTATGTTAAAAAACGATTTGGTGATCTAACTGATCAGATTGATGAGGAATTTAAATATGACGATGCAAAATAATAGGGCATATTTAGGCGCGGACGGATTAAAAAACTACCTAAAGCCTAAAGCTGATGAATATATACCATTGGTTGAGCTGCCATCAGAGCTAAATCCTTTTTTAGAATCTCATGATATTCACATATCTGCAAAACTTATGAATACACTACCACTTGGTAATGTCAAATCGCTACCAGCTTATTATTTGCTTAATTCTGTTGATGCGATTAGTAAAAATGTAGTTGAATCGTCTTCAGGAAATACCGTGTTTAGCATGGGGCTTTTTGCTAAAAGTTTGGGAATAAAAAGCGTGAAAGCTGTAAAGTCAAATACTGTCACGCGCGGCAAATTGCAGCTTTTGAGACTTGCTGGTATAGATGTTTTATTGGTTGATGGTCCGATTTGTCCTGATGCTCATGATCCGAATAGCTCAATTTCAATTGCACGCAGACTTGGTAATGAGTCTGGAAATTGTAATCCTGGACAATATGATAATTTTGCTAATCCGCAAGCTCATCGCGATGTAACTGGTCCACAAATCTTTGATCAGCTTGGTGAAAACTTGGGTATGTTTGTGGCTGGATTAGGAACGACTGGCACGTTAGTAGGTACTGCTGGATATCTTAAAGAAGTTTTGCCTGAACTTAGAGTTGGAGGTGTGGTACGTGTACCTAATAATCAAGTTCCTGGCGTCCGTACATCTAATGCTTTGCGTGAAATAGACTTTAACTGGAAAGATATCCTAACCGAGGACTTAGTTGCTATTGATGAAGTTGATGCTTATAAATCTAGCCTAGATATGATTAGGCAGGGTCTTTTGGTTGGTCCAAGTAGCGGATTTGCTTATGCTGGGGCTTGTACTATGATAGAAAATATCATAAATAGTGGAAATGGTGATATGTTACGCGGTAAGCATGTAGTGTTTGTTTGCCCAGATAGTTGCTTTCCTTATGTTGAAGAATATTTTGAAATTTTAGGAGAATCTAGTTTTCCAGAAATAGACAATCAATCATCTGGCCCTATTCCTGGGTTTGAAGGTAATAATTCCAATAATAAGCCAGCTAGAATTGATGACATTTCTCCAGAGGAACTATATGAAGATATTAAAAAAACAAATCCAAAATTTAAAATAATTGATGTTCGCGAACCTAGAGAATTTGTCGACCACCACATTAAAGGTAGTAAACAAGTTAGCTATTATAATATTGAGGACTGGGCGACACAATTAAAAGATACGGAATTGACCGATAGCTATATTTTTGTGTGTTCACGTACGGGGCGTAGTTTACGTGCTGCTAGTATTGCCAAAAAATTAGGTATAGAAAATGTTTTTGTGCTCGCAGGTGGTACTGCTGCGTGGTCGGCAAAAGGATTTGATAGAGTACTTCCTAATTCGTGCTTGCCAAATAACAAGCCTGTTTTATAAAGCACTCCAGCTAGTTGGCTCTAAATTATCATTAATAAAGTCGTGAATTATTTCGATTGATTGCGGGATAATCTTCTCTTCAATGAGTTGAATTTCATCTTTTGTAAATTTTTTTAGTACGAAATCTTTATCGTGGATTTTGTTACGTAAAATAGTATAAATACCGATTCTTAGGCGCGCAAAATCTTTCCCTAGATGTGCGTTTAGTGATTTCACTCCATTATTGCCAGCATCTCTTCCGCTCAATCTTATGCGTAACTTACCAAAATCTATCATTAAATCGTCATGTAAAACTAGAATGTCTTTTGTGTTTATTTTATAAAAATCAATTAGTGCTCGTGCTGATACTCCAGTATCGTTATAGAATGTAAGGGGCTTTACTAGAAGTATTTTTTCACCATTTAAGCTACTTTCGGCAATAGAGGCTGAGAATTTAGGTTTATGTATAAAATCGGCATCTAGCTGCTTTGCGAGTTTATCAATAATCATCCAGCCAATATTATGGCGAGTCTTTTCGTATTGGTTACCAGGATTACCTTGTGCGAAGATAATTTTCATTTTACAATTTAATATAATCAACGATTATTGTATGGATTTAATAACTTTTCGGCATTTTTAGTTTGTTTGTAGGCTTTTGTGACGGGCTCTTTTCCTTGACTTATACGTTTTTTGTTTGATTTTATTTGTTTTTCATCTCTAAAGCTAAGTTTAATAGGGGTACCATTATAATTGTATGTATCACGGATAAGACTTTCTAAATAGCGTTTATAGCTCCAGTGGATGAATTTAAGATTACTTCCATAAATTACAAACCACGGCGGAGTTGTATCTGTTTGAACTATGTAGCGTAATTTGGGGTGTGTATTTTTTAATCCAGCGGGCGGATGCTTTTGGACTGCTTTTTGCAGTAAATCATTTAGGGTACGAGTTTTGGTCTCTTGGTTGCGCCTTTTATTGATATCTAAAACTAAATCAAATAGTTTAGTAATATTTTGACCCGTTATAGATGAGGTGAATATCAGAGGTGCCCACGGTACAAATTTTAGATGATAACTAATTTTAGGTGCTAAGGCGTCACGAGTGAAGGCATCCTTACCTTCAACACTATCCCACTTACTTACTACAACGATTAGACCTTTTCCAGCGTCATTAATTATGCCCGCCAGACGTTGATCTAGTGCTACATTAAGTTCATTAACGTCAAGTAATAGAAGGCAAATATCAGACTCTTCTATTGCCTGAAGAGTGCGTAAAACACTAAACTTTTCTATACCAGTTTCTTGTTTACCTTGACGGCGAATTCCAGCTGTATCCAAAAGCTCAATCGTATTTTGATTATATCGAACTTGAACCCTATTAATATCCCGAGTTGTTCCAGCTATGTTTGCCACTAAGGCCTGCTGTTTTCCTGCCAGAGCATTAAATAGAGTACTTTTACCTACGTTTGGTCGCCCAATGAGTGCTACTCGTAAAATATCATTTTGTTGACGCTCAATTTTGGCTGGTATTTTTTCGGTTACTATATCTAACAGATTAGCTATTCCTCGATTATGTTCAGCACTAGTTTGGATAACAGTTTTGATTCCTAGGCGTTTAAATTCATCAACTGGTAGACTGCCCTTTAAATCGGTTTTATTTAAAACGAGAATTACGGGTTTTTTACTTTTGAGAGCTTTTTTAGCGACAATCTTGTCTTGATCGGATGGATACATAATACTATCAACAACCACTAAAATAACATCTGCTGATTCAGAAGCTTCTGTAATTTGATCTTGGATTGTTGCTTCAAAATCATCATTAGGATCTTTTAACCCAGCGGTGTCGACTAACCAGAATTGATGTTTTTTGTATTCAACTTTCCCTATAACACTGTCGCGTGTCGTACCAGCTTCGCGGGCGACAATTGCCTGTTGAGCTCTAACCATACGATTAAAAAGCGAACTTTTACCAACATTCGCCTGCCCTATTAGCGCAACAGTAGGAAGTTTACTTGCCATAACCCATTAATTATACCATGAATTAGGTGGCTCTGCGATATCGAATCAAAACTGGCAAGATAATATTTACGGGTTGATTACTATATAATCCCCCGCACCAAGCGTACCAAGTTCATATGTACCAAAATGAGTGCGATGTAATTTTATTACCGTATAGCCAAGAGCAGCAAAAGTGCGTCGGATCTGTCGATTGCGACCCTCACTCATGCTAACGATCCAAGTGTGGCGATCTTGGTCGCTTTGGCGGCTTAGTCCAAGCTTGCTAAGTCCATCATTTAATTGTATACCAAAATCAGCAATCATTTGTTGGTGGAGCGGCGCCAGTTCTTTATCTAGCGTGACATTATATTGTTTGTTTTTTCTAAATTTTGGATGGGTCATGCGAAATGCAAAATCACCATCATTAGTGAGCAAAAGTAACCCCGAACTATTAGCATCAAGTCTACCTACTGGCTTTAGATTATGAAATTTATCTGGTAAAAGAGAATAAATAGTAGGAGTTTTACCTTGTTGTTTGCGAGAGCAAACATAATTAATTGGCTTATTTAACATTAAATAAGTATAGCTACTGCGTCCGCCCACTATGTGGTTATTGATAGTTATAGTGTCGCTCTCGCCAATTCGTGCACCTAATTGGGCTGGCTGATTGTTAATATATACTTTCTGTTTAGCAATCAGGTTATCAGCTTGCCTCCGTGAAACTCCAAGTTGGAAGGCTAAAAATTTATTTAGCCGTTCAGCCTTTTCTGTTCGGTTTGGTCGACTTGTTGAACTGGGCATATAATGTTAAGTCTGCCTTGTATAACCCCAACTATTATTGCTGGATTGGAGGAATATCATTGATCTCTTGAGCTAATCTATCGGCGACATTATTAATTTCCTCTCGTACATCGCCGTTTAGGGGTTGAATCACTCTCTCTCCGCCAGTTTTCTGCTGAGTTTGAGGTTGAGGTATCTGTGACGTTGTTGGTTGCTGTATATTTTGCTGTGTCTGGTATACCTGTGGCTGTTCTTGTAGCTGAGGATTTTGTAAAGGAGTGTAGTTATATTCTGGTTGCATTTGCTGTTGAGTTTGCCTAAAAGCTTGCGCATTCTCTAGAACTTGAGTTTGTGGGTTTGACTGAACTGGCTGCGTCGCCGACTGGTATCGATTTTCTAAATTAGGCATCTGCACAGGTTGAACTGTCTGCTGTTGGGTGTGCAAATTATTTTGTTGCAGGTGAACTGGCTGCTGTACTGGATGATGTGGCTGTGAAAATTGAGGAGGCCTCTCATCGAGAGTTGAATAAACACCAGTAGGCTCAATCGGAACAGTTGCTCTTTCTGTTTTTTGGTGATTTGGCTGTTGTGCTGGGGTGCGCATTAAATCCTCGGGTGGAATCACTGGATGACCTTGTTCAGGCGCAAATTCTAATCTTGGATCCTGCTGAGGAAATTGTTGGGCTTGATTCTGTGGCTGAATTTGCTGTTGGCTTACTGGTTCTCTATATTCTGGTAGATTTCCACTTGGCTGATCAATACTGTTATTTGTATCCACTAGATTTTCATCGCTGCTGGAATTAGTTTCACGTGATGGTTCAGTCTCTTCATAGCTTAAATTTTGAGTATCATTAGAATTGTCAGTATTGTCTGAATATGTGTTGTTTTCTGATATTCTATCTTCTTCCTGTGAGTGTTGATTTGAATTATCATCAGTATCATCTGGCTGAGTTGACTGAGGCTGGTCCCCTAATACTTCATGTACGGCTCTTACGACATCTTCAATTCCAACCTGTGATTTTACTAAATAACGTGCAGCCCCAAGCTGCTCGCCTCTTTGACGCTGATCCTCTCCGCTGAGAGCTGTCATCATAATGACTTTTATATCTTTTGTTTCTGTAGTAGATTGCAAAATATCAAGCATATCAAAACCACTAATCTTTGGCATCATCACATCACTTACAATCAAGGACGGACGCTCTTTTATTGCCATTGCTAGAGCTTCTTCGCCATCCCCTGCCGAAACAATATCGTAGCCTTCGGCAAGTAAGCGTACGCCATAAATTTCTCGCAAGTTTTTATCATCTTCTACTAATAAAATTTTTGTCATAATTACCCTTATTATACTTAAGCTTTTTGAAAAAATCCAGAAATTCAATCGTTATTTAATGTTGTAATTACCGCCTTGATATATATTCTGTTGGATTACGTTCTATGCTGGATAATGGTGTATTTGGGCGTGGTGACAAGTTTGTACGATCATTAACTGGTGGTCGCTTAGAAATTGGCTCTACTGGCTCTGGTGCGCGCGGATATTTTTCTGTTGCTGTGGATTGGACTGTTTGAGAATTTGGACGGTTAACTATGCTTCTAAGTAGCTTCTCTTCTGGCATAGGTATAGGTTTTGGACGAACTCTTGCGGAGTTTCCAATTTGATAATTTGGCTGGCTTGACCTATGTTGAATTTCTTGAATGCGCGAAGATCTGGTTGCGGCTTTAGGTGTGCTAGGATAGGTATTTGGATCCATTTTACTGACTGGATTTGCTTGAGTCTCTTTTTGAGATTGGGGTTGTACCTTATTATCTACAGGATTTTTGGGCGTATTATTTGGATTTACTGCTTCAGATACTACTGTCTTAACTTTTGGTAAAGGGGGTATTTCTGAATTTGAGTTATTAATTTCTGCATCTGTAAATTCGGCATCTTGAGTATCTGAATTATTATTATCGTTATTGTCATCTATAACCTCACTCTGTTCTTTGATAACTCTGAGTTGTTCTGCTATATCAGCTGCGCGTCTATTCTCTTCTTCAATTATGGCGGTAGCTTGAGCATTTCTGATGCGTGGTAAATCTATATAAAACGTACTACCCTTATTGCGCGTGCTAGTTGCGCCAATCCTGCCGTTCATACTCTCTACCATGCGCCTTGTTAGATAGAGCCCTAAACCACTACCGTTAATTTCGCGCGTATCGCTGTTATCTACACGGTAGAACTTCTGGAATAAATGCGGAATATCTTCTGGTGGTATTCCAATCCCTGTATCGCTTACGCTAAAACGTATATATTCATTGGAAGCATTTACATCAACTGCAATTTGTCCGCTGGGCGTGTATTTAATAGCGTTTTCTATTAGATTAGAGAGACATTCTTGTAAACGGTCTTTATCTGCTCTTACATATAAAACTGGTGATATAGTTACGTCCCCAGATTTAGATCGCCCTCCGGTTGGTTTATATAACAAATTTAAGCCTTTTTCGCGGGCTTCTTTAATTAAATCTTCGGTAGCTTTGCGACTGATATCAATTGCATTTACAGCGGTAATACGGTTTTTTAGCCTTCCGTCTTCTGCTCTACTAATCTCTAGTAAATCACGTAATAAACGCCCTAAATATTGTGCTGATTCATGTGCCTTACTTATATACTCATAAGCCTTGGCATCTATTTTAGATACTTTAGGATTAAGCGCCAATCCTAAATATCCCTCTATTGAAGCTACTGGAGTGCGCATCTCATGGCTGGCTGTACTTATGAATTCTGCTTGTTCGCGTTCCTCGGCGCGTTCTTTTGTTGTATCTCTAAAGACTACAATAACACCGCCTTCATCAAGCGGAGTTATCATTAAAGATGCACTAAATCTTTTATCTGACTTGGTGATGATAACTAGATTATTCTTTTGCGTTTTTTTATTTGCTAGTGATACTACCGCTGGATGTGCTGTATCACTAATGGGATTGCCTTTTTCATCTTCAAACTTAAGAACGGAATTAATATGTAATCCTAGTGCATCTGCTGCACTCCAGCCTATCATTCTTTGAGCTGCGGGGTTAATTAGTAGAATTTGACCAGAATCTTTTGTCATGATTACGCCATCGCTAATTGAACGTATTATTGTGCTTGACTTTTCTGATTCTGATTTTAAAGATTCACTTAAGCTATTTCGTTTTTTTGATCCAGTGTTAAACAAAGCAACGTTGCCGTGCCAAATCATGTAACTTAACAATATCGGTAAATTTAAAATTGAAAAACTGCTAATTACATCTAACCTAGATAAATTACCCTCCATAACTCCCCAGATTAAAAATCCATTAACCAAAATAAATAAGCTAAAGATTCCACCCCACCCGAAGAGACCAATAAAAGACCCAATCATGAGCCAAAATATAAGTAAGGGACTACTTATACCGCCACTACTAACTATAATCCATCCAAACAGTAAGATCGTAAGCAGGTACAAAATAGTTCCCGCTTGCTGTACAAAGCGTTCTGGAGTGCGTTTGTAGGCGACTACTCCTATTAATATAAAAACAAAACTTACTATGGCTACTATTCTAGAGGCGCCTAAAGTTGCAATTGTTGGGTCATTTGGAAAAATATTAGATAAAGCAAAAATTCCAATTCCAAGGCATGAAATTAAAAACATCACCTCACAAAGGCGTTTATACCAAAATGGTGTTAGGTTGTGTGATTGAATTTTTGCCCCCTAGTTAATAAACATTACAATTATACCAAACCCAAATATTACTAGCAACTAACTTAAATTTCCTGCCAAATAATCCCTCACCATAGCAAATCCATCGACCGTCTTAATTGCCGCCAAGTACTCTTTCCACTCCTCATCATTCAATTCTGCCAAACTACGGCCAGGAAAGCTCGGATGTCCATAAATATATAGCAATTCCGTCCAGCCATGTAAGTTATCGCCGCGCGGCTCGTCAATGATAAAACCCTCTTCATCGGCTACGAAAATGTGGTCTTTTTTGCCATCAAAGTAGCCCACCGCGAAAGAAAATATAGCCCTACGATCAGTTTCATCTTGCATTAGCTTGATGATGCCGGGATAGCTAAAACTATCCAGTAGCAATTTAACAAACGGCCCCGGAAATCCTTTCAGAACTGGAATGAAAAAGCCGCGGTCATCAACGATCAGTCGCTTGTTTGGAAAAGCTTTCTTGGCTTGAGATAGTTTACTTTTGGCAATTGTTTGAATATCCAGCCCCCGCCCCTCGTCAAAATCATATTCGAGCTGCCGTAAATCAACACCGAGCGGGTGAAGGAGTTTTTGGAGGCTGGCGAACTTTTGGTGATTGGAGGTGATGAAGTGAATTGGGTGGGACTGACTCGTCATGATATTAAGTATACGTCATTCGACACTATTTATGCAGGCTTCTATGCTTTACTTATTTGCTCTCATCATACGCCCCTAAAATCGCCCTCAAACTCACGCTATGCCGGAAGTTTATGTCGTCAATTTTATCCAGATCAACCCATTCTGGCGTGCCGTTGGTATAAGTTTTTTCGCTGTCGGTTATGTTGTCGTTATTGATTTGCCCGTGCAGCTGGCTGTGAGTGAAATACGGCTGAATTGACTGGTTGGCTTGTGTCTCAGCGTTACGCTTGAAGAAAGTAGTTGCCTGGTGAATGATTTTATCCGGCATGATGGTTAGTCCAGTTTCTTCCTTGACTTCACGGACAATTGATTCCTCAATCGTTTCGCCTTTCTCGACACCGCCGCCAATCAAGCTATAACCGTCCCATTGCCGAGTTAAAAGGATCTTATTATCCTCAATAATCACTGCGTACACGCCGACGCGAATATTTAGTTCGTCAACGGGAACGGTGTATTGATTGCCGAAGACGTCTTTGCAGATGATGGATTTAGTCATGAGATTACTCCTTATTTATAATAATTTGTCTTATCTATTATTACCTTTGCGTTAGAAAATCTAGCCTTTAGTTTAATTATCAACAAGCCGTCAAGTTTAATTTCCCGTCCAGTCGTCGTGTAAATTAATTCCATGGACTAATAATACATTTTACTGCGATTTTCGTAAAATCGCTTGACAAAGGATTCCAGTATTGATATATATCAGCTTTTTGCGTAATTCTGCGCATTGAGTAGGCACTAGTAGAAAGGTGTAGTCCATGAGCGGCTACCAGGATGGTGAGCGTTGGATCGACCTGGATGGGACCTCCCATACCGTCAACTCGACCAACGATCCCAACGTTCCAGGCGGATACTACTACAACCAGCACGGACCTACTGGAGATGGCTCTATCGGGCATGCGACGGCGGTCTACAACGCCGACGACACGCTCGCAGATATCCCTCAGAACCGTGGCTGGCAGGATGTGCCCCGCCAGGATCAGGGCTAGTCTAATCTAGTCACTGCTTCGCAGACCTAAGCATGTCTGCCTTTGCCTTTGGCATAAATCAAAAACTGCTCTATTCTTGTATTATGAGATTTACTGATAAAATCGCCGCTGCCATTCGCGCCAACGACCTGCCAGCCTATCAGCGCGAGCGCTACCCCGCTATCCCAGACGGCGAGATTGTTCAGTTTGTAGATGAGAATTTTTCTGGTGTTGATTTTGATCAGTTTGTTATGGGATTTTTCGTGTTTGAGAATTGTAATTTGGACGGTGCGAAGCATATTTATGGACAGCCGATTTATTTTATCAATTCGTTGGTTCGGGATGTGGATTTTCGCGGCGTGAAAGCTATTATTGAAGCAGAGGGCTGCGACTTTCGCGGCATGAAATACGACGAGGAAACACAATTTGTTTATGGCGGCGGCGAATTAGCGGCGCGATCGCGCTTTATGAATTGCAGGTTGGATGATAAGGCGCAAAAGTTTTTAATGCGGCAGGGTGTGGATATTAGTCTCTAACCTCTTTTTATTTCATGAACCATTATCAGCGTAGCAATTGAGCTGCCCATATTCTCTACTCCTGCTACTTTGTGCAGTTCCTGAATAAACGCTACCTCTTCCTTGGGCCATTCGTGGCGAGGCAAGGCTTCCCTTGCGTATAAGCGTATTGCCGCATCACCATAGGGATATGTTGCAAGTTCGTTTGTATAATCTGCAACAGTTGACTGTGCAGTCCAGCTTCCGACTCTATGTATTTTCATAAGCTCATCTAATAGATCCAGTGCTTGAATCTTCTCCAGTCTATCGGCGTGTTCTAAGATAAATCGTGCTGCTCTCTTAAGCGCATCTCTCTTAAAGCTCATTCCCATCCGCTGATATGTACTATCGGGGGTTTCCAAAACCTTCTGTGGACTAGGAAATAGATGGTAGCGTATACCACCTGTTAAGATGACCCTTTCCCCTACATATTCTGAAAAGGTGCGATACATATTCTTTGCTTGACTAGCTCGTATTACCTGACGAATAATATTAGTGCCAATACAGTCCCATAAATTTGGGCACTGTATACGATAGATGTACGCCGCAGAAGGGCTATCTACAAGCTTGTCATTCTTTTTAAATTCCATATAGGATGCGTTACCCTCTAGTAAGGTATGCTTGTCTTGAGATAGCACGGAGTATACTAATCCGTCAGCGGTTTCATGTGCACACATAAACGTTCCAGTTTCTGTCTTCACCCACGAATAGTGGTCGGTTAGATAGTACTTGCTGCTGTCTTTCATGCTAAGCTTTTGTTGTATTTATATTTTTTAGATAATTTACCGCGTTATTTAGTCTGCCATGATTAATTAATGATACTTAAATTTCTAATACTCGTATCATAAGGAATCGTCCATAATTTACCATCAATATTTAGATTTTTGAGGAATGTATGCATTTGTCGCTGGATATCACCAGCGTTTGCGTCGTCTTCTGCCAGGACTTCCAATTCAATAAACAGCCCAAGCTTAGTTACTTCATCAATGCAAATCGTGTAATCTTTGGTTTTTGATTCAAGGCGGATTTTATCAACCGTAACGATTTCTTGCCAGCCTAGTGCTGTGAGTATTTGGCGCGCTGCGTTGCCGTCACCAACGGTAGACTCGTATTCATTAGATACTAATTTTGCTTTCCCTTCAACTTTTAGTGTCATCAAACTCTGCTGTAGTTTACCGGTCTCCGGATCAAGTGTGTCGCGCACTCGCATAATTTTGGAGCCGGGAACAATAGGCGTGTCAACTTGCTCGGGAAGAAGGAATATAGTGTCGATTTGGTGTTTGCTTGAGATGGGTGCGATGAATTGGCTTTTTAGTATGGCGATGAGATTATCGCAAGTAATATCAGATGATAGTTTGAATTTGGATTCGATTTCAATCATGATTCCTCCGTTGCAAGCTACACTGTAAAGTTATGTCCGCTTTTCTTAATTTTTGTTTGAAGATAGTCCTTATTGTAATCATTGACTATTGATGGTAGTTTCACTATCTTTCGAACTCTTGAATTGCTCATTTCCGTAGCTACGACTTTTTCTGGGTTATTTGTTATTAAGTCTATTGTATTAATATTATAAATAACGCCTCCGATGATGCCACCCAGCATATAGTTCTGCACTTGATCACTGGCAGATGACGGCGACAAATTACCTTTTCCGGAAACGTTGATGATTATCGTCAGCGCGAAAAAGCCAATCAATAATTTTATCGCTACTAAAATGAATTCATTCATGGTTTAATTTTAGCACAGACAACCGCGCCGCCAACTCTCGCCAAACTTCTGCTGTTAATTCCGCTTTCTCTTCATCAGTCATTTCAGCGAGTGTTTTGTTTTTGCCGTCTGGCAAGAAGTACTTATCGTAATTGCGCCCGTTGTTGCCGCGCGGTTCTTTTAATAACGCGCCGTGCAGTTTTAAGGTAAAGATTTGCGGTTTGTTGCCACCAAAGTAAGTAATCGTGCGCTGCGTGTATGCCCGAGCGGCGCCGCCGAGCAGCTGAATTATCCTGTCAATACCGATAGTGTCGAGCGCGTATTTGGTGTAAACGCCGGGAAAGCCGTTCAGTTCATCGATGAACAGACCTGAGTCCATCACCACCAGCGGACGCTTAAGTAGATCGTAATATTTTAGCGCTTTATCGACAGAGACGGCTTCTTGGTCGTTGGACTGGATTTCTGGCACGTCAGGCAAGGTTTCGTCTGGCGCGATCAGATTAATGTCCGTTCCAGCCAGCGCCTGTTTAGCGCCGGCAAGTTTGTGTTTATTAGTCGTCGCGTAAATTAAGTCCATGAACTAATAATACATTTTACTGCAATTCTCGTAAAATTGCTTGACAAAGGATTCCAGTATTGATGATATATATATCAGCTTTTGCAACCAGCAGAGGTTGGCGTTTTGCCTGGAGCTATCAGGTTTGAGACGCTCTACTTCGCAGAGAATTCGTTCTCTGCCCGACTCCAAGAGGAGTTTGAAATGGAAACCGCCGGATGGTTTGACGGGAAACCGGCAAAGATTCGGCACTCTGGCGGAACTACTGAGATCTTCTACGGTGGCGCTTGGGGCAATATCCCCGGCGATGGTCACGGGCACGTGAAAGCGCAGGGAGGTCCTCTCGGCGAATTCATCGTCTACTGGCGACTTTCGGCGGTGCGACCGTCATCGACAACTGGGCCAGCTCTGAGCGTCTCTCGGATCACATGTCTGGTCTCTGGTAGAGTCCCTAGACCTGGACAAGTAACAAAACTGTCCATTTTCCCATTCAAAAATAGTACAATTATAGGAACATGAAAAATAGCATCAATATCGCAATACCAGATTTCATTACCCAAGCCTTTCCTATGCTTAAAGAGGCGACGTACGTTCGTGAGTTTGCTTCTTTCGTTACATTATATCCAGACGCGGTTTATTATTTGTTTCAGACATCATCTAATCAGCCGCTCATACTTGTAGCGATTGATTATCCTGACCCCATCGACGAAAGTCAACAAGTAAAGAGTTTGTCTGGCGGATTTGCGTTTGAATTCGCGCACCTCATCAAGCCGTACGCCAATGACCAGCATATTGAGATCCGTTCGAACGACGACATGGATGACAGCTTTTTTATACCAGACCCGAAGAGTTGTTACCGGTATTATTTAGCGGCAGTGAAGCGGAGGATGTATTGGTGATTTTATCTTAGCTAAGAGTTTCTGAGTTCGAGAAGACCCCGCCCTGGTAGTACACAATCTGTTGGGGCGGAGTACTCACCCTGCTACAATAAACCTATGATTCATAAACTATACTCTGCCTACGACTTGCCAGCTGACCATGATGTCTGCCATTTGTTTGAGCATTTGGTTATTCGGCGGTTCTTACGGATGGTAGAAAAGTCCGGCGGCGAACGCGCCTTTGTTGGCGAATTGCACGGCACGACGTCTGAATCAAGCGTGTTTTTTGATATCGCGTTCTTTACCCGCGAATCGATCGCGCTATTTGAAAAAGCCATCGCCGATATGCGGCCATTTGATCTAGCTATGATCCGCGAATCCGTCGCCCATATCGAGGCTGAGATGAAATCAAGTGTCGTCATTTGGGATGAAAAAGAATTACGTAAACAACTGGCGCGCTGCCAAAAAGCTTTCGCCAGGCGCCGCTCCGCTAGACTTGGCAAAATTACAGAACCCGCCGCAAACCCGCCGCTGGAAGTTGACTACCAGCCAGAAGACTTCATAGATTTTACACTGACAATTGAAATTTCCGATGCCAGCGACCAAGCAACTGCCGCCTTTTTCTGTATGTACCCGATATTACTTGATTTGGTGCGCAGCGCCTGCTTTGACCGAGCACCAGTTTATCCGTCCAGCCATAGCGAATTCACCGCCTACCATGACGGCAATTCGGTCAGCCAAACCTACACCGTGAAAAAATCCTTTGATTGGCAAAATGCAGGCAAAGCAGCGCAAAACTATTTACGAACATTTGACCCTGCGCCGCACACCAGCCGCCTGAAAGACCTTGCCGAAGCGTTCACGACCGACCCATTCTATAATTCTGCGCCAATTTATTTTTACCAGAAAACCGCCGCACCATTTACTAAGGACGATTTGGCAAAGACTGTAACGAGCGCGAATTTACGAGCGATGTTGCAGCGGGCGGCAGTGACTGTTTCGACAATAGATAAACAATAATCCTCTGCGATTATTCCAAATTTGGTGATTACGCCGATGACATCAAGTAGTATCAGCAGCCCTATTCATCTTCTCTGAAACACTCTAAACTATTCCATATGAGCACGATGGACGCGTCGCTGCTTAATATTATCATCCGCAACGACACACCGACATGTTCTGGTTAAATAGATTAGGTTTGGTTCGTAGTGCGGCCGATGTGCGACTGTTTGTGTGCGAGTATATGCCGTTACTCGGCATTAACCTTAACTACCCACCAGCACACTTCCCTAGCGAAATTTCTAACCGCATCAAACGTATCATATTCGCTCAACAGTTCGCTTTTCGCTACCCACCGGACATCGTGGACTTCCCTGGTTTGAATAGTTAATTCTGCAGTGTCATCGGCTTCCAGTAAAAACACCATGTCTAGATGGATATGCTCGACATTCTTTTTACTCTCGGGGATAATCTGATACATCAGCGCGTACGGGCGCGGAATTTGGGCTTCCGTGATGTTTTTTAACTGCAAATCATGTTCGTCTTCAAGGATTGGCGCGGCGCTTATGCCTGTCTCTTCGTAAACCTCGCGGATAGCTGCTTCGTGCGGTACTTCATTCTCCTCAATATGTCCGCCCGGCGGCAGCCACTTGCCCAAACCCTTGTGGTGAATAAGCAGTATCTTAGTACGGTCTTTATTAACCGTATAACCAGTCGCCGTAAAGTGCTTTTTATGGTTCTTCGTGGTTTGGAAGATGGGTTTCATGGTGTTCCTACTTTATTTAGGCGGCGGGTTTGTGCTTGTTATTTATAGCTTTGCAGCTTCAATTACATAAACGCCGAGCTTTCCTTTACGCAGAGATTAAATCTTATGCATGCTTATATTATATCAGCATCACCCCTTTAATTTCTTATCCTTCAGCTTCAATACCACATCCGCCTCTTTAGCCAGCTGTTTACTGTGGGTGACGACGATGACGCATTTGTCGTTTTCATGGGCGGCCCGGCGCAGGATATCGATGATGTCGGCAGCGGTGGTTTCATCCAGGTTGCCGGTCGGCTCGTCCGCCAAGATAATCGGTGCGGAGGACACAAGCGCTCGCCCGATCGCCACACGCTGTTGCTGACCGCCGGAAAGTTTCATGACGTTGCGGTGAATGTGATCGTCGTCTAAGCCCATGGTATGCAAGGTTTCGTTGGTGGCTTTAGGATTAACCAATTTCAAGTTTTCCAGCGGTGTCAAGTAATCAATTAGGTTATAATTCTGAAACACTAGCGAGATATTGTGCTTGCGATGATGTGAATAACCCTGCTCGGTGATGTCTTCATCGTCGAACAAAATCTGCCCGCCAGTCGGCGTGTCCAGCCCGGCTAGTAGCCCCAGCAGCGTCGATTTACCAGCCCCAGAACTACCGACGATGGCGTAGAACTTGCCTTTTTCAAATTGATAATTGATGCCGTTGAGCACATTGCTGGTGCCGTCGGCGTATGAATAGATGATATCGCGTAACGTAAGTAGTGACATGATAACTCCTAACTTAATTTTGCTAAAATTTGCTTTGGTGATTGGCGCATGATTGGCGCGGTGGCAGCGATGGCTGATAGCAGAACGACCATGTAGCCGAAGGCGAAAGCCTCTAGGTAGGTCGCTACTGGTGCGGCTTGTACCACAGTCTTTTCTACGCGCTGGCTTTGGTCGGTTTGCGCTGTGAGGGCGGTAGAAATCTGCGACGAGGCGACCGAACCGATGGCGAGCGCAAACACCGAACTGACTGCGGCAATGATGGCGAGTTCCGCCAAGAACTGCCCGATAATCTGCCGCTTTGACGTGCCGATGGACAGCAAGATACCAATTTCATGCAAGCGGCCGCGCACCCAGAACACCAGTACCAGCGACAGCACCGCCAGCCCCGCTGCGGCCGCGCCGATGGTGGCAATTGTCAAAATGTTTTGAATGCCAGCGATGTTTTGGAGAACCCCGGCAAATACCGCTCCGTTGTCAGTCAGGCTGAATTTTTTCCAGTCGACGTTTGGTAGGCTTTTAGCGCGGTCCGTTAGCGACTTTAGCTGATGCGGATTTTCGGCAAAATACGTTGCCCGCGTCAGCTGCTGGCTACCCGTAAGCTGCTGCGCCGCGGCCAAGTTGGTGATGAGATGATTCTCCGCCATGTCGGACTGCAAGACCGCCGGCTTTTCGCCTTTGCCGCTGAAGATGCCCATGACAGTCACCGTCACCCGCCGGCCGTCTTTGGTGATGTCCAGCTTGTCGCCTGGCTTGATGCTATTTTTCTCGGCGAAGGTTTTGTGAATCAGCGCTGCGTTTTGATCGTTCGCCGTTAGGTGCTTGCCCTGCTCCAGTTGGTAGAATCGACCGGTGAACTCGCTGAGCAGATTGCTTTCTGTCGCGCCCGTCACCTTCGCCTCGCCAGCCACGTTAGAGTCCAGCTGCACACCGCTACCCGCCACGTCGATCAATTGCTTGCCCGGCAGTCCCGCGGTGGTTTCTGCCTGGAAATTGTGCGCCTTGACACCGCCGGCGCGCTGCACCCGCTGCGCGATATCCATCGGCACTTCACCCGACGGTTGCTTGTTAGCGATACTAAAGCCAGCACGAATGTTACGCTCAACCGATTGCTTCAGCTGCGCCATCGTCTGCTGCACTGTCAGCGTACCGATCAGCAGAGTGAAAATCAGCGTCATGATCAGGGCGATGGTCAGGCTGCGACGCCGCCGCCGCGCCACAGCCGTCCAGGCTCGTTTGATAATCGTCATCATTCGCCCCTAGTCCACTTCGGTTAGTAATTCTTTTGGCGTTGACTGGGTAATCGGCCGCGAAGCCAGCAGCACCGCGATGATAATCACCGCCAGCCCAGCGCCCCACACTGCCAGCAGATCCGTCGGTTGTACACCAACCGTCACCTTGTCCAGCGTGCGCGATGACGTCACCGAGTCAGCATCAGCACCGAGCGACGCACCGTTCAGCGAACTACTAGCCTGACGTGTGGCATTCTGCGCCGCCTGCGACACCACGTGATCGCCCATTTGTTGCGCAATCAGCCCTGCGGTAAAGTATGACGCACCGAAACTCAGCACCGCGATCATCACCAGTTCAGCGATATATTGCAGCACAATCTTTGACTGCGGCACACCCGTCGCCAAGAGCACGCCCGCTTCGCGCTTGCGCTCGTTCATCCACAAATACAGCACCATGCCGATCACCGCGACGCTGACCAGCGCCGTTGCCCACAGCATACCGTCGATCAAGCCGTACACGCCGTTCACCGCGCCAGTCACGCCAGCCAGTTCCTGGCTATTCTTATTCAATTGATACTTTTGCCAATTGACTGGCAATTTATTTGCCCGCGCCATCACCTCATCCAGCTGCTTGGTGCCTTTGGTGAAGAACGTAGCGTCCTGGTAAATCTCATTTTGCGCTGTATAGGCATTCAACTGGCGAGTTGTCGCGAGGTCAGTCAGGAACAAATTCTCGAACAACTCCACCTGGTACGTCGCCTGCTTTGGGTTTTTGCCGTTAAATATACCGACGATTTCTACTTCAACCTCGTCCTTGGATGGATGCTCGTTGTCGGTGTCGTATTGATTAGCCTTCAGTTTGATTTTGCTACCAAGCTTCAGGTTGTTAGCCTTGGCGAAGTCTTCGTGCACCAAAATCTTGTGCGAATCGTTCTCGGTGATGTGCCGGCCAGCGATGAGCTTGAGCGACTCGGCCCGGA